>Ga0073899_10001371_pt1 | contig 22306 bp, 17 predicted proteins | sample KloWWTmetaKNB5Ph_FD_88975 | JGI IMG/M metagenome (GOLD analysis project Ga0073899, IMG submission 88975) | Active sludge microbial communities from Klosterneuburg, Austria, studying microevolution and ecology of nitrifiers - Klosterneuburg... | ecosystem: Engineered > WWTP > Aerobic digester >... | reverse complement strand
CTGGGCACCGTGCGCAAGAAGAACCAGGTCAATGCACTGGTCAAGATCCTGGTCGACTTCTCGGTATCGACCATCGCCTACTTTTTCGTCGGCTACCTCGTCGCCTATGGCGTGAGCTTCATGTCCGACGCCAGCACGCTGACGCAGAGGAACGGTTTCGAGCTGGTGAAGTTCTTTTTCCTGCTGACCTTCGCGGCTGCCATCCCCGCCATCATTTCGGGCGGCATTGCCGAGCGCGCCCGATTCGGCCCGCAGCTGATCGCCACCGGGGTGCTGGTCGGCCTGGTGTATCCGTTCTTCGAAGGCGCGGTCTGGGGCGGTCGCTTCGGCTTGCAGGGCTGGATCAAGGCGGCCACGGGCGTCGAGTTTCACGACTTTGCCGGCAGCGTGGTGGTGCACGCGGTGGGTGGCTGGATTGCATTGACGGCAGTGCTGCTGCTGGGCGCACGCCGCAACCGCTATCGCAAGGACGGCGCCGGACGTCAGGTGGTCAGTGCGCATCCGCCGTCGAGCATCCCGTTCCTGGCGCTGGGCGCCTGGGTATTGACGGTGGGCTGGTTCGGCTTCAACGTGATGAGTGCGCAGACCATCGACAAGATCTCGGGCCTGGTGGCCGTGAACTCGCTGATGGCGATGGCCGGCGGCACCCTGATGGCGGTGCTGCTGGGGCGCAACGACCCCGGCTTTGCCCACAACGGCCCGCTGGCCGGGCTGGTGGCGGTGTGCGCGGGCTCGGACGTGATGCACCCTGCCGGCGCGCTGGTGGTGGGCGGAGCGGCCGGCGCGATCTTTGTCGTGATGTTCACGCTGACGCAGAACCGCTGGAAGATCGACGACGTGCTGGGCGTGTGGCCGCTGCACGGTCTGTGCGGCGCCTGGGGCGGTGTGGCTTGCGGCATCTTCGGGTCGACCGCGCTGGGCGGGCTGGGCGGCGTCAGCGTGTGGGCGCAACTGCTGGGCACGGCGGTGGGGGTGCTGTGGCCGCTGGCGGCCGGTGCCGCCGTCTACGGTCTGCTCAAGCTGACGATGGGCCTGCGCCTGTCGGCCGAAGAAGAATTCGACGGTGCCGACCTGTCGATCCACCGCATCGGCGCCACGCCTGAGCGTGAGGCGGCCTGGTAGACCAGCCGCGCGACTGCACGTTCATTGGGTGCCGAAGCTGTCGTTGAAGGTGAAGATCAGCGACACGTAGAACAGCGTTGAGAAGAACAGCCCCGTCGGCAGCACCAGGAACGACGCCAGCTGGCCCAGTCCCAGCAGGCCGAAGAGCAGCGCCGACAACATCGCGCAGCCGGCCATCAGGCCGAACCAGCTGAGCCCGTAGACCAAAAAGGCCCCGCGGCAGCGCCATACCGCCAGCGTGCTGGAAAACAGCGCCTGGCCCACGCCCTGGTCGGCCCAGTGCACCAGGGCCGGTGCATGCCAGAACGGCACCGTGATCACGCTCAGCCCCAGCAGCGCGAACAGCGTGCCGCTGACCATGCCGCGCTCGGCCAGCAGGGCATCGAACTCGGCCTGCGGCGTGTTCGGCTTGCGCATCAATTCCATCGCCCGCATGAAGCCGCCGTCGGCCACCTGGTCGGCCAGCAGCAGCAGGCCGGCCACGGCCAGCCCGTAGGCCAGGCACAGCAGCAGCAGATTGCGCCGCTGCCGCGGCGCGGCGCGCAGCGGCTCGATGAATTGCATGGGATTGACCGGCCCGCCGTTCAGCGCCGACTGGCTGGCCACCATGAAACCCAGCGACAGCAGCGGGATCAGCATGATCTGCAGCACACCGCCGACCAGCGGCACCAGGGCCGAGAAAAGCGCCGCAAACAGGAACAGCACGAACAAGCTGGTGAAGGCCAGCGGCCGCTTCAGGTACAGGCGCAGCCCGTCGCGCACCCAATGGGCGCCACGTGCCGGCCCGACGGCCTTGAGGATCATCGCCATGGGGTCAGGAGTGCAGCAGCGGCGGATGCCAGGGGTTGTCGATGCGGTCGCGCAGGATGCGCTCGAAATGCGCCGGGTCCTTGGGCTGCAGCAGTGCCGCATCGCGCGGCAGGTGCCAGTCCCACAACCGCGACAGCCAGAAGCGCAGCGCTGCCGCGCGCAGCAGCGCCGGCAGCAGGCGGTGCTCGGCGCCGTCGAGTGCACGCACGCCCTCGTAGGCCCGCATGAAGGCACGCGCACGCGCCTCGTCCAGCCGCCCGCTGGCGAGGTCGGTGCACCAGTCGTTCAAGCATACGGCGATGTCGAACAGCAGCAGGTCGACGCCGGCAAAGTAGAAGTCAAAAAAGCCGCACAGCCGGTCGCCACCCGCGGTGTCGTCGAACATCACGTTGTCGCGGAACAGGTCGGCGTGGATGTGGCCACGTGGCAGTGCGCGGCCCGCTGCCGAACCGGCCCGTTCGAGCTGAAAGGCCAGCTCGTCGCCCAGCAGCGCGGCCTGCGGCGCGGGCAGGTGCGGCAGCACCGTGGGCGCCACCTCGGCCCACCAGGCCGGGCCGCGCAGGTGCGGCTGCTGCGGCGCGAAGTCGGCCCCGGCCTTGTGCACGCGCGCCAGCATCGCCCCCACCTGTTCGCAGTGGTCGACACCAGGTGCTGTGCGGTGGCTGCCCGGCAGCCGCGTGACCACCGCCGCCGGCTTGCCGGCCAGGCTGTGCAGCAGGTCGCCGCGCTCGTCGGCCTGCGGTGCCGGCACCGGGATGCCGCGCTGCGCCAGATGCTGCATCAGCTGCAGGTAGTAGGGCAGCTGCTCGCGGCCCAGGCGCTCGAACACGGTCAGCACCCAGTGGCCGCGCACCGTGGTCGCGTAGTAGTTGGTGTTTTCGATGCCCGAGCGAATGCCCTGCAGATCGGTCAGCGCACCCAGGCCCAGGCGGCTGACGAGGCGGTCGGCTTCGTCGAAGCCGACTTCGGTGTAGACCGCCATCGCGGTCTAGAAACTCAGCACCGACCAGACGCGCTGGCCCACCGTGCGCTTGTCCTGCGAGAGGTCGCGCCCGCCGTTGGCCGGCACGATCTCGTAGGGGCGGGCGCCGGCCAGCTTGCTGCGCACCACGATGCGCTGGGTCTGGCCGCGCACGCGCAGTTCGTCGATGCGAACGCCGTCGTCCTCGGTCACCAGGTGCTGCACCACCGGCTCGCCACCGCGCGGGGTCACGTCTTGCGCCAGGCTGCACAGTGGCAGCAGCAGCGGCAGGGCGACGGCCAAGTGCATCAGTCGGCTGGGGCGGGGCATGTTAGGCATTCTACGCAGGCGCCACAATGGCCCGATGAGCGAACGCCTGATGCTGCTGGTCGACGGGTCCAGCTACCTCTACCGCGCCTATCACGCGATGCCCGACCTGCGTGCGCCCGACGGTTTCCCCACCGGCGCCATCCACGGCATGGTGGCGATGATGAAGTGGCTGCGCGAGCGTTACCCCGCCGAGCACGCGGTGTGTGTTTTCGACGCCAAGGGGCCGACCTTTCGCGACGCCTGGTATGCCGACTACAAGGCCCAGCGCGCGCCCATGCCCGACCCGCTGCGCCAGCAGATCGAGCCCATCCTCGAGGTGGTGCGACTGCTGGGCTGGCCGGTGCTGCAGGTGCCCGGCATCGAGGCCGACGACGCCATCGGCACGCTGGCCCGCGTGGCTGCGGCCAGTGGCCACCGGGTATTGATCTCCACCGGGGACAAGGACCTGGCGCAGCTGGTGACGCCCGTGGTGACGCTGATCAACACCATGGCCAAACCGCCCGAGCTGCTCGATCCGGCCGGCGTGGTCGCCAAGTTCGGCGTTGCGCCCGAACGCATCATCGACTACCTGACGCTGATCGGCGACACCGTGGACAACGTGCCCGGCGTCGACAAGGTCGGACCGAAGACGGCGGTCAAGTGGCTGGCCGAACATGGTTCGCTGGACCAGGTGATCGCCGCGGCCGACAGCATCAAGGGTGCCGCCGGTGAGAACCTGCGCAAGGCGCTGGACTGGCTGCCCATGGGGCGCAAGCTGATCACCGTGGTGACCGACTGCGATCTGCAGGGTCAGGTCGATGGCTGGCCGACACTGCAGGCCCTGGCTTTGCGCGAGGTCGACCGACCCGGGCTGCTGGATTTCTACCAGCGCTACGGTTTTCGCACCTGGCGCAAGGAGCTGGAAGAGGCCTTGGGCAACGCCGCCGCGCCAGCGCCGGCGGCCCGGCGAAACCCCAGCGACGCGAGTGATGCAGGTGACGCCGCAAACGGGACCGAGCTTGCCGACCCGCCGCCCACGCTGCCGCGCGAGTACGAGACGATCAGCGACTGGCCGCGATTCGATGCCTGGATGGAGCGCCTGCACAGCGCTGAGCTGGTGGCGCTGGACACCGAGACCGATTCACTTGACGCCATGAAGGCGCAGATCGTCGGCCTGTCGTTCGCGGTCGAACCCGGACGTGCCGCCTATGTGCCGATGACCCACGACTACCCCGGCGCGCCCGAGCAGTTGCCGCGCGACCAGGTGCTGGCAAAACTGAAACCCTGGCTGGAGGACGCATCGCGCGCCAAGCTGGGGCAGAACATCAAGTACGACCTGCACGTGCTGGCCAATCAGGGCATCACGGTACAGGGCTACCAGCACGACACCATGCTGCAAAGCTACGTGATCGAGGCGCACAGGTCGCACAGCCTGGAAAGCCTGGCCGAACGCCACCTGGGCCGCAAGGGCCTGAGCTACGAGGACCTGTGCGGCAAGGGCGCGAACCAGATTGCGTTCTCGCAGGTCGACATCGCACGCGCCACCGAATATGCGGGCGAGGACAGCGAGATGACGCTGCACGTGCATCGCACGCTGTGGCCGCTGCTGCAAGCCGAGCCGCGGTTGCGCGAGGTGTACGAACGCATTGAACTACCAGTGGCGGTGATCCTGCAGCGCATCGAGCGCCATGGCGTGCTGATCGATCCGGCGCTGCTGGCGCGCCAGAGCCAGCAGCTGGCCGAGCGCATGGTTGCTGCCGAGCACGAGGCCTATGCCATCGCCGGCCGGCCGTTCAACATGGGCAGCCCGAAGCAGATCGGCGAGATCCTGTTCACCGAGCTGGGGCTGCCGGTGAAGAAGAAGACCGCCACCGGCGCGCCCAGCACCGACGAAGAAGTGTTGCAGGAACTGGCAGCCGACTTCCCGTTGCCGGCGCGCATCCTCGAGCACCGCAGCCTGGCCAAGCTCAAGGGCACCTACACCGACAAGCTGCCGCTGATGGTCAACCCGGCCACCGGCCGCGTGCACACCAACTACGCGCAGGCGGTGGCGGTGACGGGGCGATTGTCGAGCAACGACCCCAACCTGCAGAACATTCCGATCCGCACGCTCGAAGGCCGACGCATCCGCGAGGCTTTCATCGCCCCGCCCGGGCATCACATCGTCAGCGCCGACTACTCGCAGATCGAGCTGCGCATCATGGCCCACATCAGCGAGGACCCGGGCCTGCTGAAGGCTTTTGCCGACGGCGTCGACGTGCACAAGGCCACCGCCAGCGAGGTCTTCAATGTGCCGGTGGATCAGGTGTCGTCTGAACAACGCCGTTATGCCAAGGTCATCAACTTCGGCCTCATCTACGGCATGGGCGCCTTCGGGCTGGCCAGCAACCTGGGCATCGAACAGAAGGCGGCCAAGGACTACATCGAACGCTACTTCGCGCGCTTTGCCGGCGTGCGCCGCTACATGGACGAGACCAAGGCCAGTGCCAAGGCCAAAGGCTATGTCGAGACCGCCTTCGGCCGCCGCCTGTGGCTGCCCGAGATCAACAGCGGCAACGGCCCGCGCCGCAGCGGCGCCGAACGCCAGGCCATCAACGCGCCGATGCAGGGCACCGCGGCCGACCTCATCAAGCTGGCGATGATCGCCGTGCAGAAGGCGCTGGACGACGAGCACCGTGCCACGCGCATGGTGATGCAGGTGCACGACGAATTGGTGCTGGAGGTGCCCGATGCCGAGCTCGACTGGGCCAGGCAAGCCGTGCCGCGCCTGATGGCGGGCGTGGCGCAGCTGAAGGTGCCGTTGCTGGCCGAGGTGGGGGTGGTGAAGAACTGGGACGAGGCGCACTGAGGCATGCCAACGCGCACTGCGGCGGTCAAGTGACCCCGGAACCAAGCGCTCAATCGCTGCGCCGGTGCAAGCGAGAGGCCACGTTCTAGGGAGGATGGGCCCGCTTCTTCAGTCTTGGGGATGCTGCGCGGGGCCGGTTGTCTCTAGGATGTCGCCATCCCTTGTTTCACGGAGTCCGCGATGAGCACGCCCAGCTATTCCATCGATATCCTTCGCAAGAGCGCCGACGGTGTGCTGTCGTTCAAGAGCGGCAGCATCAACATCTCGACCACCTGCTGGTGGGACCCCGATATCGTGATCGACGGCGGCACCTACGTGGGCTACGCCACGCGCATGGCGAACAAGACCGACGGTACCGACGGTGGCAAGCGCGAGGGGATCTGGCTGGGCAAGGGCGTGCCTTACAACAGCGGTGCCGGCAAGGCCAACGGGATCTTCATCCACAAGGGTACCGGGCCCTCGTGGTCCGACGGTTGCATCGTGCTCAGCAGCGCGCTGGTGTACCAGATGTGGTCGGCAATCAACCCCAAGGAAAAGGCCAACATCACGGTGACCGTGCGGGACGAAAAGGTTCAGCGCGGCGTTGCTCTGCCCTACAAGTGCATGGTGGCCGATTGGTACTGACCGCTGTTCGCCGCGTTCTGCCAGGCTGGCTGTGCGTGCTGGCGCTGGCCTGCCCCTGGATCACCGTGACAGCCGCGATGAGCGGCGTGGCGCCCGACGACGCCGTCGAGATCACAGAGACGCTGCTGGGCCTGGACCCGAGTCGCCATGCCGACCCCCTGGCGGCGATGAAAGGCTGGGCCGCGCTGTATGCGCGTTATCGCACGCTGGCCCAGGCCGGTGATCCGGTGGGCGTTCGGGTGTGGCTGTTGATGGCGCACACGGCGGCCGTCAAGGCCGATGCCGCCACGTCGGAATCATTCAATGCCGACCTGCTGCCGACCTTCGGGCGCCAGCCGCGCGCGCTGCTCGATGCGCTGGCCGACAACGGCTGGCTGGTGCCCGTGACCTGCTACCACCTGGGTCGCCATTTCGACTTCGAAGGGCGCGCGGGCGCCGGCCGCGCCGAATGGCTGGTCGCCAACGAGGCTCGGGTGAAAGCGGGACTGCCGGCCGCTGCCGCCAGTCGTTGCCTGGAACAGGTGCGCCTGCCGCGTCGGCCTGCGCCGTGAACGGGCCGGCAGGGGCGGTCCCTCGGCGATGGGGCTTACACCAGGGCTGAGCGCATCGCCGCCAGCATGGCATCGGGCACTTCGGCCATCAGGCTGTGCCCGCTGTCGAGTTGCACCACGCGCGCCTTCAAGGCCGCCGCCAGGTCTTTCGTGACCTTGGGAGAGGTCATCTGGTCGTTGCGGCCGAGGATGAAGGTCACCGGGCAACGGACCTGGGCTGCCGCGTCCATGCCGCCCGCATAGGCGTCGCAGACGCGAAAGTCGTGCTCGAACAGGTTGCGGCCGTTGGTGACGCCGCCGGCGGCCAGCGTGCGCCGCATCAGCGCGCGGTTGCTGCCGTGCAGCCACATGCCGGGGCCGGGGAAGCCAGGCTTGGCGGCGAGCGTGCTGATCGAGAACGCATTGACCATGTCGATGGCCTTGAGCGGCTGCTCGCGTGCGGTGCTCAGCAAGGCGTCGCTGACCTTCATCGGGAAGGCGGTGCCGATCATGCTCAGCCGCGTGATGCGATCGGGCGCGCGTGCCGCGGCTTCGAGAGCAATCAGCGATCCCATGCTGTGACCCGCGACCGCGGCCTGCTTCACGCCGGCGGCGCCCAGCAGCGCCAGCAGCCAGTCGGCATGGGCCTCGATGCTGGCCAGCGGCGGGCCTTCGCTTTGCCCGTGGCCGGGCAGGTCGAGCGCCAGCACACCCAGGCCGTGGTGCGCGAACCAGCGTGCCAGCAGCGTCCACGCACTGTGGTCGTGCAGCGCGCCATGCACGAATACGATGCAGGGCAGGGCAGGGTCGAAGGGTTTGCCGCCGGTGTAGGCGTTGGCGCTGCGGCCATCGACTTGAAGTTTCATGCGGCCTTCTCCGCCACCTTGAAGGCCCGCTTCAGGTCGTCGATCAGGTCGTCGACATCTTCCAGGCCGATGCTCAGCCGGATCGATCCCGGCGTGATGCCGGCCGCCGCCAGCGCCGCGTCGTCCATGCGGAAATGCGTGGTGCTGGCCGGGTGGATCACCAGGCTGCGGCAGTCACCCACGTTGGCCAGGTGCGAGAAGATCTTCAGCGCTTCGATGAAGGCCCGGCCCTGGCTGCGGCTGCCTTTGAGATCGAAGCTGAACACCGACCCGCAGCCACGTGGCAGCAGCTTCTTCGCCAACGCATGGCTGGCATGGCCCTCGAGTTCAGGGTAGGCCACGCCGACCACCAGCGGGTGCGCGGCCAGGAAGGCGACGATCTTGCGCGTGTTTTCAACGTGCCGTGCCATGCGCAGCGGCAGCGTTTCGATGCCTTGCAGGATCAGCCAGGCGGTGTGCGGGCTCATGCAGGCGCCGAAGTCGCGCAGACCTTCGCGGCGCGCACGCAGCAAGAACGCGCCGACGCTGCTTTCGTCGCTGAACACCATGCCGTGAAAGCCGCTGTAGGGCTGGCTCAGTTCGGGGAAGCGGCCCGACGCGGCCCAGTCGAAAGCGCCGCTGTCGACCAGCACACCGCCGATCACGGTGCCATGGCCCGACAGGAATTTGGTCGCCGAATGAAAGATCAGGTCGGCACCGTGGTCGAAAGGCTTCATCAGCCAGGGCGTGGTGAAAGTCGAATCCACCAGCAGCGGCAGCCCGTGCTCGTGCGCGATCGCGCTCACGGTCGGGATGTCCAGCACGTCCAGCCCCGGATTGCCCAGGGTCTCGCCGAACAGCAGCCGTGTCTCGGGCTGGATGGCTGCACGCCAGCCGTCGATGTCCAGCGGCTTGACGAAGGTGGTGCTGATACCAAACCGCGCCAGCGTGTAGCTCAGCAGATTGTGCGATCCGCCGTACAGCGCCGAGCTGGCGACGATGTGCGATCCGGTGCCGGCCAGCGTGGCTACCGCCAGGTGCAACGCCGCCTGACCGCTGGCCACCGCGATCGCGCCGACGCCGCCTTCGAGCGCGGCCACGCGTTCTTCCAGCACCGCATTGGTCGGATTGCTGATGCGGCTGTAGACATGGCCCGAGCGTTCCATGTTGAACAGGCTCGCCGCATGCTCGCTGCTGTCGAACACGAAACTGGTGGACAGCACGATGGGCACGGCACGCGCGCCGGTGGTGGGATCGGGTGCGGCGCCGGCATGCAGCGCCAGGGTGTCGAATCCGGGGTCCGAAGAACCGGGCATGGGCGCTTTCCACAACGGAGATGAAGGCATTGTGGGCTATATTGATTGCCACCCGGCGCATGCCGTCACGAGTCAGGGGGCAGCCATGAAAGTCACCGACATCCTGCGCGTCAAGGGCAGCACGCTGTACACAGTGAACCCCGATCATCTGCTGGCCGATGCCACCAAGACGATGGCCGAGCTGGACATCGGGTCGCTGGTCGTGATGGAGCATGGCAGCCTGGCAGGCATGCTCAGTTTCCGCGAGGTCATCAAGGCCGTGGTGGCCGGCGGTGGCAACCTGGGCGACCGCCGCGTGCGATCGGTGATGGACGCGGCACCGCTGACCTGCATGCCCGAGACCGAGATCGACGACGTTCGCCGCATGATGCTGCAGCGCCATGCGCGCTACATGCCGGTGCTGGACCAGCGCACCCTGATGGGCGTGATCTCGTTCTACGACGTGGCCAAGACCGTGGTCGACGCGCAGGACTTCGAGAACCGCATGCTCAAGGCCTACATCCGCGACTGGCCCGAGGGCGCAGGCGCGGACAAGTCCTGAGCCCCGGTTTCAGCCCGCCTCGGCGGCCGACAACCGGAACACCGCCACCGCCTGCGTCAGGCGCTCGGCCTGCAGGCGCAGGCTGGCGGCCGACGCGGCGGCCTGCTCGACCAGCGCCGCGTTTTGCTGCGTGCTGGTGTCCAGCTGCAGCACGGCGCCGGTCACGGCGTCGATGCCGTCGCTCTGGCCGCGCGTGGCGTCGCTGATCTCGGTGATGAGGTCGTTGACACGGCGCACGCGGCTGACGATCTCGCCCATCGCCTGGCCGGCGTCCTGGGCCAGCCGGCTGCCGTCCTCGATGCCTTCGACGCTGACGCCGATCAGCGTCTTGATCTCGCGCGCTGCCGCCGCCGAGCGTTGCGCCAGGCCACGCACCTCGCTGGCCACGACGGCAAAGCCGCGGCCCTGTTCGCCGGCGCGTGCGGCTTCGACCGCGGCGTTCAGGGCCAGGATGTTGGTCTGGAACGCGATGCCGTCGATGACGCCCGTGATGTCGGCGATCTTGCGGCTGCTGGCCGTGATCGACACCATCTTCGACACCACCTGATCCACCACGGCGCCACCGCGCTCAGCGGCCTCGGACGCCGATCCAGCCAGTGTGCTGGCCTGGCGTGCGCTGTCGGCGTTGTGGCCCAGCGTGGCGGCCAGCTGCTCCATGCTTGAAGCCGTCACCTGCAACTGCCCGGCCTGCTGTTCGGTGCGCAAGCTCAGGTCTTGGTTGCCCTGGGCGATCTCGCCGCTGGCCGATGCCACCGAGTCGACCCCCTGACGCACCGACCCGACCACATTGCGCAGTGACTGCTGCATCTCCTGCACCTGCCGCAGCAGGCGGCTGATCTCGTCGTCGCCGGTGGCATCGATCGAATGGCTCAGATCGCCCGAGGCCACGGCATGCACGGCGTCGACCGCGCGGCCGACCGAGCGCGTGATCGACCGGCCCAGTGCGTACACGCCGCCCCCCATCAACAAGGTCAGCGCCAGCGCCAGGCTCGACGCGGTCCAGGTCAGGTGCGCGTTGTGCGCCAGCGCCCGCTCATAGGTGGCCTTGGCCTGCAGTTCGCGCAGCGGGATCAGCGCCTGCAGCGGTTTGATGAACTGCTTGTGCAGCTCGGCCCAGTCGGTCTCAAGCACCTCGGTCAGCCGGGCATTCTCCTTGGCGGTGTAGGCCTTCTCGATCTTGTCGAACACCGTCTGCAGGCGCGGGTAGGCTGCCTTCAGCGCCACGGCCAGGCCCTGCTGCTCGCCGGGTTCGGCGTCGCCCAGTTCGGTGCCCAGCTGGCCCCAGGTGGTGTCCAGTTCCTTGCGTGTCTCGCGCAGATGGTTCAGCGACCCCTGCACGGGCAGCGTGTCCAGCAGCACGCCGGCGACGCGGAAGCGCAGCTCTCGCAAGCTGGTGTCGACCTTCTGCAGTTGCACCACGGTGCGCACGCCGTCGCGGTATACGCTGTCCAGCGCCTCGTTGCCGGCGCGCCCCGACTGGGCAATGAAGGCGGCCAGCACGATCACGCCGGCAGCGGTGACGACCGCCGCCAGGGTCATGCGGGCGCGGATGGACGACAGGATCTTGGGCATGGGCTGGCGTCTCGGGTCAGGCGTTGAAGGTCACTCGGGCGATCGCGGACTCACTGCGTGGGCAGGCCCTTGCCGGTCCACTCGGGCATGCCGCCGCGGAACCAGTACACCTGCTTGTAGCCGGCGTTGCGCGCCACCACGGCGGCCTTGTAGCTCTTCCAGCATTCACCGGCATTGCAGAACAGCACCAGCGGTGCGTTCTTGTCGGTCGGCAGTTTGCCGAGGTCGAAGTTGTCGAGCTTGGCGTCGAAGCTGGCGTCCTTGCTGCTCTTTTCCTTGTAGGGCACGCTGATCGCGCCCTTGATGGTCTTCTCGGCGTATTCGGCGGCCACGCGTGTGTCGACCACGGGCACGCCCTTGCCGATCAGGTCTCGCACCTGCTCGGCACTGACGAGCTTGGTGCCGTCGAGTTTGTCGGGGGTGACGGCGGCCTGCGCAGCGCCGCCCAGGCCGACGGCCAGCAAGCCGGTGGCAAAGGCGCGGATCAGGAAGGTTTTCATGGCGGTCCTTTCAGGGTCGATGACGAGTGACCGCAGCACAGGGCGCGGTCTGACGGTGTTTCGTCGCCGTGCGCCGCAGCTTGAGGGGCAGCGCAGCATCAGACGAGAAATCCTGACGCCCCACGCGGCACAGTGCCGCGCAGGGCAGCGATCTAGAATTCAGGCGTCCACTTGCGGTGCTTCGGTGCCGAACCCGCACATGCCCGGCTCCAGCTTCGGCGAACTGTTCCGCGTCACCAACTTCGGCGAAAGCCATGGCCCGGCCATCGGCTGCGTGATCGACGGCTGCCCGCCCGGCCTGACGCTGACTGAGGCCGACATCCAGGTTGAGCTCGACCGCCGACGGCCGGGCACCAGCCGCCACGTGACGCAGCGCAACGAGGCCGATGCGGTGGAGATCCTGTCGGGCGTCTATGAAGGCCTGACCACCGGCACGCCGATTGCGCTGCTGATCCGCAACACCGACCAGCGCAGCCGTGACTACGGCAACATCCTCGACACCTTTCGTCCGGGCCATGCCGACTACACCTATTGGCGCAAGTTCGGCCTGCGCGACCCGCGCGGCGGTGGGCGGTCTTCGGCGCGGCTGACGGCGCCCACCGTGGCCGCCGGCGCGGTGGCGCGCAAATGGCTGCTCGAACACCATGGCGCGCGCTTCATCGGCTGGATGAGCGCGCTGGGCGAGATCGAGATCCCTTTCGAGGGCACCGAGCACATCCCGCGCAACCCCTTCTTTGCCGCCAACGCAAGCTGCATCGCGCAGCTCGAAGCGCACATGGACGCGCTGCGCAAGGCCGGTGATTCGTGTGGCGCGCGCATCGAAGTGCGCGCCAGTGGTGTGCCGGTGGGGCTGGGTGAGCCGATCTACGGTCGCATCGACGCCGACATCGCCTGGGCCATGATGGGATTGAATGCGGTCAAGGGCGTGGAGATCGGCGACGGCTTTGGTGTCGTGGCGCAGCGCGGCAGCCAGCATGGCGACGAGTTGTCGCCCCAGGGCTTTGCCAGCAACCACAGCGGGGGTGTGCTGGGTGGCATCAGCACCGGGCAGGACCTGGTGGTGCGCATCGCGATCAAGCCGACGAGTTCGATCCGCACGCCACGGGCGTCGATCGACCGTGCGGGGCAGCCCACGATGGTCGAGACCCACGGCCGCCACGATCCCTGCGTGGGCATTCGTGCCACGCCCATTGCCGAGGCACTGCTGGCGCTGGTGGTGATGGACCATGTGCTGCGCCACCGTGCGCAATGTGGCGACGTGGCGTTGCCGCTGCCACCGATCGCCGGCCAACGGCCGGATTGATGCCGCCGATCTCGCCGCTGCGCGCCTTCGGCGCCCTGTGGTTCTTTTATTTCGCCGCGATCGGCGTCTTCAACCCCTATTCGTCGCTTTGGTTCAAGGACCTGGGTTTTTCGACCCTGGCCATCGGCACCATCGCGTCGCTGCAGGCCTGGACCCGCGTCGTTGCGCCTTATGGCTGGGGCTGGCTGGGCGACCATGGCGCACAGCGCGTGCGCCTGCTGCAGATGGCGGTGCTGGCGACGGTGCTGGCCGCAGTGGCGCTGTTGCTGGCCAAGGGCTATGCCGCGGTGGCGTTCTGCACGATGCTGCTGTTCCTGGCCAACGGCGGCGTGGTGCCATTGGCCGAGGCGTCGCTGGCGCGTCATCTGCAGACGGCCCAGGGCCTGGACAGTGGCCGCTACGGCCGGGTGCGGGTCTGGGGCTCGCTGGGTTTTGTGCTGGCCGTACTGGCCTTCGGCCTGGTGTTCGAGTCCTTCGGCATCGCTCTCTTCCCGTGGGTGGTGCTGGCGTGCTACGGCTGGCTGTCCGTAGTGGCATTGCGCCTGCCGTCGGGTGACGAGCCAGGTCACGACAGCAGTGCCACGCCGCCGGTGCTGAGCGTGCTGCGGCGCCCGGCCGTGGCCTGGTTCTTCGCGTCGATCTTCTTCACCGTGCTGGCGCACACCGGCCTGTACACCTTCTTCTCGCTCTACCTCGATCAGATGGGGCATGGCAAGTCGACCGTGGGCATGCTGTGGGCGGTGGCCGCGGCATTCGAGATTGCTTTCTTCTGGTGGCAGGGCCGCTTGTTTCCGTCGATCACGCCGCACACCTGGTTGAAGTGGGCGGCCGTGGCAGCGCTGCTGCGCTTTGCCGCTACGGCGGCATTCGGCTCGCACCTGATGGTGCTGGTCCTGGCGCAGATGACACACGCCATCAGCTTCGGCGCCCACCATGCGGCTTGCATCGCACTGGTGTCACGCCACTTTCCGGGTGCCCTGCGCGGTCGTGGCCAGGCCCTGTACTCGGTGCTGGGCTACGGCAGCTCAGGCGTGATCGGCGGTGTGGCCGGCGGCTGGCTGAGCAGCCGCCATGGGTTTGCTGCGGTGTTCTGGGCAGCGTCGGTGGCCGCCGCCGTTGGCTGCTGGTGCGCCGTGAAATCCGAGCGCAGCGACGCTGCCGCCACACCGGCCTAGGCGGCCTGAGCTTCAGCAGGCGGCGCAGTCGCCGATATGCAAGGGGTCATCGCCCGTTGGCGGTGCCCCCGCCATGACTGACGCCGATCCGCAACCCTCCGCCCCGACCGACCTCGCGCCCCCCGCGCGGGCTGCGGATCGCCAGCTTGCCGCCTGGCAGGGATTGCGCCGTGGGCTTGTGCTGTACTTTGCGGCCATCGCCGCGCTGGCGGTCGTCATGCTCGCATGGTCCTGGCCCGGTGCTGGGTTGGCCCCGGGCTGGGCCGGCGCGCTGCCGCTGGTGCCCGGCGTGGCGCTGCTCACGCTGCTGCTGTCGCTGTGGGCGCCGACCCTGCTTCTGTCTGCACTGCGCGGTCTGCAAAACCAGATGCAGCGGCTGTCGCGCCAGGCCGCCGACCTTGATCGCCGCGCTGCCGTGGCCGAGCACACCACCAACCTGGTCATCATCACCGACCACAAGCAACGACTGGTCTGGGCCAACGAGGCCTTCACCCGACTCACCGGGTACGAACTGCACGAGGTCTCAGGCCGACCGGCGCTCGGCCTGCTGCTCGGGTCCGGTGCCGACGCGAATACCCTGGCCCGTGTGCGGCTTGCCCTGGACCGGGGGCAGCCGCTGCGCGCCGGCTTGCTGAACCGCTCGCGCGACGGGCGTGACTACGAGGTTGACAGCGATCTGCAGCCGCTGCGCAACGCCGCCGGCGAGCTGACCGGCTTTGCCGTCGTGCAGACCGTGGTCACCGGGCAGGTCGGCAGCCACCCCTTGGCCACGGATGCGCAAAGGCCGGCCGATGAAATCGATCGGCAAGCGGCCATGCCGCGCGGGTTCGATCGCGGCGCGCTGCTCGAACATCTGCAGCGGGCCATCGTGCATCGCAGCCGCCACCCGACCTATGGTTTCGCACTGCTGTTGCTGGATGTCGACGGCATCGGGCAGGTCAACGACAGCCTGGGCCGCGACGCCGGCGACGAGGTGCTGCGCCAGCTGAACGACCGGCTGCAACAGGCGCTGCGGCCGGGCGACGCGATGGCACGCCTGACCCCGGCGCTGAGCGATTTCGTCACGCATTGGCGGCGACGAATTCGTCGTCGTTCTTGAAGGTGTGGCGCGGCCCGAATCGGCTTGCCAGGTGAGCACCCGACTGCTGGAGCTGCTGTCGCAGCCATGGCGCTGGGGCACGAAGAGTGTGCCCGTGCGCTTGAGCATGGGCATCGTCCATGCCGAGCAGGCCGGCACCGACGCCGAGGTGCTGCTGGCCGATGCCTGCACGGCGATGGTCGAGGCACAGCGTGCCGGCGGTGGCCGCTGGATGGTGTTCGACGCCGCAATGCATCAGCGCGCGAACCAGGCCCACGCGCTCGAGGCCGACTTGCGGCAGGCTATCGACGATGAGCAGTTGCACCTCGTCTACCAGCCGCTGGTGGCGCTTGGCGATCGGCGCCTGACGGGGGTCGAGGCGCTGCTGCGCTGGCGCCACCCGGAACGCGGCGAGATCCTGCCCGCGTCCTTCATCGACCTGGCCGAGCAGACCGGGCTGATCGACGACATCGGCGACCGCGTGCTGCACCTGGCCTGCGCGCAGTTTGCGGCCTGGCAACGGCATTGGGGGCGGCGCGCACCGCCCATGCTGGTGCTGAACCTGTCACCGGTGCAACTGCGCCAGCCGGGGCTGGCGCACGAACTGGTTGCCGTGCTCGATGCGAACGGCATGCAGCCGGCGCAGTTGCAGCTGGACCTGGGTCAGGTTCCGGCCGTACCCGACGCTCAACTGCTGGCCAGCCTGCGGGCGTTGAAGGCGGCTGACATTCAGTTGGCGCTGGACGACTTCGGCAGCGCTGGCGCCACGCTGGCCAGCCTGCAGCAACTGCCGCTCGACATCGTCAAGATCGATCGCGCCTTCGTCGCCCAGGCCGACGCGCAAGAGCACCATCGCGTACTGATCTCGGCCACCGTGCAGATGGCGCGTGCGTTGACCATGACCACCCTGGCCAAGGGCATCGAGACTGCCGAGCAGGCGGCGCTGATGGCGGCGCTGGGTTGCGACCACGGCCAGGGCTGGCTGTACGGCCGGCCGATGACTGCCGCCGCACTCGATCGCTGGATCGAGCACGAAGCCAGCGACAGCCTGGTGTAGCGCCGCTGGCGCGCATCGCTCAACTTCGGCGCGGCGCGCCCGCCCGCTCGTCCTGCCGCACTGCAGTTCGTCGCCAGCCATCGGCACTTTGTCGCATGTGCTGCATTGCCAGGCTTGGCTGTCTACACTGCCGCCCGAGGCCGGTGACCGCCGGATCCGAACAAGAGGGCGTGCATGAAGAAATCCTGGCTGATCGGAGGCGGCATCGTGGTGCTGGCCGCTGTATTGGGGGGCGGCCTGTTCACAGGGTTGGTGCCGGGCGGCAGCGCCCTGGCCAAGTCGGTCTTCAGCGCCAAGAAGGACGAGAAGAAGGACCCCAGGCTCGAATTCACGGCACGTGAGGTGGTGCACCCGCAGCGCATGCGGCTGAGCGAGCGGCTGGAGTTTTCAGGTCCGCTGGTGGCGCCGTCGACCGCGGTGCTGCGCGCCAAGGCCCCGGGTACCTTGCTGAGCCTGGACGTGGCCGAGGGTAGCCGGGTGCGAGCCGGGCAGGTGCTGGGCCGCATCGATCTGGCCGAGCAGGCCAGCCGCCTGGCCGAACGCAGTGCCAGCGTCGAGAGCGCGCGCGCCACACTGGTTCAGGCCGAGCGCACCCATGCGTCGAACGAACGCCTGGCGGCACAGCAGTTCATTTCACCGATCGCGCTGGAGAACTCGCGCGCCGCAGTCGATACCGCACACGCCATGTTGCAGGCGGCACAGGCCGCGGCCGATACCGCGCGCATCGGCCTGCGCGACGGCACGCTGGTGGCGCCGATCGCCGGCATCGTGGCCAAGCGCCATGTGCTGCCCGGCGAAAAGGTCGCGATCGAGCAGCAGGTGCTGACCGTGGTCGACCTGGCACGGCTGGAGCTGGCCGGTGTGGTGGGCACGCACGAGGTCAGTCGCCTCGCGCCCGGCATGGCCACCGCGGTGCGCGTGGAGGGCATGGCACAGCCGGTGCAGGGGCGCATCGCACGCATTGCACCGGCGGCCGAACCGGGCACGCGTTCGATCGCCGTCACCATCGAGCTGGCCAATCCACAAGAGCTGCTGCGTGCCGGCCAGTACGCGGTGGCAAGCGTGGAGTTGGCCGACGACACCGAACGGCTGACCCTGCCGCTGTCGGCGGTGGGCGACACCTCGGGCCAGAACCATGTCTGGCTCATCGAGAACGGCAAGCTGGCCCGCCGCGCCGTCAAGCTGGGCCGTCGCGACGACCGCGATGGCCGGGTCGAGGTGGTCGAGGGCGTGCAACCGGGCAGTCAGGTGCTGGCCGCCAGGTTCGACAACCTGCGCGAAGGTGCGCAGGCCGCGGTGGTGGCCGCCAAGGCACCGGCCGTGGCATCGGCGTCGGCATCGACGCCGCTGGTGAAATAAGCGACAAGGGGCAGCGCCATGTGGATCACCCGAGTCTCGATCAACAACCCGGTCTTCGCCACCATGGTGATGGTGGCGCTGTGCGTGCTGGGTCTGTTCTCGCTGAGCCGACTGGGCGTCGAGCAGATGCCCGACATCAATTTCCCCGGCGCCTGGATCGAAGTGCCATACCCCGGCGCCAGCCCTGAGGCGGTCGAGCGCGAGATCCTCAAGCCGCTGGAAGAGGCGGTGAACAGCGTGGCCGGCGTCAAGCGCATCACCTCGCGCGCGCTGGAAGGGCGAGCCCAGGCGAGTGTCGAATTCGGGCTGGACGCCGACATGGGCCGTGCGATGCAGGATGTGCGCGACCGCATCGCCGCGGCGCAGAGCAGCTTTCCACGCGATGCCAAGGCACCGACGGTGGCGCGCTGGAACAACGACAACGCGCAGCCGGTGGTCAACGCTGCGCTGCTGTCATCGACCCGCAGCGCGCGCGAGCTGTCGATCCTGGGCGATCGGCTGGTGGGCAAGCGGCTGCAGCGCGTGGAAGGCGTGGCGCGTGTCGAGATCAGCGGGTTGACGGTGCGCGAGGTGCGCATCGACCTCGACCCGCAGCGCTTGCGCGCCTACGCCGTCACGCCGGCCGAGATCGCCACCGCGTTGAAGGAGGCCAATGCCGACCAGCCGGTGGGCATTCTCAGCGACCCCGTGCGCGATGCGCTGCTGCGTGTCGAAGGCCGCGTGCGCGATCCCCGGCAGTTCGAACAGCTGGTGGTGGCCCGCCGCGGCAATCTGGCGCTGACCCTGGGTGACCTGGGGCAGCTGGTCGAGCGCGAGCAAGAGCCCGATTCCGTGGCCCGCGTGAACGGCCAGCGCGCCATCGTCTTCAACGTCTTCAAGCAGCAGGACGCCAACATCGTGGCCGCCGGCGACGCCGTCAAGCAGGCGATGGGCGAGCTGCGCAAGCAGCTGCCGCCCGATGTCGAGCTGCGCCTGATCTACGCCAGCAGCGACTGGGTGCGCGGCTCGCTCGACGGGCTGAAGCACACCCTGATCGAAGGCGCGCTGCTCACCGTGGCCATCGTGTTCCTGTTTCTGCACAGCTGGCGCAGCACCATCATCACCGGGCTGACGCTGCCGATCGCGGTGATCAGCAGCTTCATCGCCGTCTACGCCTTTGGCTTCACGCTGAACTTCATGACCATGATGGCGCTCAGCCTGTGCATCGGGTTGCTGATCGACGACGCCATCGTGGTGCGCGAGAACATCGTGCGCCATGTGGCGATGGGCAAAGACCATGCCACCGCCGCGCGCCAGGGCACCGAAGAGATCGGCCTGGCCGTAATGGCCACCACCTTTGCCATCGTCGCGGTGTTCGCGCCGGTGGCTTTCATGGGCGGCATCATTGGCAAGTTCTTCTATCCCTTCGGCATCACCGTGGTGGTGGCGGTGCTGGTCAGCCTGTTTGTCAGCTTCACGCTCGACCCCATGCTGTCCAGCGTCTGGAAGGATCCGCCGGCGACGCGCCTGAAATCGCTGTGGGGCATCGGCCACGCGATCCGCGCCACCGACCGTGCGCTGGACGTCATGCATGTCCTGTATGAACGCCTGATTCACTGGGCGTTCAGCGGCCGACGCTATCGCCTGCTGGTGCCGCCGCTGCCCGCCTATGGTCATGGTTTTCGTGCCGATGGCACGCGTGACAAGGCCAGCGCTCGGCACCTGCGCTGGGCCACGATCACACCGCGCGGGGTGGTGATGATGGTCGGCGCGGGCAGTTTCATCGTCGCCATCGGGCTGGCGCCGCTGGTGGGCAGCGAGTTCGTGCCGCAGACCGATCAGAGCTACACCCAGCTGCAGTTGCGCCTGCCGGTCGGCGCCAGCCTGGAGCGCACCAGTGCCAAGGTGCAGCAGATCGAGGAAATCGTGCTGGCCATGCCCGAGGTGCAGACCATCAGTACCTGGGTGGGCGGGGCTGGTCAGCGCAACCAGGCCTGGTTGAACATCGTGCTGAAGCCGCGCAAGGAGCGCAGCCGCAGCCAGAAGCAGGTGGAGGACGCGATCCGCGAATCCATCGCCAAGGTGCCGGGTACCGACGCGTCGCTGGGTTTTGATCGCCCGATCTACGTCGCCATCCTGGGCAGCGACCCCGACGGCCTGGCCCGCGTGGCCGATGCCTTTGCCGAGAAGGTGAAGAAGATCCCCGGTGCGGTGGATGTCGAGAGCTCGGTCAAGGCCGGGCTGCCGGCGTATGCCGTGCGGCTGAAGTCCGCCGCCGTGCGCGAACTGGGCCTGACCGCGCCGCAGCTGGCGTCGAGCCTGCGCGCCTACGTCAATGGCGAGACGGCCACCTACTGGACCACGCCTGACGGCGACCAGGTCGAGGTGGTGCTGCGCCTGAACCAGACGCAGCGCGAGCGGCTGGACCAACTGCGCGGCCTGCCCGTGGCCTTTGCCAAGGACGGCACGCCGATCTCGCTGGACAGCGTGGCCGACATCACGCCGGTCTTCAACCCCGAGATCATCCGCCGCCAGAACCTGCAGCGGCGCGAGGCGGTGTTTGCCGGCGTGAAGGACCGCAGCCCGGGCGATGTCGGCGACGACGTGCAAAAGCTGATCAAGGAAACCATCCTGCCGCCGGGCTACAGCTTCGATGTCGGTGGCCAGATGCAGCAGCAGGCCGAGGCCTTCGGCGGCCTGCTGGCGGCGATGGCGCTGGCGGTGATCTTCATCTACATCGTGCTGGCCAGCCAGTTCGGCAGCTTCCTGCAGCCGATCGCGATCATGGCCAGCCTGCCGCTGGCGCTGATCGGCGTCATGCTGGCGCTGCTGTTCTGGCGCAGCACGCTCAACATCTTCAGCATGATCGGCCTGGTGATGCTGATGGGCCTGGTGACCAAGAACGCGATCCTGCTGGTCGACTTTGCCAACCACGCGCGCAAGGCCGGCGCCAGCATCGCCGACGCGGTGCTGCAGGCCGGGCTGATCCGCATGCGGCCGATCATCATGACCACCGCAGCGATGGTCTTCGGCATGCTGCCGCTGGCGTTGGCCTTCAATGAAGGCGGCGAGATCCAGGCGCCGATGGGTCGCGCCATCATCGGCGGCGTGATCACCTCGACCCTGCTGACGCTGGTGGTGGTGCCGGTGCTCTACAGCTACCTGGTGCGCGAGCGCAGGCCGTCGGTGCGTGCCAAGGTCGAGCAGCCGGTGCAGGCCGGCGGCGGGCCGATGCTGGGCGCGGGGATGCCGGCCGACCGCGACTGATCAGCGGTACGTGCGGCTGATCCCCGATCAGCTGCTCGCGCGGCTGGAGCGGTCCAGCCAGGCGGTCATGCCTTGCGCGTTGAGCTCGAGGTCGACCGCCAGCAGGTGCGCAACGTCAGCTGCCGCCATCGTGCAGCCGTGCTCGGCCAGGCTGTGCAGGTAGATCGCCAGCAGGCCGTCCTTGAAATATTGGTGGCGATCGGGCGCGTCGCGCCCGGCCAATCCCAGTTGCACCACTTGATCGAGCAGGCCCAGCTGCAGCGTCGCCAGTCGCTGAACGTCGCCGATGCGGCCGAAGTGCGTGAGGTACATGCAATCCGGCTCGGCCGCCAGCAAGCGCTGCACCGACGCGCGCAGCGCTTGCGGCTCGAATTGCACCGGCGTGCTGGAGGGCATGATCCATGCGCCGCATGCCGTGTCGAACTCGCGATAGCTCAGTCCAAAGGTGTCACCGGTGAACCAGCCGCGCGTCGCAGCGTCCCAGATGCAGTGGTGGTGCCTGGCGTGGCCGGGGGTGTCGATCAAGCTCAGCGGCGAGCCGCCCAGGTCAATCGTCATGCCGTCGGTCGAGGTCGTGACCCGCTGCTCGGGCACCGGCACCAGCTGGCCGTAGGACCGCGCCATCTCGTCGGCGCCGTAGACGGCCAGCGCGCCGTCGTACAGCGCGCTGGGGTCGATCATGTGGCGGGCGCCGCGCGGGTGCACCAGCATGCTGGCTGCCGGCAGTTGTTGCATCAACGCCCCGGCGCCGCCGGCATGATCCAGGTGGACGTGGGTCGGGATCACCCAGTCGACTGCGGCGCGTGCGATGCCCAGAGCGTCCAGCGCCCCCAGCAGCCGCGGCAGCGCGAGATTGGGGCCGGTGTCGATGAAGGCGGCGTGGCCGCCGCGCAGCAACAGCCAGGCGGCGTCGAACTGGTCGCGCTGGAAGCCGGTATCGATGGCGAAGACGCCGCCGCCGGCGTCAATCAGCCAGGCCGGAAGCATCTCAGCCGCCGTTGCCCAGCCCCGGCACCAGCCACAGGCGGGCGATGTCGGCGACGCCGTCGTTGCCCTGCACGCCACGCAGGGTCTGCGCGGCCTTGGCCTTGCTCTTGGCCGACTGCAGCT
>Ga0073899_10001369_pt1 | contig 22367 bp, 20 predicted proteins | sample KloWWTmetaKNB5Ph_FD_88975 | JGI IMG/M metagenome (GOLD analysis project Ga0073899, IMG submission 88975) | Active sludge microbial communities from Klosterneuburg, Austria, studying microevolution and ecology of nitrifiers - Klosterneuburg... | ecosystem: Engineered > WWTP > Aerobic digester >... | reverse complement strand
TGGCGCAGGCTGGCGAGCGCGCCTTCGAGGTCGGTGTCGGTGCGGCCGAAGGCGTCGATCGCGAGCCGCATCTCGTCGATCGCCTCGCGCAGCATGCGCGCCACCTCGGCCGCCTGCACGTTGCCCCGCTCGACGACGACGAGCGACGAGACGAGCTGCGCGCCCAGCCCGTCGTGCATGTCGTGCATGATGCGCTGGCGCTCGGCGGTGCTGGCTTCGCGGCGCTCGATCAGCGCGAGCCGGCCGTAGTGCTCGGCGAGCTCGCGCTCCTTGGCGGCGAGCCGCTCGGCGAGCACGGCGTTCGCGTCCTCGGCGATGCGCAGCGCGCGCACGAAGCGCACCGTCAGCAGCGCGCCGATCGTGACCAGCAGCACCGGCAGCGCGAGGTGCAGCGTGTAGATGCGCGTCGGCGGCAGCAGGCCGCTGACGGTGGCGTAGTCGTTGGCCGCCAGCACGGTGGCGAGCACGACGCCGATCGTGATCAGCAGCGCGTCGACCGAGCGAGTGCGGTGCCCCCAGCGTGCGAAGGCGACGAGCGACGCGCCGATGACGAGGAACAGCGGCCCCTGCCACCAGCGGTAGACGAACTCGTGCCAGCGGCCGTCGCTGGCCACTACGGCGATCGGCCCGGCCACCGCATGCAGCGCCACCGGCAGCACCCAGCGCCGCCAGCCGATGCCCGCGTACTCGAGGAAGAACGCCGCCAGCGTGGCCGTCGCCGCGGCGACGACGAAGAAGTGACCGGCGCGCCACCACCACCAGCTCTCGGCCGGCATCACCTCGATGCTGTAGTTGAGCGTGCGCAGCGCCCACAGCAGGCTCGACACGCCGAACAGCAGGTAGTAGCGCTCGCTGCGCCGGTACCACCAGATCGACAGGATGAAGCCGCCGACGATCAGCGCGGTGACGCCAGTGAACTGCGAGCCGTACTGGTCGACCCACTGGCGCGCCTCGGCTTCCTCCTGCAGTTCGCTGTCGCGGCCCAGCAGCAGGTGGGGCACGTCGACGGTGAAGTCGCGGTTGACGAGCTTGATCTCGAGGCGGTTGCCCTCGGGCCGCAGCAGCGCCGCCGGCAACGCGAAGGCGCGCGCGCGGCGCCAGCGCACGCGCTTGAGCGCGTCGGCGGCCGGGATCGAAAGCACGGGCGTGCCGTTGAGATAGAAGACGCCGCCATCGGTCAGTCGCGGCACGAAGATCGCCGGCTGCGCCGGCATGTCCGCGAGCGTTGGCAGATCGATGCGCAGCCAGAACACGCCGGTCGCGTTGCCGTCGTCGCGGTGCAGGCGCAGCGGCAGTCGCTGCGCAGCTCGCGGCGCGGCGGCGGCCGGCGCGGGCGGCGCGTCGGCCGCGATGTCGGCGGCGCTCGCCCGCTCGATGCGTGCGACGAGCGTCGCCTCGTCGAGGCGCAAGGCGCCGTACGGCGATGGCGTGGACGCAGACGTGACGGCAGCGGCGCAGGCGCTGCCGAGCAGTGCCGCGAAGTGCAGCAGCGTCCGGGTGCTCGTGCGGCGCACGAACGCGCGCCAGCAGCCACCGCGCGATGGCGCGCGGGCCTGCATGGCCAGGGTCGCGACGTCCATGATGAGACGCGCGCAGCATGCGCCTGCGTCGGGCGGCACGCAAGCCGCACGACGACCGACGCAGGCCCGCGTCAGGCGTCGTCGGCGAGCAGGCGCTGCGTCAGGCCGGCGAAGCCGTCCTCGACGAAGTCGTAGTCGAGCGCCGGCACCGGGTCGGGCGGACCGGCCGGCCCCCACTCGTCGGGCCGGCGCACGAACGCCGTGCCGAGGCCGACGCCGCGAGCTGCCCGCAGGTCGAAGTTGTGGCAGGCCACCATCAGCAGCCGCGCTGGTGCCACGCCGAGCCAGCGCGCCGCCGTCTCGTAGGCCTCGGCGTGCGGCTTGTAGACGCCGATCATCTGGCACGACACGATGGCGTCCCACACGATCGCATTGCGACGCGACACGTCGACGACAAGCGCCGTCGGCAGCATCGTGAACGACACCACCGGCACGCGCGCGCGCAGCGCGGCCAGCGCCGGTGCGAAGTCGGGCCAGGCGCGCAGCCGGTGCCAGGCGCGCCAGAGGTGCTGCCGCTCGGCCTCGGGCAGCGCCGGCAGGCCGAAATGGTGCAGCGTCGCGTCCATCGCCTCGAGGTGGGCGTCGTCCATGTCGAAAGCCGGGCGGATCTGGCCGACGATGCGCCGCATCGTGCGGCGGCGCCATTCGTTGGCGACCTCGTGCCAGTCGACGGAGCGGTCGCGCCACGCGGGGACGGCGCCGAACTCTTCGACCAGCGAGGCGTGCCAGTCGAGCACGGTGCCGCCGGTGTCGAAGGCGATCGCGTCGTAGTTCATCGGTGCCTCGCGCGACGCGGTCTCAGCCGGCCGTCGTCGCGAGCTGGTCGTCGTTGACCGTCGGCACCAGCGACGGCCGGCCGACGATCAGCGGATCGACGGTACCCACCCGAGCCAGGTCGCGCTGCGTGTACGGCAGGCGGCTGAGCAGGTAGCGCATCGCATTGAGCCGCGCGCGCTTCTTGCAGTCCGACTTGATGACGGTCCACGGCGCGTCCGACGTGTCGCAGTGGATGAACATCGCTTCCTTGGCGCGCGTGTAATCGTCCCACTTGTCGAGCGAGGCCATGTCGACGGGGCTCAGTTTCCACTGCTTGAGCGGGTGTGCGCGGCGCTCCTTGAAGCGGCGCCGCTGTTCGGCGCGGCTGACCGAGAACCAGAACTTGAACAGGTGCACGCCCGAACGCACCAGCTGGCGCTCGAACTCGGGCACCTGGCGCAGGAACTCCTCGTACTCGGCGTCGCTGCAGAAGCCCATCACGCGCTCGACGCCGGCGCGGTTGTACCAGCTGCGGTCGAACAGCACGATCTCGCCGCGCGTCGGCAGGTGCTCGACGTAGCGCTGGAAGTACCACTGGCCGCGCTCGACGTCGCTCGGTTTCTCGAGCGCGACGACGCGCGCGCCGCGCGGGTTCAGGTGCTCCATGAAGCGCTTGATCGTGCCGCCCTTGCCGGCGGCGTCGCGGCCCTCGAACAGGATGACGACGCGCTGCCCCGTCTCCTTGACCCAGGCCTGCAGCTTGAGCAGCTCGACCTGCAGCCGGTACTTCTGGCGCTCGTAGCTCTTGCGCGACAGCAGGTTCCTGTACGGGTAGGCGCCCTCCCGCCAGCCGGCGCTCAGCTCGATGTCGGGGTCGACGCCGTTGCGCGGCGCTGCGATGTCGTCGCTGCGGAACAGCGCGCGCCGCAGCGCCTTGGCCTCGTCGGGCGAGGCGCCGGCGATCACGGCCTGCAGCTGCCGGACGGTCTCGCTGGCCGGCGCGCCGTCCTTGGCGTGCGCCAGCAGGTCGGCGAACACCATCTCCTGCACCGTCTGCGCCGTGCTCGTTCGCCGCGCGACGCGGTCCGCCTCGGCGGCGCGCGCGCCGGGCCGCGCCAGCGTGTCGCCGGCTTCGACCGGCCGGGGCGCGCCGCGAGCCGCGGGACGGCGGCGCCGAGGGGCGGCGGGTGCGGATGCGGCGCGGACCTTTGCCATCGGTGAACCTCGGCAGGCGGCGGAAGTTGTGGAACCGGTGATGTTGCGCCCGGGGTGCCATTGCGGCTTGACGCCCGTCAACGCCCGCACCGCGGGCCGGGGCGAAGATGAACGCTTCGTTCAGGGCCACAGGGAGACCCGATGTCGCTGTTCCACGCCGTCGTCTGGACCGATCACCAATCCGCGCAGGTACTGCAGTTCGACGCCGAGCACGTGCTCGCGCAGAAGGTGCGCGCGCATACCCACCACACGGCGCAGCACGGCAGCGGCGTGCGCACGCAGCACGAGTTCTTCGGCACCGTGTGCGATGCGCTCGACGGCGTCGCCGAAGTGCTCGTCACCGGCTCGCACGCGTCGACGGCCGACTTCCGCCACTACGCCGACAAGCATCGGCCCGCGGTGGCCAAGCGCATCGTGGGCTACGAAGTCGTCGATCATCCGAGCGAGAACCAGCTCGTCGCGCTGGCGCGCAAGTACTTCCTGAAGTACGACCGCATGGCCGGCACGCCGACACCGACCTGATCTTCAGCGCGCCGCCGGCAGGTAGAGGCGGTCCGAGTAGGTGGCGAGCCATTCGGGCCGGCAGGCCACGCAGCTCGCGACGACGATGCCGGTGAGCCAGGCCTCGCCGCCGGCGAGCATCAGGCGCGCCAGCAGCAGGTCGCGCAGCGCCGGCATCGCGGCCGAGTCGCCTGTGGCGAGTTCCATCGCGCCCGCCAGCGCCGCCACCAGCAGCGTGCCGACGAAGCCGCGGCCGACGATGTAGACCATCAGGTGCCGCGGCAGCCAGCGCCGTGTCGCCCAGCCGACCGCGAGCGCGAGCGTCGCCGGCACGACGCCGAGCCCCACGTAGCGCTGCAGCGCGTCGGCCCAGCCCAGGTCGCCGCCGAGCGCATTGGCGACGGCGATCGCCAGCAGCGCCAGCACCGCCAGCGGCCAGCCCGTCAGCAGCACCAGCAGCGCCGCGCCCGACATCGGCTGCAGCACGGCGCCGTCGCTGCCCCACAGCAGGGGCACTGCGCTCCATGCCGCGACCCAGGCCCAGGGCGGGCCGTCGGCGCCCAGCAGGCGCCAAGGCTGCAGCGCCAGTGCCACGGCGATCGCGCCGGCGGCGACGAGCGCGAGGGCCGCGTTCATCGCGCCGGAGCGGCGCGCGTGCAGCGAGGCGTCCGGTCCATGCCGTGGTCGCGGCAAGGCGCATACCCGGGGGTCGCCTGTCGGCAACGTCATCGCGTGCATGCCGTGCGATTAGTGCGAAGGGACGTGTCCGCTCACGCCGCTATCACATCGGTGTGGACGGAGAACGGGCGCAATCGCGGCCTCGCGACCGGCGAGGACCTGGTGCGTGTCGTCACCGAATCGCGCATCGAGGCGGCGCGCCACGCGAATCCGCTGACACTGCTGCCGGGCAACATCCCGCTGACGCAGCGCATCCAGCGCCTGCTGACCGCCGGGCGCGACTTCGCCGCCTGCTACAGCGACCTGAACCATTTCAAGCCGTTCAACGACCAGTACGGCTACTGGCGCGGCGACGAGATGCTGCTGCTGGCGGGTCGCCGGCCGGCGGCGCGACGGCGCGGCCGGAGGACGTCGCCAACGCGGCGGCGCGCGCCGAGCGGCGCGCCAAGTCGAACGGTGTCGGCCTGTACCTGCTCGATGCGCCCGGCTGGGCGAACACGGGCCCTCAGAGCACGATCGCCGACACGCAGCCGAAGTAGATCAGCAGGCTCAGCACGTCCTGCACGATCGTCGCCAGCGGCCCGCTGCCGTAGGCCGGGTCGGTGCCCAGGCGCCCGAGCAGCCAGGGCAGCATCAGCCCGAGCACCGAGGCGACCAGGCTTGCTGCGCCGAGCGCCAGCGTCACCGCGCCCGCCAGCCGCGCATCGCCGAAGGCGAGCCACACCATCGGGAATGCCAGCGCCATCAGCACCAGGCCGATCAGCAGGCCGGTGCGCAGCTCGCCGCCGATCAGGTGGCCGAGCCCGCCGTGCGCCAGCGACAGGCCGCGCACCGCGATGGCCTCGCTTTGCGTGCCGATCGCGTCGGCCAGGTAGACGAGGCCCGGCACGAAGAAGGCCAGCGCCGGCCTGGCGGCGAGTGCCGACTCGAAGCGCGCGACGACCCAGGTCGCGGCCATGCTGCCGACGAGGCCGACGACGAGCCACGGCAGGCGGTGGCGCACGCGCCGCAGCGGGGGCGCCTCGATCGCCTGGCGCGCCCGTTCCGTTTCGCGCGTGATCCCCGCGAGGCGATGCAGATCCTCGACGTGCTCGCGGCGCAGGATGTCCATCAGCGCCGTCGGACCGACGACGCCGAGCAGCCGCCCGGTCGCGTCGACCACCGGCAGCGCGGCGACGCCGTGCTGCAGCGCGACCGATGCCATGCGCTCCTGGTCGGTGCCGGGCGGCACCTGCGGCGTGTCACGGCGCGCGGCGCGGTCGAGAGCGACGTCGTCGGGCAGGGCCAACAGCGCCTGCGGTGTCAGTGTGCCAAGCAGGTGCTCGCGCTCGTCGACGATGCATACCAGGTCCCAGCCGGTGCGTGCTTCGCGGCGCAGGCGTTCGCGCAGTGTGCCGGCGCTGTCGCCGCGCCATGCCACGACAGCATGCGGGCCGACATGGTCTGCGGAAGTTTCGCGGGGCGACGCGGTGGGTGGCATGAGCGGCAGCGGGGACGCAAGCGTGCCGATTCTGCGGCCGCGGCGCCGCGAGTGGGCGCGGCACCGCGCAGCGGCGCTTCGGCTAAGCTGCCTTGCGATGCCGGCTGCAGGAGGCGTGTTGCACGAGATCGAACTGAAGTTCGTCGTCCCGCCCGAGCGTGAGGCGGCGGTCGAGCGTGCGATGCGCGCTGCCGGCGCGCGGCGCGTGCGCCTCGTCGCGCACTATCACGACACGGCCGGCGGCGACCTCGCGCGCCACGGCATCGCGCTCAGGCTGCGGCGCGAGGGCCGCTCGTGGGTGCAGACCGTCAAGGCGGCCGGCACGAGCCGCGTCGCGCGCATCGAGCACAACGTGGTGCTCGGCCGCCTGGCCGGAGCCGCGCCGGCGATCGACCTGCACCGCCACGACGGCACGGCCGCCGAGGCGTTGCTGCGTGCCGCGCTCGAGGCGGCGGGCGGCCTCGACGCGCCGCTGCCGCCACGCTACGGCGTCGAGGTACGGCGGCTGATCGTCGATGTCGCGCTGCCCGAGGCCGTCGTCGAAGTGGTGCTCGACCAGGGCCGGCTCGTCGCCGGCGATCGCGTCGAGCCGCTGTGCGAAGTCGAGTACGAACTGAAGTCGGGCGACGCGTCGGCGCTCGCCGCGCTGGCGCGGCGCGCCGTCGACGACCACGGCCTGTGGCTGAGCGTGGTCTCGAAGGCCGAGCAGGCCGAGCGGCTGCTGCGAACCGATGACGCTGCGGCGGCGCCGGCCGCGCGCTCGCAGGCGGCGGTGCTGCAGCGCTCGATGACGGGCAGCGAGCTGGCGCGCGCCGTCGTGCAGGCCTGCCTCGACCCGATGCTCGCCAACGCGAGCGAGATCGCCGCCGGTCATGGCGGCGAGGAGCACGTGCACCAGCTGCGCGTCTCGATCCGGCGTCTGCGCACCGCGATGCGCGAGCTCGGCGCGCTCGACCGCGGCATCGACGCCGCCTGGGAGGTGCCGCTGGTCGCGGCGTTCCGGCGCCTGGGCGAGTGGCGCGACGCGGCCACCGTGATGGCGGCCGTGCAGCCGCAGCTCGCCGCCGCCGGCGCGCCGCCGCTGGCGCTGCTGGCGCCGCGCGGCGACCCGGGCGAGGTGGTGCGCGACGCCGCGTTCCAGCGCGTGCTGCTCGCAGTGATCGGCTACGTGCTCGGCGGCGGTGATACCGGGCCCGGGCTGGCGTCCGACGCTGCACAGGCCCATGTGCGCGACCGTCTCAGGCGCCTGCACCGCAGCGTCGCGCGCGACGGGCGCCGATTCGAGCGCCTCGACGAGGCCGCGCAGCACCGCGTGCGCAAGCGGCTGAAGCGGCTGCGCTACCTGGCCGAGCTGGTGTCGGCGCCGTACCCGCACGCCGACGTCGAGCGCTACCTGCGGCAGCTGCGTCCGGCGCAAGACGCGCTCGGTGCGCACAACGACACCCTGGTCGCGCAACAGGCCTACGAACAGGCCGCGCGCTCCGGCACACCCGAGGCCTGGTTCGCGGCCGGCTGGCTGAAGGCCCGCCAGCAGACGACGGCGCGCGAGTGCCGCAAGGCGCTGCGCCGTGTCGATGCCGCGCCGGTGTTCTGGTAGCGCGCGTCGGCGGGCGCAGCATCACGCGCCATCGAACCGCGGCGGCGCCTGCGCCCACTCGGCGATGCGCGCCGCCAGCCATGGCCCGTCGTCGAGCGGCAGGTCGTGGCCTGCGCCGGGGTGCACGACGAGGCTCGCGTTCCATCGCTCGGCCAGCGCGCGCGAGCAGCGCGCATCGACCAGGCGATCGCCCTCGCTGCACGCCACGAGCACCGGCAGCGCCGGCGGCGCGCCCGCGTCACGGCAGCGCGCCGCGGCGACGAACTGGCGCAGTGTGCTTGCCGCAGAGATCGGGCGCCGCCGGCGGATCGCGACCCACTCGTCGAGCACGTCGGCATGACGGTGCGGCGCGGCACTCGTCAGCGCCAGCACGGCCTGCTCGGCGCGTGGCGCGTCGCGCGCCCCGGCGAACACGCGCAGCAGGGCCGGCCATGCGGCCGGCCGCAGCCGCCGGTGCCACGCACCGTGCGGCCTCAGGCTGGTGTTGACGAGCACGCAGCGCTCCACTTCGCCGGGCCAGTTGCTTGGCCCACGCGATGGCGACCATGCCGCCGCGCGACCAGGCTGCTCAGGCACGCCAGCACGACTTCGGAGCCGATGCGCTCAAGGCCGTGCACGCCGCCGAAGATGCCGACGGCGGGCAGCGACGGGTCGGGGTTGCCGAAGCAGACGGCGTCGACGCCGAAGATGCGATCCTCGACCGTGATGTCGCACAGGCGCCGGCAGCTCAGGTGGCCGGCGCCCGCCTCGACGATCTGCTGCAGCTCGTCGAGTTCGGGCAGTCCGCCGGGCTCTTCGCGGTGCGACCCGACGGCAGCTGCCATTCGGTGCGCGCAGGCGCCGGTGTCGGCGGCTCAGGCGCCGATGAAGCGGCGGCGATACGCCGCCGGCAGGTCGGCCAGGTCCAGCAGCAGCGGCAGGTCGGCCACGCCGAAGTCGGGGTCCCAGGCCGGCGCGCCGAGGATCTTCGCGCCGCAGCGCAGGTAGCCCTTGACCAGCGGCGGCGCCTCGACGTCGAGGCCGCCGTCGAGCGCGTCGACGGGCAGCGGCAGGCGCGGCGTCACCTGGCGCTCGGGCGCGGCGAGGGCGGTCCGGCGCAACTGCTGCCACAGGCTCGCGGCGACGTGGCCGCCGTCGCGCATCGGCACGCTGGCGCAGCCGATCACCAGGTCGAGCCGGTTGCGGTGCGTGAATTCGGCCAGCGACGCCCACAGCATCATGATCACGCCGCCCTGGCGCCAGCCCTCGGCGGTGCACGAGCGGCCGAGCTCGACCATGCGCGGGCGCAGCGCGTCGAGCCGCCCGAGGTCGAACTCGGAGTCGCTGTAGAGCCCGCCGCAGCGCCGCGCGGCGGCCGGTGTCATCACGCGGTAGGTGCCGATCACTTCGGCCGGCGCATCGTCGGTCTCGACGGTGCGCACAAGCAGGTGCTCGCAGGCGTCGTCGTAGGGGTCTGCGTCGAGGCCCGCGGGCGTGCCGGGCGGCGGCGTGAGGCGCGCGCCCATCTCCTCGACGAAGACGCGGTGTCGCAGGCGCTGCGCGAGCCGCACTTCGTCCTGCGTGCGCGCCCACAGCGCTTCGAGCGCGGGCTGGCGCGCCGCCGCGGGCGGGCGACGCTCGGCGCCGCTGCGCGCGGCGGCAGGCCGGGCCTGCGGGGTGTAGTCGTCACTGCTGTCCATGCGCCGGGATGCTCGGGCTCGGCGATGACGCCGCCGTGACGCCGGCGTGAAGGAACCGCGACGATGCGGCGTCGGCGCGTCAGTCGAGCGCGACGACGCGGTCGCCTGCAGCCGGCACGCAACCGGCCGCGATAGGCTCCCAGCCCTCGCGCACGACGACGCGGCCGGCCGCGCGGCACAGCTCGATGCGCCGCGCGGCGGGCGCGATGCGCGTGCGCACGAAGGCCTCGATCGACGCCGGCATGCTGATGCGCTGGCGCAACGCGTGCAGGTCGTCGGCCGGGTGGTCGTCGTGGTGCAGCCACGGCACGAAAGTGGCAGCGAGCGTCAGCGCGTGCGAGCCGACGTCGAGCGTCGTAGGCAGGTAGCCCGCGGTGGCCAGCCAGCGCTGCGCACGCTCGCGCAGGTCGGCGCCGTCGGCCAGACCGGCCCACGCGACGGCGAGCAGTTCGGCCACCCACTGGTTGCAGTTCTGGTAGCGCAGGCTCCAGGCATGGGCATTGGCGCTGTAGGCGCCGCCCACCAGGTGCAGCGCGAGGGCGTTGTCGCGCGCCGCGCGTTCGAGCGCTGCGGCTTCGGCGTCGGGCAGCAGCACGACGGCGACGCGGCTCGTCGCCGCGCCGTCGGCGCCGAGCACGAAGCCGGCGAGCCCCTGGTCGTAGAGGCGCCCGCGCCGCTCGTCGCAGGCGTAGTAGAGCTGGCGCACGTCCCACGGCGCCGCTGCGTCGCCGCGCAGGCCGATCCCGGCGTGCGAGTAGTGCTGGCCGAAGCGCGTGAGGTCGTGGCCCGAGCGCGCCAGCAAGGCGACGCGCGCCCCCGAGGCGTCGAGCTCGTCGCGCACGAGGGCGCTCAGGCGCAGCAGCGCATCCTGCTGCGCGGCGCTCGCCGTCGCCGCGCGGTCGCAGTACCGCAGCGCGGCCGACGCCGCCTGCGCGGCGCCCGCCGCGCAACACAGCGCGAGCGCGGCCGCCGCCAGCGCGGCCCATCGCGCGGTGTGCCGCATCGCAGCGATCAGAGTGCGACCGCGCGCGGCGCCAGCTCGTGCAGCCAGTCGTCGGCGAGCACGAGGAAGAAGGCCGCGCCGGCGGCGTGCGCGAATTCCCAGCCATAAGGCCGCTTGCGCGCCGTGACGACGTCGCCCGTGGCGAGCCGCTGCTGCGCGACGGTCGCGCGCGGCACGTCGAGGCGCAATGCCGTGCGCCGGCCGCCGTCGGCGTCGAGCGGTTGCAGACGCAGGCGCAGCAGTCCCGGGCGCTCGCCGAGCTCGGCCACCTCGACGATGCGGTAGTCGCCCGACGCGACCTGCGTGCGCCGCGACGATGCATCGCTCGAATCGCCGATCGAGTGCGACAGGCTGCCGAGCGACGCCGAGCCGGCGCTCGACGCCGACGAGGCCGAGCTGGCCAGACTGTCGGCGACGCAGGGCGGCGCGGCGAGCGCGCACGCGAGCGACGCGAGCGCTGCGAGGCGCCGGGCGGACGGGTTCATGGGGAGGGACTCCGGGTCGGCCGTGGGGGCGGTGCGGCGAGCATAGCGTGACAGCGGAGTCGACCGCCGTTCACGCACTGTTGCGCAGCGCTTCCGACCATTGACGCAGCGTTCGCGCAGCTCGCCTAACCTGAACTGCATCGAGGTCGTGTCTGGAGTGCGCCATGAAGGGTTCGAGCGATTGCATGCGGGGAGCCTACGAACTGCGATTCAGTTCGCTGTTCAACGATGGCCGCGGCTTCAGCTTTCCGTGCGACGAAGCCGGCAGCGTCGACATCGACCGCCTGAGCGAGCGCGAGCGCAGCAATTACCTGTTCGCGCGCGCCGTGATCGGCCGCGAGTTCGCGTTTCCCAGGATCCGTCAGCTCGACCGGCATTGAGCGCGGCCTCGAGGCCGAGCGGCGGGACGCCGCGGCACGTCGATTGCTGAACTGGGTGCGTTTCGAACAATGAAGAGCACCCCCATGGATGGATATCAACGCGCGGCCTGCTGGATCGATAGGTTCGCGAACCGCTTGCAGGAAGAACACGGCATGCTGCGCGAAGAGGCGATGGAGATCGCCGCGCGCGAGTGGGACGCCGAAGGCGACTCCCGCGACCCGGAGGCGGCGGCGCAAGCCCTGTTCGACCGGTCCGATGAATCGGCCGCCGCCAGCGTGCGGCGCGCGCGCGCGCCGGCCTCGTAGGACGCAAGACAGCCGGGCCCCGTGCACCGGGGCCGTCGCGTACGCCCGGATGGCGGCGGCGCCGGGCTTGCGTCATCATCGCGACCGCGCCTGCGTGCGCAAGGAGGGTCGCGTCGATGAGCGATGCCGAACGTGCCGGCCTGCCTGCCGGCGCGGCGCTGTACCTCGGGCTGGTGCAGTTCCTGTTCGTCACGACGTGGACGGTCTATGTCGCGTTCCTGCCGCAGCTGCTGGCGTCGGCCGGGTTGCCGCCGCGCATCGCGCCGTGGGTGCTGCTCGTCGACCAGCTCGTCTTCATGGTGATGGACGTCTACACCGGCGTTGCCGCCGACCGCGTGCAGCGCACGCTCGGGCGCCTGGGCCCGATGATGGTCGGCTGGACCGTGGTGTCCTGTCTCGCCTTCCTGCTGCTGCCGCACGCCGTGCTGCTCGGCGCCGCGGCGCCGGCCGCGGCGCTGCTGCTCACCCTGGTCTGGACGACCACCTCGTCGGCGCTGCGCGCGCCGCCGTGGGTGCTGCTCGGCAAGCACGCCGCGAAGCCGGCGCTGCCTTGGGCTTCGGCACTGATGCTCGTCGGGCTCGCCGCCGGCGGCGCGCTGTCGCACTACCTCGGCATCGCGTTGAAGAACGTCGATCCGCGGCTGCCGTTCGCATTGTCGAGCCTCACACTGCTGGCGGCGACCGCCGGCATCGTCCGCGTCGAGCGCAAGCTGGGCCGCATGCGCACCGCCGCGGCAGCGCCGCCCGAAGTCCCGCACGTGCTGACGGCGCGGCATGCCGCGTACCTGTCGGGCATCCTGCTGCTGGCGCTGGGCTTCCAGGTGCATTCATCGCTCAACAGCACCGCGCAGTACCTGCGACTCGCGACGCGCGCCGACCTGGAATGGCTGCTCCCGCTGTTCTGGATCGGCTTCGGCGTGGCGATGATGCCGGGCAGCGCTCTGGCGCGGCGCTGGGGCGCGCTGCCCGTGATGGCCGTCGCGGCCGCGATCGGCACGCTGGCGACCGCCGCCGCGGCGCGCGCGCCTTCGCTCGACGCCCTGATCGCGGCGCAGCTCGTCGCGGGCGGCGCCTGGGGCAGCATGCTGATGGCCGCCTTCGCATCGGCGTCCGCCTTCGGCCGCAGCGGCCGCGAAGGGTTCGCGCTCGGATCGATGTTCGCGATGCTCGCGCTGGCGACGCTGGCGCGCATCGCGGCCGTGCTCGCCGGCGTGCCTGCCGATCCGGCGCGCGCCGCGGTGCTGGCGTGGCTGCCGCCGCTGTGCTGGGCGGGCGGCGCCGCGCTCATCGCAGCGCTGGCGGCGCGTCCACAGCCGGCGCGCCCGTGAGGGCCGCGTCGCCGTCGTCCTTCAGGGCGACGCCGCTCAGCCGCAGCCGGCGCGCCTTCGCCAGCAATCGCTGCAACGTCGCCGCCGCCGCGTCGGGCGAGCAGCGTGCGCAGGTCGTCGAAGCGCCAGCGCTGCGTTCCGATCGCGTGCACGTAGGCCATGTGGGGTCGCTCCTGCGGCTTTGTCCTGCAATCGGCGCACCCGTGCAATCATCGGTTTCGCTCCCATCTGCTTCGCGATGTCCGCCGCGCCGCACCGCTTCCACCCTGCCGTCGAGGCCTGGTTCGACACCGCCTTCGGCGGCGGGCCGACGCCCGCGCAGCTCGCCGCCTGGCCGGCGATCCAGGTCGGGCGGCACGCCCTCGTCGCCGCGCCCACCGGCTCGGGCAAGACGCTGGCGGCCTTCCTTGCGGCGATCGACGCGCTGGTGCGCGAGTCGGTCGAAGCCGGCGGCCTGCCCGACGAGACGCGCATCGTCTACGTCTCGCCGCTGAAGGCGCTGTCCAACGACATCCAGCGCAACCTCGAGCTGCCGCTGGCGGGCATCGGCGCCGAGCTCGAGCGCCTGGGCCTGCCCGACGCCGGCATCCGCAGCGCGGTGCGCACCGGCGACACGCCGGCCGCCGAGCGCACGGCGATGCGCAAGCGCGCGCCGCACATCGTCGTGACGACGCCCGAGTCGCTCTACATCCTGCTCACCAGCCCGGCCGGGCGGCAGATGCTCGCGACGACGCGCAGCGTCATCGTCGACGAGATCCACGCGCTCGCGCCCAACAAGCGCGGCGCGCACCTCGCGCTCTCGCTGGAGCGGCTCGACGCGCTGGTGAAGGCGGCGGGCGGGCGCGAAGTGGTGCGCATCGGGCTCTCGGCGACGCAGAAGCCGATCGAGACCATGGCGCGCTTTCTCGTCGGCGACCGCAGCACGGCCGACGGCGCGCCAGCCTGCACCATCGTCGACACCGGACACGTGCGCGAGCGCGACCTGCGCGTCGAGCTGCCGCCCGCGCCGCTCGAGGCCGTGATGTCGGGCGAGGTCTGGGAGCAGGTCTACGACCGCCTCGCCGCGCTGGTCGGCGAGCACCGCACGACGCTCGTCTTCGTCAACACGCGGCGGCTGGCCGAGCGCGCGGCGCGCCACCTGTCGGAGCGCCTCGGCGCCGCGCATGTGGCCGCGCACCACGGCAGCCTCGCGCGCGAGCACCGTCTCGACGCCGAGCAGCGCCTCAAGCGCGGCGAGCTGCGCTGCCTCGTCGCCACCGCGTCGCTCGAGCTCGGCATCGACATCGGCGACGTCGATCTGGTGTGCCAGCTCGGGAGCACGCGCTCGATCGCCGCCTTCCTGCAGCGCGTCGGCCGCTCGGGCCACGCGGTGGGCGGCACGCCCAAGGGGCGGCTCTTTCCGCTGTCGCGCGACGAGCTGTGCGACAGCGCCGCGCTGCTCGACGCCGTGCGCCGCGGCGAGCTCGACCGCCTCGCGCTGCCGGCCAGGCCGCTCGACGTGCTGGCGCAGCAGATCACGGCCGAAGTGGCGCTGCAGGAGTGGCGCGAGGACGACCTGCTCGCGCTGGTGCGTCGCGCCACGCCGTTCGCCGCGGTCACGCAGGACGAGTTCGCCGATGTCGTGCGCATGCTCGCCGAGGGCTACGACACGCGGCGCGGCCGCCGCTCGGCCTGGCTGCACCGCGACGCCGTCAACGGCGTGCTGCGCGGCGTGCGCGGCGCGGCGCTCGCCGCCGTGACCTCGGGCGGCACGATCCCCGACAACGCCGACTACACCGTGGTGCTCGAGCCGCAGTCGTTCGTCGTCGGCACCGTCAACGAGGACTTCGCCGTCGAGAGCCTGGCCGGCGACGTGTTCCAGCTCGGCAACACGTCGTACCGGATCCTGCGCGTCGAGCGCGGCACGGTGCGCGTCGAGGACGCGCAGGGCGCGCCGCCCGGCATCCCGTTCTGGCTCGGCGAGGCGCCGGGCCGCAGCGACGAGCTGTCGCACGCCGTGTCGCGGCTGCGCGAGACGATCGCGCAGCGGCTCGACGCCGGCGGCCGCGACGCCGCGCTCGCGTGGCTCGCCGAGACGCTGGCGCTGCCTCCGGCCGCCGCCGAGCAGATCGTCGACTACTACGCCGCCGCCAAGGCCGCGCTCGGCACGCTGCCCACACTCACGACCGTTGTCTTCGAGCGCTTCTTCGACGAGTCGGGCGGCATGCAGTTCGTGATCCACGCGCCGCTGGGCAGCCGCGTCAACCGCGCCTGGGGGCTGGCGCTGCGCAAGCGCTTCTGCCGCAAGTTCGACTTCGAGCTGCAGGCCGCGGCGACGGAAGACGCGATCGTGCTGTCGCTGGCGTCGTCGCACTCGTTCCCGCTCGACGAGCCCGCGCGCTACCTGTCGGCCGCGACGGTGCGGCCGCTGCTCGTGCAGGCGCTGCTGGCCGCGCCGATGTTCGGCGCGCGCTGGCGCTGGAACGCGACCGTCGCGCTCGCGCTGCCGCGCATGCGCGGCGGGCGCAAGGTGGCGCCGCAGCTGCAGCGCATGGCGGCCGAGGACCTGATCGCCGCCGTGTTCCCCGACCAGATCGCCTGCGGCGAGAACATCGTCGGCGACCGCGAGATCCCCGAGCACCCGCTGGTGCAGCAGACGATCGACGACTGCCTGCACGAGGCGATGGACATCGACGGCCTCGAAGCGCTGCTGCGCGGCCTCGAAAGCGGCGCGGTGCAGGTGGTGGCGCGCGACCTGACCGAGCCGTCGCCGCTGGCGCTCGAGATCCTGGCCGCGCGGCCCTATGCCTACCTCGACGACGCCCCGCTCGAGGAGCGCCGCACGCAGGCCGTGATGGCGCGCCGCTGGATCGACCCGCAGACGGCGGGCGACCTCGGCCGGCTCGACGCCGCCGCGATCGCGCGCGTGCAGGGTGAGGTGTGGCCCGACGCGCGCAACGCCGACGAGCTGCACGCCGCGCTGCTCGGTTTCGCCTTTCTCGCCGAGTCCGAGGTCGACGCTCAGCCGGCATGGGCACCGTTCGTCGCCGAGCTGCAGGCGGCGCGGCGCGCGACGCGGCTCGTGCCCGGCGACGGCCGCGCCGTGCACGTCGCCGCCGAGCGGCTGCCCGAGTTCGACGCCGTGTTCGGCGCGAGCGCCGAACACATGCCGCCGATCGACGCGCCCGCTGAATACGCGCGCAAGGACTGGAGCCGCGAAGCCGCGCTCGTCGAGATCGTGCGCGACCGCCTGCAAGCCACTGGCCCGGTGACGGCGCGCGCACTCGCCGCGCCGTTGGGCCTGCCCGTCGCCGACATCGACGCTGCGCTGCAGCAGCTCGAAAGCGAGGGCACCGTGATGCGCGGCCGCTTCACCCCGGAACCTGACGACCCCAAGGCCGCCGCTTCGCGGCGACCGCCCCCAGAGGGGAGCGAGGCAGCTTGGGGCGGCCCGGCGCTGCCTCGGGCCGAAGAGACCGAGTGGTGCGAGCGCCGGCTGCTCGCGCGCATTCATCGCTACACCGTGAACCGGCTGCGCCAGGAGATCGAGCCGGTGGCGGCGCGCGACTTCATGCGCTTCTTGTTCGAGTGGCAGCGTGTCGCGCCCGAGGCGCGCGTCGAAGGCGCCGACGCCGTCGCCGGCATCGTCTCGCAGCTCGAAGGCTGGGAGGCGCCCGCCGCCGCGTGGGAGACCGAGATCCTTCCCGCGCGCGTCAACGAGTACGACCCGGCCTGGCTCGACGAGCAGAGCCGCGCCGGCCGCGTCGTGTGGACGCGCATCGCTCCGCTGGCGTCGAGCGGCGGCGCGTCGTCGCGCGCGCCGAGCCCGGTGCGCACGACGCCGATCACGCTGGCCTCGCGCCGCAACCTCGGCGTGTGGGCGTCGCTCGCGCCCGACGCCGGCGACATCGCGCTCGGCTCGCGCGCGCGTCTCGTGCTCGACTTCATCACGGCGCACGGCGCGTCGTTCTTCGACGAGATCGGCGACGGCACCGGCCTGCTCGGCGTGCAGGTCGAGGAGGCGCTGGCCGAACTGGTGGCGCAGGGCCTCGTCAACGCCGACAGCTTCGGCGGCCTGCGCGCGCTGCTCGTGCCGAGCGACAAACGCCGCACCAGCGCGAACGACGGCCGCAAGCGGCCGCGCCGCACCGCGCTCTTCGGCATCGAGGACGCGGGCCGCTGGGCCTTGGCGCGGCGCGCGCGGCCGACGCCGCCCGCCCCGGCAGCGAGCGCGGGCGCGGCCCGGGAAGACGAAGTCGTCGTCGAACACGTCGCGCGCAGCCTGCTCAAGCGCTGGGGCGTCGTGTTCTGGCGCCTCGTCGTGCGCGAGGCCGCGTGGCTGCCGCCGTGGCGCGACCTGCTGCGCTGTCTGCGCCGGCTCGAAGCGCGCGGCGAGATCCGCGGCGGCCGCTTCGTCGCCGGCGTGTCGGGCGAGCAGTTCGCCGCGCCCGAGGCGATCGGCCTGCTGCGCGAGACACGGCGCCGCGCACCCGACGGCGCCTGGATCAGCCTGAGCGGCGCCGATCCGCTCAACCTCGTCGGCGTGCTGACGCCCGGGGCGAAACTGCCGGCGCTGACCGGCAACCGCGTGCTCTACCGCGACGGATTGCCGGTCGCGTTGCTGGCCGGCGGCGAGGTGCGCTTCGTCGACGAGTCGCTGGCGCCGGAGCAGCGATGGGCGGCGCAGAACGCGCTGCAGCGAAGGGCGGTGCCGGCGGTGTTGCGGATGCTCGGCTGAGCGGCGACGACGACGAGTTTGCCTCCGGCGCCATCATCCGCTCCCCTTCGGATCCAGACCTCCGGGTGCCCAGCCGCATGCGGCGACTGTGCCAATACGGCCGGGGCTCACGATGTTGGCTGTCCTGCGCAAGGTTCGTCCCTGGCCCGCATCACGCAACCCTGCTCGCGTCGCGGTCGACGCACGCCGCCCGAGGGCAGTGCTACTGTCGATGCGAGATGAGCGACCCGACCGGCCCCGACCTCACGCAAGGCGTCGATGCCGCGACGCTGGCCGATGGCCGGATGCTGGCCGGGCGCGTCGGTGGCGATGCGGTGCTGCTGGCCCGCGCCGGCGGCGAGTATTTCGCGGTCGGCGCCGCCTGCACGCACTACCACGGTCCGCTCGCCGAAGGTCTGATCGTCGGCGACACGGTGCGCTGCCCGTGGCATCACGCCTGCTTCAGCCTGCGCAGCGGCGAGGCCATCAGCGCGCCGGCGCTGTCGGCGCTCGACTGCTGGCGCACCGAGGTGCGCGACGGCCGCGTGTTCGTGCGCGACAAGGTCTCGGCCGCACCGCTGGCGCGGCGCGCCGGGGCCGGCGCGCCGGAGTGCATCGTGATCGTCGGCGGCGGCGCCGCCGGCTTCGCTGCTGCCGAGATGCTGCGCCGCGTCGGCTACGCCGGCCGCCTGGTGATGCTGTCGGACGACGCTGCGGCGCCCGTCGACCGGCCCAACCTGTCGAAAGACTACCTCGCCGGCAGCGCGCCGGAAGACTGGCTCCCGCTGCGCGACGCCGCCTTCTATGCCGACAACGGCATCGAGCTGAGGCTCGGCACGCGCGCGGTCGGCCTCGACACGGCGGCGCACACGCTCGAACTGGCCGACGGCGGCCGGCTCGGCTACGACCGCCTGCTGCTGGCCACCGGCGCCGCGCCGATCCGCCTGCCGATCCCCGGCTTCGAGCTGCCGCACGTGCACACGCTGCGTACGCTGGCCGATTGCCGGACGATCATCGCCGCCGCGGCGCAGGCGCGCCGTGCCGTCGTGCTGGGGGCGAGCTTCATCGGCCTGGAAGTCGCAGCGTCGCTGCGCACGCGCGGGCTGGAAGTGCACGTCGTCGCGCCCGAGGCGCGGCCGCTGGAGCGCGTGCTCGGGCCGCAGCTCGGCGACTTCGTGCGCCGCCTGCACGAGCAGCACGGCGTCGTCTTCCACCTCGGCGCAGGCGCACGGGCGATCGACGCGAGCAGCGTGACGACGGACAGCGGCGCCCGCCTCGATGCCGAACTGGTGGTGGCCGGCGTCGGCGTGCGTCCGCGGCTCGAACTGGCCGAGCGCGCCGGCCTTGCGCTCGACCGCGGCGTCGTCGTCGACGAAATGCTGCAGACCAGCGCGCCCGATGTCTACGCCGCCGGCGACATCGCGCGCTGGCCCGACCCGCACAGCGGCAGCGCGATCCGCGTCGAGCACTGGGTGGTCGCCGAGCGCCAGGGCCAGGCCGCGGCGCTGAACCTGCTGGGCGGGCGCGAGCGCTACACCGCGGTGCCGTTCTTCTGGAGCCAGCACTACGACGTGCCGATCAACGTCGTCGGCCATGCCGAGCGCTGGGACGCCATCGAGGTCGACGGCGACATCGACGCGCGCGACTGCACCCTGCGCTACCGCCTTGACGGCCGCGTGCTGGCGACGGCGACGATCTATCGGGACGTGGCGAGCCTCCAGGCGGAGGCTGCGATGGAGGCGACGATCCGCTAGAGCGCGCGACCGTCCAGCCGTGGCGCCGGGAACCGCTCAGATCGCGCCGTCCCTGCGCATCACGACGTGCAGCGCGCGCTCGGTGGCGCAGCGCTCGATGACCCGAAAGCCGAGCGCCGGCAGGTCGATGCCGGCCAGCAGCGCCTCGCCACGGCCGAGCAGCGCCGGCGCGATCGCGACGTGCACCTCGTCGACGAGGCCGGCCTCCAGATACTGGCGCACGGTCGCGACGCCGCCGCCCAGCCGCACGTCGCGGCCGGCGCCGGCGGCCTCGCGGGCGCGCGCCAGCGCTTCGGCGATGCCGCCGGTGACGAAGTGGAACGTCGTGCCGCCTCGCATCTCGAGCGGCGCGCGCGCATGGTGCGTCAGCACGAAGACGGGCACGCGGTACGGCGGTTCGTCGCCCCACCAGCCCTTCCAGGTGTCGTCGGGCCAGGGCCCGCGCACCGGGCCGAACATGTTGCGCCCGAGGATCCATGCGCCGACGCCGTCGAAGCTGCGCCGCGCGTACCCGTCGTCGGCGCCGGTGCTGCCGCCGTCCAGGCCCAGCACGCGCCGGCGGAAGGTCTGCGTCGGGAACACCCATTCGTGCAGCGCCTCGCCCCCTATGCCCAGCGGATGCTGCAGGCTTTGTTCGGGGCCGGCGCCATAGCCGTCGGCCGAGATCGAGAACGCCATCACCTTGACCTCGGACATGTGCTTGTCTCCTCGTCGGGCCACCCTCGTTGTCGCTCGGGCGAGAATCGCACGATCGAGCCCCGTGCACGCAGTCGCCCCATGAACGAATCGGCTTCTCCACCGCCCCCGCTGCCCGACCGCCTGTCGACCGATCCGCGCAGCCCGCACCACGTCGCTGCGGTGTTCGAGCACGCCATCGGCATCCGCTTCAACGGCAGCGACCGCTCCGACGTCGAGGAGTACTGCATCAGCGAGGGCTGGATCAGGGTCGCCGCCAGCAAGGCGCGCGACCGCGCGGGCCAGCCGCTGCTGATCAAGCTCAGGGGCCGGGTCGAGGCGTTCTACAGGTGAGCGGGCTGCGGGCGCTGCAGCGTCCGCAGCGCGCGCATCACGGTCGCGTCGCCCGCATCGCGCTCGATGCGAAAGCCGAGCCGGCGCGCCAGCGCCAGCATCGGTGCGTTCTCGGCAAGGATCCAGCCTTCCATCGCCGCGTAGCCGTCGCGCCGCGCGCGGCGCAGCAGGCTCTTCATCAGCGTGCAGGCGAGGCCGCTGCCGCGCCAGTCCTCGGCCAGAGTGACGGCGAACTCGCAGATCAGTCCGGCGGCGCCGGCGGCGTCGCGCGGGCCGACATATTGCGCGGCGCCGACGATGTCGATGCCGTCGGGCGCCGGGATCGTCGCGACGAACGTGAAATCGAGCCCGGGGCGCGGGTGCGTGCCGCGCTCGACTGCGGCTTCGTCGAGCCGGCTGCGATGCTGCATGAAGCGGTGGTAGCGCGATGTGGCCGACAGGCGCTCGAACGCCTGCACGATCTCGGCCGCGTCGGCAGGCGCGATCGCTCGCTGAACGACTTCGCGCCCATCGCGCAGCACGAGGCGACGCGGGCGGTAGGGCCGCGCCGCTGCCTTCGTCCGGGGCGGCCGGGGCGAAGGCGGCGCCTCGTGCCGGTGCGCGACTCGTGGCATGGCGGCTCCCTCCTGCGCAGCGACGACCCTGATGGCGTCGAGTATGCGCCGCGAGTGTGAACATCCGTGCCGTGGCACTGGCCCTGCTCGCTCCGGCGCTCGACGGCGTCTACCTCCGCTTCCTGCGGCCGGCAGATGGGCCGGCGTTCGACTTCTCGGCGCCGCGCGGCGAGCCGTCGCTGTGCCCGCCTGATTCGGTGTCGTGGCGGGTCTGCAAGAACCCGGTCACGCTGCTGATCGGCGGCGTCGCCGCCGTCGTCATGGAACTCGCCGAGCCGCGCGTGCGCGCCGGCGTATGGGGACACACCACGTTTCGCAGCGCGCCGGTACAGCGGCTGCGCCGCACCGGGCTGGCGACGATGGTCACGGTGTACGGGGCGCGCAGCCGCGCCGAGGCGATGATCGCCGGCATCGCGCGGCGCCACGCCGCGGTGCGCGGCATTACGCCCGAGGGCCTGGCCTACGACGCCACCGATCCCGAACTGCTCGACTGGGTGCACGCCACGGCGGCCATCGGCTTCCTCGACGCCTGGCACGCCCACGTGCGGCCGCTGGCGCCCGCCGAGCGCGACGGCTACGTCGCCGAGGGCCGCACCGCCGGCGCGCTCTACGGCGCGACCTGGGCGCCGGCGTGCGAGGCCGACTGGCACGCGCTGCTCGAGCGCATGCTGCCGCGGCTCGGACCGTCGCCCGTCATCGGCGAGTTCCTGCGCATCCTCGCGGCGGCGCCGCTGCTGCCGTTGCCGCTGCGCCCGCTGCAGCGCCTGCTGCTGCGCGCCGCTGTCGAGCGGGTGCCGCCAGCGGTGCGGCAGCGCGCCGGCCTGTCCGACGCCGCGCCGCTCGGCCGCGCGCAGCGCCGCGCCGTCGATGCGCTGGCGCGCGCTGCCGATGCGCTGGTGCTGCCGTCGAGCCCGCCGGTGCAGGCGTGCCGGCGGCTCGGTCTGCCGGACGGCTGGCTGTACGCTGCCGGCCGAGATCTCTGAAGGGTCCGGGCCGGGCCTTGCTTGGAGCGTCCCGGCGCGACGGCGGGCTCTCGGAGGGTCGCTCGCCGTACCCGGCGAGCGGGGTGGCGTCAGTACCGCTTCATCAGCCCCAGCATGCGCCGCATGCGCGCGCTGTACGGCGGCAGGAACATCGCCACGGCGTTGATGCGCGACTGGCGGAACACGGGCTGCAGTTTGCTGAAGGTTTCGAAGCCCCACTGCCCGTGGTAGTGGCCCATGCCCGACGCGCCGACACCGCCGAACGGCAGATCGTCCTGCGCGATGTGCAGCAACGTGTCGTTG
>Ga0073899_10001368_pt1 | contig 22375 bp, 14 predicted proteins | sample KloWWTmetaKNB5Ph_FD_88975 | JGI IMG/M metagenome (GOLD analysis project Ga0073899, IMG submission 88975) | Active sludge microbial communities from Klosterneuburg, Austria, studying microevolution and ecology of nitrifiers - Klosterneuburg... | ecosystem: Engineered > WWTP > Aerobic digester >... | reverse complement strand
CGGCGCACTGCGCCACCGCGGTGCAGGCGTCGTCCTCCACGCCGCCGCTGGTGACGTCGCGGCACGTCGTCGTGCCGTCGTTGCGGAGGTCACAGGCGCGGCCAGCGCAGCCGCTCTGCGGCACCAGCGTGCAGGCGAGCGGCGGCGCGTCGGGGCCGGCGTCGACCGGCGGGCGTGCGTCGGGGTTGCCGGCGGCGTCGGCGGCGGTGGCGGCGTCGTCGAGGCCGAGGTGGGGAGGATCGTCGCCGAACGCGCAGCCGGTGGCCGCGGCGTAGGCGAGCGCTTGCAGCAAGAGGAGTCGTCGCATCACGACGGATCGATGCCGGCGGTGGGCGCAAGTCGCACCGGGACCGCGATCGCCGCGTCGCGCGGCTGGGGACGCGCGTCAGTTCGGCGCGCCGACCGGGCTGCCGCCGACGGTGCGGCCGTCGGCGATGGCGGCGGCGATCGCCGCCGGGCCCAGGTCGAGCTCGCCGGCGGCGCGGCCGGTGGCGGGCGCGCAGCGGGCGTTGATGAACGCCTCGAGGATGATCCGGCGGCGCGGCAGGAACGCGGTGGTCAGCGCCGGCGACAGCCGGTGGTTCTCGTCGATGTGGGTGAACTCGAGGCTGGCCGGCCACACCAGGCCGCCGCCCAGCGCGACGTTGCTCGACTGCTGGTGGCAGCCGGCGCAGGTCTGGGTGGTGGCGCGGTTGAGGATGTCGGTCGCGGTCAAGCTCGAGCCGAGCTGCCGCAGCTTGGTCTGGACCTCGGAAGGCAGCGGCTCGAACGCGAACATCGTGTAGTTGACGTCGGCCCGCGACGCCACGCTCTCGTACTCGTTGAACTGATCGCCGGGCGCGATCGACAGCGCGTTGACCGAGGCGCCGGTCAGCCGCGACACCTGCGCGACGAACTGCGAGCGGAACGACGCGCTCTTGGGGTGGCCGCCGGTGAACAGCTCCTCGGCGGGGTTGGCCTTGACCGTCACGTGCGCGAACGCCAGCCGACAGGTCGTCGGGTCGCTCGAGTTGGTGCAGGTGCGGCGCAGCTTGAACTCGCGCAGCTGCCACTCGATCGAGTCGATGAAGAAGTTGGTGCGCACCTGGCCGGCGCCGTGGGCCGCGGTGGCGCCCAGCGCCAGGCCGTAGCTGTGGGCGGCCACCACCGGCGGGAAGCCCGGCACCGCGGTGCCATCGAAGTAGAACCGCTCGAGCTTGTCGGCGCGCGAGGTCGGCGACGGATCGGTCGACAGCGCCTGCCAGAACCGCGCGACCGGCAGGCACGCGTCGATGCCGGCGGCCGGCGTCGGGTTGGGCAGCGCGCCCTCGAAGATGATCAGCGCGCGGCCGGCGATCGCCGGCGTGCGCGATTGCATGCCGAAGACGATCCGGTACTCGCCGCAGTTGCTGCCGTCGGCGGGCGCCAGGTCGAAGCGGTTGAACAGCCCGAGCGGCACGAACTCGACGGCGCCGCCGCCGGGCAGGAACGGATCGACGGTGGCGAGCTTGGCCTCGGGCTGGCGCGGGCACGCCAGCCCGAAGCGCTCGGGATCGACCCCGGGGTCGTCGCAGTCGCCCGACGCCGGGCTGGCGTCGAAGGTGCGCATCCACTGCTGGTACAGCGCGCGCGAGGTCTGGCCGGCGCCGATGCTGGCGGTGGCGCGCAGCTGATCCATGACCCGGGCGAAGCCGAAGCGGGCCAGCGTCGTCGGATCGTTGACCACCAGCGACGGGTTGAACGCGGTGCCGCTGACCGGGCAGGTCTCGACCGGGCGGGTGTCGATCGAGGTGTCGACGATCACCGGCGTGTCGGTGGTGGCGTCGGGATCGACGAGCACGCCGGGATCGCAGGCGGCGAGGGTGAGCGCGAGGGCGGCGAGGGAGGTGCGGCGGGGCAGGTGCACGGGGAGCCTCTGGGGACTCGGGGGGACCTCGACGATCGCGCGGATCGCCGCGGCGGTGAAGCGAATCTGTCGACGAGCCGCCGTCGGCGTGGCGCCGGTCGCAGGCTGTCGAAAAGCTGATGCGGTGTGTCCGCGGTGACGCGCTGCCGGCGACCGGGCGGCTCGACGGTGGGGCGGCGCGCCGGCCGGGAGCGGCGCCGGCGTCGCCGAAAAACTGACATCCCTGACCACCTGGCGAGGTGACGCTGGCGGGCGCCGGGCGTAGCGTCGGCGCATGAAGATCGCAGTCCTCGGTTCGGGAACGGTCGGCGAGATCCTCGCCGACGGCTTCATCAAGCACGGCCACGACGTGGCCCGCGGCTCGCGCGACCCCGGCAAGCTCGCGGCGTGGGCCCAGCGCTCGGGCGGGCGCGCGGCGACCTTCGCCGACGCGACCGCCGGCGCCGACGTGGTGGTGCTGGCGGTCAAGGGCAGCGCCGCCAGCGAGGCGCTGACCCTGGCCGGCGACCTCACCGGCAAGGTCGTCATCGACGCCACCAACCCGATCGCCGACGCGCCGCCGCAGGACGGCGTGCTGCGGTTCTTCACCAACCTCGACGAGTCGCTGATGGAGCGGCTGCAGGCGCAGGTGCCGGGCGCGCGCTTCGTCAAGGCGTTCTCGTGCGTCGGCAACGCGTTCATGGTCAACCCGTCGTTGCCGGGCGGGCCGCCCACGATGTTCATCTGCGGCAACGACGCCGACGCCAAGGCGGTGGTGCGGTCGATCCTCGATCAGTTCGGCTGGGACACCGCCGACATGGGCACCGCCACCGCGGCCCGCGCGATCGAGCCGCTGTGCATGCTGTGGTGCATCCCCGGCATGCGCGGCGGCGGCTGGAGCCACGCGTTCAAGCTGCTGCGGGCCTGAGGGCGCGGGGGCGGGACTGTGATCCGCGGTCGGCGATCGGGGCGCCCGGCCCCGCCGCCAGGTAGCTGATCGCACACGGGCCGCGGCTGGCACGCCGGGTGCTGAGGGCTGGGTGGTCCCCCACCGGAGCTCGTCATGTCCAAGCCCGCGTTCACCGCCATCGATCCCGCCGCCCTCGACGCCGTCACCGGCGGTCGCCGCTCGTCGACCTCGTCGCGGTCCTCCTCCTCCGACGACCAGCTGCTCGACGCGCTGAACGACATCAAGGGCGCGCTGGCCGACCTCGGCAAGCCGCCGGCGCAGGCGTCGAACGGCCTCGATCAGCTGCTGCCGATCTTGATGATGCAGCTGCTCAACCCCAACCGCGGTGGCGGCGGCAGCGGCCCGGGCTGCGGCGGGGGCAACGGCTGCGGCGGCGGGCGCTGGTAGCCAACCGCCGCGCGTCGCTCACTCGCCGGTCGGCGCGTCGGCCGGCGCGGCATCGGGCGCCGCATCGGGCTTGGCCGCGGGCGTCGCCGCGCAGGCCTTCCACACCTTCAGCTCGCCGGCGTCGGTGGTGACGACGCCGATCGAGCCGGCCGCCGGGGAGCCGGCGATCACCACCAGCTCGCCCGGGCCGCCGCGCACCAGCGCCGACTCGCCGGGGTTGCCGTTGGCGCGGGTGCCGTCGGTCTTGTCGTCGCCGGCCCACAGCGCGACCAGGTCGATGGTCTTGGTGACCGCGCCGGTGGCGACGTCCTGGATCGCGATCGTGCCGGCGCCCTCCTCGAGGAACGCCCACTGGGTGCCGTCGAGCTGGACGCCGGCGGTGCCGTAGGTGCCGAAGTCCTTGCCGCCGACGTCGGCGAGCTTCTTGCCCTTGGCGGTGTACAGCGCGCCACGGGCGTCGGGGCCGGCGCACACGCTGGCGCTGACGTAGACGGTGTCGCCCAGCATCGCGGCGCTGCCGCACTTGTAGTCGCCCTTGGCGTACTTGATCGCCGCGAGCTTCTTCTTCTTGGCGACGTCCCACACCTCGGCGACGCCCTTGCCGGCGGCCGCGTCGCCCAGCATCGCGACGACGGTCGTGCCGGCGTCGTTGGTGACCGCGAGGATCGGCTCGCTCGCGCCGCGCCCGACCTTGGGCTTGAGCGTCGTGCAGCTGGCGTCGCCGCTGTCGGCGGTGACGCACACCTTGACCTCGGTGGGCGTGGTCTGCAGGTAGGCCTTGCCGGCCGCCAGCGAGGCGCTCTGGGGCGAGGGGGCCTCGGCCAGGGCGGCGTACTTGCCGTCGGTGAGGCCGACCGAGAAGCAGGTCGACGCCTCGCCGCCGTCGGAGGCGCAGAACTGCGCGTCGGTGCCGTTCGAGGTGGCGCTCGCGATCAGCGCCGGCTCGGTGGCCGGCACGCACACCGGCGGCGGCGGCGGCGGCGGCGGCTTGGGCGCCTCGACCACGGCGGGCTTCTTCACCTCGGCCGGCTTGCCCTTGCCGCCACAGGCGGCGGCGAGCCCGGCCACGGTCACCAGCATCGGACGGAGCTTCATGGGCGCGAAGCTAACACGGGGTCGTCGCGGACTACCCGTCGCCGCTGGTACGTTGCAACCCCATGCAGCGAACCCTTGGACCGTGCCTGGCGGTGCTGATCGCGGCGGCGTGCGGGAGCGGCGCGCCGGCGCCAGCGACGATCGGCGCGCGCGGCGGCGCGGCGGCGCGGGCCGCGGCGATCGTGTACTTCCCGTGGGGCCAGGACGCCGTCTTCGAGGCCGACTGCTGGGCGCCTGGCGCCGACGGCTGCGCCGCGCTGCGCGCGCAGGCCGAGGCCGGCGGCGAGCTGGTCGTCGGTCCGGGGCGGTTCACGCTCACCGGGCGCCGCGACGAGGAGTGCGGCGCGTCCGGCGACGTGGCCTCGGTGGTGGGCTACCGCAAGACCGCCGGCCCCGACGACGCCTACCCGACGATCACCGTGTACCCGGCCGGCGCCGACGTCGGGCTGGTGATCCACGCCGCCGACGGCGCCAGCGTCACGCCGGCGCTGGCCGCGGGGCTGGCCGCGCGCGCGACCGCCGACCTGGCGGGCACCGAGCGCGCCCGGCCGATCGCCGCCGCCGAGGTGCGGGTGCGCCAGGCGCTCGAGCTGAACGTCACCGGCGGCCCGGCGCCGGAGCTGCTGATCAGCGCCCACGTGCCGCTGCCCGAGGACGACGGCTCGGGCTACACGTGGTCGGCGCTGGTGCTGGCGGTCGACGGCGATCGCGACCACCTGACGTCCTTGTGGACCAGCGACCTCGAGCTGTGGAGCGTCGACGCGAGCTACGACCTCGACGGCGACGGCCGCCACGCGTTCATCTGGACCGCGGCCTACTACGAGGGCGCGGCGTCGGGCGCGGCGGTGATCGCCGACGGCGAGCTGAAGGCCGGCGCGACCGTCGGCTGCGGCGCCTGAGCCGCGCGGCGCGCGGTCACCGCGGCGGCAGCGCGTCGAGGTGCGCGTCGAGCTCGATGCGCACCGCGGTGGCCTCGGCGACCGTGCGGGCGCGGGCGCGATCGATCGTCAGCACGGCCGGCGCGGCGTCGGCGGCGACCTGGCGGCCGACGAACAGCGCGGTGAGCACGTCGGACAGCGCGGCGCCGAGCGCGGCGTGGGTGTCGGTGGTCGAGCCGCGGATCGTCGCGACCACGTCGCCGAAGCACGGCTCGAGCCGATCGGGGCGCGGCGCGCAGGTGACGTCGAGGCCGGTCAGCTCGACGTCGGTGGCGATGCGGTCGTCGCCGACGAACGCCAGCCCGGCGCGGCCGACCGCGGTGGCCGGCGTGACCTGCGCGCGATCGCCGATCGCGACCGCCACGGCGACGTCGAGCCGCAGCCGATCGGGCGGCGCCGGCGCCACCGTCGGCGGCAGCGCCAGCCGCAGCGGGGACAGCCGCAAGGTCAGGTAGGTCTCGACGACCGGGTGGTGGTTGAAGCGGCCGGCGAGGTCGAGCTGGTCGAGCTGGCGATCGAGGAAGCCGGCCCGCCACAGCTCGTAGAGCGCGCCGTTGATGCCGTCGAGATCGAGATCGATCGTGATGCGCGCGTCGGCGGCCGGCGGCGGGAACGCGACCGGGCCGCGGCGCGGCGGCAGGATCGGCAGCGCCGGCGCCACCGCCGCGACCGCCGGGGTCAGCCGCCAGCGCAGCGGCAGCGCGGCGTACTGACCGGCGACCACCTCGACCGGGCGATCGCCGCACACCTCGATGACCAGCTGGCCGCCGCCGGGCAGCGGCAGCGGCGGCGGCGGGCCCAGCGCGGCGAGCAGCGCGGTGTCGAGCTGGCCGCGCGCGAAGCGGGTGGCCAGGCGATCGATCCCGAGGCGATCGACCAGCCACGCCAGCGCGCGGTTGCCGACGTCGACGTGGGCGCGCAGCCCGATCGTGAAGCCGAGCTGGCCGCGATCGGTGCGCGGCATCGCGCCCAGCACGACGACGATCGCGACCCGCTCGAAGACGACGCGGGCCTCGGCGCGCAGGTAGCCGGCGGGGCGCGGCGCGGCCAGCGCGGCGGCCGGGAACATGCCGCTCTCGAACGGCACGTCGAACACGCCGACCCAGCGCAGCGCGACGGTGTCGACCCGCTTGAACTTGCCGATGCCGAAGACGTCGAGCGCGCCGAGCTGGGCCGCCAGCTCGCCGCGGACGATCGCCGCGATCGTGCCGTCGCCGCCGTCGAGCAGGCGCTGCCCGACCGCGAGCCGCCCGGTGCACGGCGGCGCCGCCGGGTCCTGGAACGGGCCGACCAGCGTCGGCACCGCGACCGTGCGCTCGATGCCGCCGCGGTAACGCGCGGTGTAGCGCGTCACCACCAGCCCCGGCGCGGCGCCGTCGCGGGTGATCGTCGCCGGCACGCCGGCCGGCACCACGCCGGTGGGCGCGGCGTCGGCCACCAGCGGCTGCGCGCCGTCGACGGCGAGCGCCGGGCGGGCGGTGCGCGCGATCCAGGTCGGCACCAGCGCGGCGTGGGCGATCACCAGCGCGACGCCGGCGGTCACCGCGATCGCGCCGCCGCGCGCGCTCATCGCGCCAGCACCCACACCACGGTGGCCAGCTCGAGCGCGACCACCCACAGCGTGCACGCGACCACCGACGCGGTCATGCCGCGGGTGACGGCGTCGGCGTCGGGCTTGCTCGCGGTGCCCTTGGCCACGACGTCGGCGGCGATGCCCCACGCGTACATCCACACCAAGAGGCCGGCGCGCGCCGCGTAGACCGCGCGCTCGGGCCGCGGGTCGATCAGATCGGCGGTGAGCAGCGCCCACGCGTCGGGCATGCCGAGCGAGCGGCACACCAGGTAGCCGCCGACGATCATGCCCAGCGCGAACAGGCAGGCGATGGCCAGGTACGCCAGCCCCAGCGCCAGCCACGCCGGCGCCCACAGGTACGCCTTCTGATCGATGCCGAGCGCCTCGAGCGCGAGGGTCTGGCGGCCCAGCGCCATCGACCCCAGCCAGGCGTTGGTGGCGCTGCCCGACGCGGCGACGAACAGGATCGCCGACAGCGCCGGCGCCAGCGCGATCACGTAGCTGCCGCCGATCTGCCGGATCAGCGCGTCGGGGCGCACGCCGGCGCCGCCGATGCGGCTGATGACGTACAGCACGGTGTAGCCGATCAGCGTCGAGACGATCGCGTAGAACAGGAGCGGGCGCACCAGCGCCTGGGCGCCGACGCGGCTGGCCACGGTGACGCTGTCGCGCGGGCGCCGCAGCAGCTGGCCCGGCAGGTGGCGCAGCGCCCAGGCCGCGACCGCGAACGGGCGGGTCACCGGCTGCGCCACCTCGGCGGCGCGGTGCAGGAGCGCGCGGCCGCGCGGCGGGCGGCGCGGCGGCGGCCGATCGCCGTGGGTCTCGAGGTGATCGACCAGGGCGTCCTCGAGCGCCAGCAGCCAGCGGCCGCGGGTGGCGTCGTCGACGCCGTCGCGCTCGACCGGCCCCGGCCAGGTGTCGGGGAACAGCCGGGTCAGCTTCCGGTCCTCGAGCGACAGCAGGTACAGCGCGTCGGCGACCCCGGCGGCCAGCGCGACGTCGTGGGTGACGACGATCGCCGCGGCGCCCAGCGCCTCGACCTGCTGGCGGATCAGCCGGGCCAGCTGGCGCACCCGGTGCGGGTCGAGGCCGACCGACGGCTCGTCGAGGAACAGCAGCCGGCGCCCCGACGCGAGGACCCGGGCCACCGCGACCCGCTGGGCCTGGCCGCCCGACAACGAGCCGACCGCGACGCCGGGGCGCGCGACGTCGGCGCCCAGCCCGACCCGCGACAGCCACGTCGCGGGATCGCCCTCCGGGGTGTCGGCGTAGCGCAGCGCCAGCGCGATGTTGCCGGCGACGTCGAGGTGATCGAACAGCGCGCCGCGCTGCGGCACCAGCCCCAGCTGGCCGCGGTCGAGCTCGACCACCTCCGACTCGACGTGGAAGCCGGCGGCGTCGAGCTCGGCCCGCTCGAACAACACCCGCGCGAACGTGGACTTGCCGGCGCCCGAGCCGCCGAGCAGCACCGCGACCTCGCCCGGCGCCAGGGACAGCGACAGGTCGTCGATCAACACCCGGCCGTCGGGCAGCTCGACGCGCAGGCCGCGGACCTGGAGGCGCGCGGGAGCGGGAGCGGGTTCGGTCACCGCGCGACACTACCCTGGAAGGGGCTCTCGCAAAGCCCCTTCCCCCGCTGGCGCGGCGCTTGCTGAGGGTCGGGCCCATGCACGCCGCCGCCATGACCCAACCCCTCGCGTGTCCGTGGCGTCGCCTCGATCGCGCGTCCCGGATGCGCATCTCCCTCGAGCGGCGCGCCGCGCTGGTGGTGGAAGATGAACACACACCTGTCCCGCGGCTCGACGCTCGGGTGTTCGAGGTCGAGCGGGTCGCGCGCCTGGCGCTGGTCGGCGCCGACGGCGGGGTGGTCGAGCAGCGGCTGGTGGTCGCCGGCGCGCGCGACGAGTTCGCGCGCCGCGTGACCGAGGCCATCGAGTGGGCGACGTCGATGCACGCCGCGCTGCGGCTCGAGCTTCGCTACGACGCCGACCCGGGGTGGCAGTGGATGTGCGCCGCGGTGCGCGACGCGTGGGCGCACCTCGACGAGCAGGTGTGCCGCACCGCGCTGCCGACCACGCCGGCCGAGCTGGCGATGGATCGCCGCCGCCGCGTGGCGTGACTGCCGCTACGGCTGGGGCGTCGGCTCGGGGACGCAGCGGACGTAGGCCAGCCCGCACTCGTCGGGATCGTCGGCGACGCCGTCGCCGTCTTGATCGAGGCCGTCGACGCAGGTCGCGGCGGTGCGGTAGGTGGCGGCGCACGCCTCGTGGCGCGAGCAGCTCCACGCGTCGAGGCCGGCGCAGCCGGTGACGTTGTCCTGGTTGACGTCGGTCGGGAAGCAGCCGAGGAACGGGGTCGGGCGGCTGCACGCGCCGATGCCAAAAAAGCAGTCGTGGTCGTAGGCGCCGCGACAGGCTGGCGTCGCCAGGCACGCCGGCTCGGCCAGGTCGACGCACGGGCTGGCGCACGCGCCCCACGACAGCGCCGACGGATCCCAGACGCAGGGATCGGCCGGCGCGTGGAACTCGCAGGTCAGCGTGGCGGGGTTGATCAGGCGATCGGGCGGCGGATCGACGCCGCAGCCGGTGTCGTCCCCGAAGTCGAGGGTGCAGGCGGCGAGGGGGAGGGCCGCGAGGAGGGGGAGGAGGGCGCGCACGGTGGCCCGATTAGAGCAAGGGACAGGCCACGGGCACCACCACCGCGGGGGTGGGGCGTGATCAGCGCGACAGGCGTGCGGCAGGCTGCGGCGGGGACTGAGGCTCAATTTTTCGCGGCTGTCAGGCGCGGTCCTGAGGGAAAACCGCCGGTCAGATCGAGGTGCTATCCAGGGCCCGTGCTGCGGGTCCTGCACACGTCGGATTGGCACCTCGGGCACGCGCTGCACGATCTGCCGCGCGATCGCGAGCACGCGGCGTTCCTCGACTGGCTGTGCGACACGATCGCGGCCGAGGCCATCGACGCGGTGCTGATCAGCGGCGACGTGTTCGACGCCGGCAACCCGCCGGCCCGGGCGCTGGCGGCCTGGTACGGCTTCGTGGCGGCGGCGCGCCGGCGGCGGCCGCACCTGACCGTGGTGGCGATCGCCGGCAACCACGACTCGCCGGCGCGCCTGACCGCGCCGGCGCCGCTCCTGGCCGCGGCCGGCGTCCACGTGATCGGCACGGTCGGGCGCGACGCCGACGGCGCGATCGACGCCGGGCCGCTGGTGGTGCCGCTGCGCGACGCCAGCGGCGCGATCGGCGCGCTGGTGGCGGCGGTGCCGTACCTGCGGCCGGGCGATCTCGACGCCGACGGCGATCGCGGCGACGCGGTGCGGGCGGTGTTCCGCGAGGTGCTGGTCGCGGCGCGGCAGCAGCGGCAGCCGGGCCAGGCGCTCTTGGCGATGGGCCACCTGCACCTGGCCGGCGGGCTGCCGTCGAAGTCCGAGCGCGGCATCGTCATCGCCGGCGAGGAGGTCATCGGCGGCGCCGCGTTCGCCGACGACGTGGCCTACGTCGCGCTCGGCCACCTGCACCGCGCGCAGCGGGTGGGCGCCGAGCACGTGCGCTACGCCGGCTCGCCGATCCCGCTGGCGATGGCCGAGGCCGACTACCACCACCAGGTCGTGGTGGTCGAGCTGGCCGGCGATCGACTGTCCGGAATCCGGACGTTGCCGATCCCGCGCACGGTGCCGCTGCTGCGGGTGCCGCGGCGGGGCGCGGCCGCCTTGCCGCAGGTGCTGGCCGAGCTGGCCGAGCTGGCGCCGCTCGACGAGGCCGTCGATCCCGAGCTGCGGCCGTTCCTCGAGGTGCGGGTGCGGCTCGACGCGCCAGCGCCGCGGCTGCGCACCGACGTCGAGGCCGCGCTGGCCGGCAAGCACCCGCGGCTGGTGAAGATCTCGGTCGAGGCCGGCGGCGCGCGCACCGCCGGCGCGCCGCGCCCGGCCGAGGTGCTGGCGCAGCTCGAGCCGCGCGAGGTGGTGGCGCGGCTGTGGCAGCGCGAGCACGGCGGCGAGCTGCCGCCGGCGATCGCCGCGGCGTTCGCGGCGCTGCACCGCGGGCTCACCGAGGAGGCCGAGCCCGGGCCGCCTGGCCCTCGCGGAGAGGCCACATGAGGCTGCTGGCGATCCGCGGCGCCAACCTGGCCAGCCTGGCCGACGAGTTCGAGGTCGACCTGGCCGCCGAGCCGCTGGCGTCGGCTGGGCTGTTCGCGATCACCGGCGCGACCGGCGCCGGCAAGAGCACGCTGCTCGACGCGGTGTGCGCGGCGCTGTTCAACGTCACGCCGCGGCTCGAGGGCCGCAGCCGGTTCGAGGTCGGGCGCGACGGCGTGGCCGCGGTGGGCGCCGCCGACGTGCGATCGCTGTTGCGCCGCGGCGCCGGCGCCGGCTGGGCCGAGGTCGACTTCGAGGGCCGCGATCACCGGCGCTACCGCGCGCGCTGGGCGGTGCGGCGCGCCCACGGCAAGCCGACCGGCGCGTTCCAGGGCCAGGAGACCTCGCTGGTGCGGCTCGACGACGGCGCCCGCCTCGGCGGCACTCGGCGGGAGACCCAGAAGGCGATCGAGGACGCGCTCGGGCTGACGTTCGATCAGTTCCGGCGCTCGGCGCTCTTGGCCCAGGGCGACTTCGCGGCGTTCCTGCGGGCGGCGCCCGGCGAGCGGTCGGCGCTGCTCGAGCGCATGACCGGGACGTCGCTGTACGGCGCGCTGTCGATGGCCGCGCACCGCCGCGGCCAGGAGATCGCCAGCCAGCGGCGCGGCCTGGCGGCGGCCGGCGAGCTGACGCCGGTGCTCGACGCCGACGGGCGGGCGGCGCTGGTGGCGCGGCTGGCCGACGCCGAGGCCGCGGTGGCGGCGTGTGCCGCCGACGAGCAGCGGCTGCTGGCGGCGGGGCGCTGGCGCGAGGCCGCGGCGCGGTGGCGCGCCGATCACGCGGAGGCCGTGACCGCGCGGGCGGCCACCGACGCGACGCTGGCGGCGCTGGCCGAGGTGGCGGCGCGGCTGGCGCTGATCGATCGCCTGGCCGCGGTGCGCGCGCCGTGGGCCGACGCGGCGGCGGCGGCCAGCCGGGTCGAGAGCACGGCGGCGGCGGCGGCGGCGGCGGCCGACGCGCAGGCGGCGGCGGCGGCGATCGCGCGCGCGCGCGAGGCGGACGCGGCGGCGGCCGAGCGGGCGGCGCGGGCGGCGCGCGAGGCCGAGGCGGGGGCGGCGGCGGCGATCGCGGCGGCGCGGGCCGCGGACGCGGCGGTGGCGGCGGCGGCGCGGCGGGACGACGACGCGGCGACGGTGGCGGCCGACGCGGCGGCGCGGCAGCAGGCCCACGCGGCGCGGCAGCGGGCGCTGACGACGGCGATGGCCGGCGCGGCGCGCGATCGCGATCGCGCGGCGGCGGCGATGGCCGCCGAGCTGCTGGCGGCGGCGGTGGGCGATCGCTGGCCCAGCCTCGACGCCGCGCTGGCGACGCTGATCGAGCGCGGCGCGGAGCTGGCGGCGGCGCGGGCGACGCTCGACGCGATCGCGCCGGCGCTGCACGACGCCGAGGCCGAGCTGGCGGCGGCCGACGACGAGCGCGGCGCGGGCGAGCGGGCCCTGGCCCAGGCCCAGGCGCGGCAGGTCGCAGCCGAGGCCGAGCTGGCGGCGGCGCCGCTGGCCCCGGCGCAGGCGCAGGCGCAGGCGTGCGCGCGGCGCGCGGCGCAGGTCGCGGGGCTGGCGGCGCTCGCCGATCGGGCCCGGCAGCTGGCGGCCGCCGAGGCCACCGCGCGGGCCGCCGCCGCGGCCGCTCGCGCGCAGGTCGCGCGGCTCGCCGTCGAGGACGAGGCCGTGCGCGGCCGCGCGCAGGTGGCGCGCGCGGCGTGGAGCGAGGCCGACGCCGCGGCGGTGCGGCTGCGCCACGCCCGCGGCCTCGACGCCGAGCGCGGCGCGCTGGTCGACGGCGAGCCGTGCCCGCTGTGCGGCGCGGTCGAGCACCCGTGGCGCGGCGACGCGGTGATCGACGCGCTGGTCGCGGCGCAGGAGGCGCGGGTCGCCGAGCTGGCAGCCGCGCTGGCGGCGCTCGAGGACGACCTCGCCGCGCAGCAGCTCGCCGCCGCGGTGGCGCGCGGCCGCGCCGAGGCCGGCGACGACGAGGCCGCGCGCCTCGCGACCCAGCGCGCCGCGGTCGCCGCCGACTGGCGCGCGCAGCTGCAGGCCGCGGGCGAGCTGCCGCTGGCGGCGGTGCCGGAGTCCGACGCGGCCGCCGGCTGGCTGGTCGAGCTCACCGCCGCCGCGACCCAGGACCTCGCCGCCGCCGAGGCCGCGCGCACCGACGCCGAGGCGCGCGCGGGGCGCGCGGCGACCGCACACGCCGCGGTGCTGACCGCGCTGCACGCGTGCGGCGTGGCACGCGATCGCGGCGATCGCGCGCGCCGGGCGATCGCCGAGCTGGTCGCGGCGCGGGTCGCCGCCGAGCGGGCGCGCGATCTGGCCGGGCAGGAGTGCGGCGCCGCGCGCGCCGTCGTCGAGCAGGTCGTCCCGGCCGCCGCCACCGCCGCGCCGGCGACGCTGCGCGCGACGCTGGCCGCCGCGCTGCCGCGCTGGCAGGCGGCCGCGGCGCGCCACGCCGCCGCGCTGCGCACGCTCGACGAGCACGGCGCGACCCACGCGGCCGGCGTCGCGCTCGGCGCCGAGCTCGATCAGGCGGTCGCGGCCGCCGCCGCGCGCGCGGCCGCCGCGCAGGCCGAGCACGCCGCCGCCGTGGCCGCCCGCGCGGCGCTGCTCGACGGCGTCGCCACCGACGTTCGGGTCGCCGCGCTGGCCGCGGCGGTGACGTCGACCGAGGCCACCGCCGCCGCCGCCCGCGCCGCCAGCACCGCCGCCGGCCTGGCCGCCGCCGCGGCCGCCGCCCACGCGGCCGCCGCCACCGCCGCCGCGACCGCCGCCGCCGCCGAGCACGGGCAGGCCGAGCGCGCGCTGGCCGCCGCGCTGGCAGCGCTCGACGTGCCAGCCGCCGTCGCCGCCGCCGCACTGGCGATCGACGCCGCCGCGATCGCCCGCGATCGCGACCGCGTCGCGGCCGCCACCCACGCCGCCGTCGCCGCCGCCGCCCGCGTCCACGAGCTCGAGCGCCAGCGAGCCGCGCTCGAGGCCGCGCGCCCGACGCTGCCCGCGCTGCCCGCGCTGCCCGACCTCGATCTCGACCTCGCGCCGGAGGCGTGGACCGCGCGGCTCGCCGCCGCCGCTGCCGCCGCCGCCGCCGCGCGCGAGGCCGCCGCCGCGCTGCACGCGCAGCTGCGCGCCGACGACGCCGCCCGCGCGCACCGCGTCGCCGCCGCCGCCGCGCTGGCCGACTTCGACGCCGCGCACCTCGCCGAGGAGCAGCTCGCCGCGCTGATCGGCTCGGCCGACGGCAAGCGCCTGCGCGACTTCGCCCAGAGCCTCACCCTCGAGACGCTGCTGGCCGCCGCCAACGCGCACCTCGACGACCTGGCGCCGCGCTACCAGCTCGAGCGCGTCCCCGGCGAGGACCTCGAGCTGCAGGTCATCGACCGCGACATGGGCGAGGAGGTCCGCTCGCTGGCCAGCCTGTCGGGCGGCGAGACCTTCCTGGCGTCGCTGGCCCTGGCGCTGGGGCTATCGTCGCTGTCGACCGGCGGCACCACCGTCCGCACGCTCTTGGTCGACGAGGGCTTCGGCACCCTCGATCCGGTCACGCTCGACACCGCGCTGGCCGCGCTCGACACGCTGCGCGCCAGCGGCCGCCAGGTCGGCATCGTCTCCCACGTCCCCGGCCTCGACGAGCGCGTCGGCGCCACCGTCGAGGTGCGGCCGGTCGGCGGCGGCAAGAGCGTCGTCGCCATCCACGGCCCGCGCGCGTAGCTACCGGCGTTCGCCGAGCAGCCGCGCGCGCGCCTGCCGCCGCGCCTCCCACACCAGCGACTGCACCATCGACTCCTGCTCGGCGGTCGGGCGCAGCGCGACGCCGCTGAACACGTGCTTGGTCTGCGCGACGATCTCCCGGGTCACGCGCGGCGGCAGCCGCTGCGCCGCCAGCGTGAACGCCTGATCCAGCGGCGGCGCGTGGCGGTGCTCGTCGATGCAGAACACGTCGAAGCGCACCTTGCGGGTGCGGCCGGCCGCGACCGCGACGCCGTCGACCGGCGCGTCCTCGCTGCCGGCGCGGATGCCGCCCACCATCGCCAGCCGCTGCGGCGGGTCGCCGCTCGGATCGTCGGGCAGGAAGTACAGCCCGCTGGCCACGAAGGTGGCCTCGGCGCCGCCGCGGTTGTGCAGCTCGACCGTCATCTCGCCGTGGACGCCGCGCCCGTAGGCCACGACCCGCAGCTCGAGGCCGGGTGCGCCCGGGACCGGGTGAAACTGATCATCGGCCGCGGCCGCCCCGGTGAGCGCGGACAACGAGATCAACGAAACCAGGGCCAGGAGCGATGCACGCATGCGGACCTCCGAGCCGGGAACGCGCTGGCGCCCCCGGCTATTGCAGGATCCGACACCGCCGCGCGCCACCCGGTTGCGTCGACCGCCTAACCACCAGGGTTTGTGAGTCTTTCGGCCCGCGGCCCGTCTCGCGTCGCGGGGGGAGGCTCGATCCCGGCTTCGCCGGGATCGAGGGGGCGCTCGGCGACGAGCCCCCTGGAACACCGATCACAGGCTCGGCGTGACGCCCATCTCGGTCAGCAGGTGGTCGGCGCCGTCGATCGCGTCCATCACCCACAGCGCGTAGCGGATGTCGGCGTGGATCGAGCGGGTGATCTTGGGGTCGAACACCACGTCCGACGACACGCTCTCGGTGGTGCCGTCGAACAAGAGCCCGATCAGCTCGCCCTTGCCGTTGAGCGTCGGCGAGCCCGAGTTGCCGCCGGTGGTGTCGACGTCCGACAGGAAGTCGACCGGCACCTCGCCGAGCGTCGGGTCGGCGTACGGGCCCCAGGTCTTGGCCTTGATCGCCGCCAGCAGCGCCGGCGGCGCGTCGAACGGCTCCTCGCCCTTGTCCTTGGCCGGGATCTCCGACGCCAGCGTGAACGGCAGGCCGTCGCCGCGGCGCTTCACCGTCCCGTAGGTCACGCGCAGCGTCGAGTTGGCGTCGGGCGCCAGCGCGCCGTCGAGCGCCTCGCGCATCGCGATCGCGTACTTCGGCGCCAGCAACAGCCGGACCCCGGCCCGCGCCTCTTGCTGCGCTTCGAACGCCTTGAGCGCCGGCCGCATCGCGACCGCCACCTTGATGAACGGGTCCTTCGACTTCGCCAGCTCCTTGCTGGTGCCCTTGGTCAGGAGCTTGATGCGGACCTTCTCGTCGGTCAGCGTCGTCGCCTTGTACCACTCGCCGATCCGCTGATCGATCAGCGCCTCGTCGAGGGCCTGGCCCTTGGCCGGCGCCAGCATCGTCACCAGCCACGGCCGGTCGGCCTCGGGGAGCGCCAGCGCGCGCTTGAGCGACAGCTTCATCAGCGCGCGGTCGATGTCGGGATCGAACTGCTGCGCCATCTGCTTCTGCTGATCGAGCAGGTCGGGCAGGTCGCGATCCTGGAAGCCGGCCTTGCGGTCGGCGTCCTTCTTGGGCCGCTCCTCGGCCATCCGCACCAGCAGGTTGGCGACGCCGAGCATCGTCGAGCCGCTGGCCGCCCGCCCGAACACGCCGTCGACCTTGGCCGACTTGCGCGCCTCGGTGAACGTCTCCTCGAGCGCGGCGATCGCCTTCGCGTAGTCCTCGTTGCCCGGCTTGGCCGCCCAGGCCCGGACCCGCTCGTCGAGCTTGCGCTTGACGTCGAGCGCGTCGCCGCGGGTCAGGCCGGCCAGCACGCTCTGCTGGTTCTCCAGCGCGTTCTGGACGAACTGCTTGAACATGTTCGCCTTGATCGCCGTCATCCCGCCCTTGGCCGCCAGCGCCGTGAGCACGTCGTAGAACTCCTGGATCTGCTCGATGCGCTGCGGGTACGAGAAGTCGACGTCGAACTTCACCTCGGAGTAGGTGGTGATGCGGTTGGTCTGGCCCGGGTAGCCGGCCACCATCACGAAGTCGCTCTCGGCGAGCGGCGTGGTCGCCACCTTCAGCCAGTGCGCCGGGTGGTACGGCACGTTGTCCTTGGCGAAGTCCGCCGGCTGGCCGTCCTTGCCGACGTAGGCGCGGTAGAACGAGTAGTCGCCGGTGTGGCGCGGCCACGCCCAGTTGTCGATCTCGCCGCCGTAGTTGCCGATCGCGCGCGCCGGCGCGTGGACCAGACGGATGTCGCGCAGCTCGAGCTGCTCGATCAGCTGCCACTCGGCGCCGCGGTAGAAGCTCTCGACCGAGCACTTGATCGCGGGGCGGCCCTTCTCGCACGCGGCCAGCTGCGCCTTCTCGCGCTGCTCGACCTCCTTGGTGCGCGCCACCGGGTCGGCGATCGCGGCCAGGCCGTCGGTCATCTCGGCGGTGATGTCCTTGCTGCCCTGGGTGATGTAGACGTGCTGGGTCGGGCCCGCCGACTTCTCCTCGGCGCGGGTCTTGGCCAGGAAGCCCTGCTCGACCAGGTTCGACTCCGGCGTCGAGTTCACCTGCAGCGCCTGCTGCACGCAGTGGTGGTTGGTGATGATCAGGCCGTCGGGCGAGACGAACGAGCCGGTGCAGCCGCCGAGCGACACCACCGCGGCCAGCGGCTCCTTCATCGGGTCGGCGAGATCGGCGGCGGCCAGCGGCACGCCCATCGCCTTCAGGTTGGCGGCGTGGATCGGCAGCGTCATCTGCCGCGGCATCCACATGCCGCCCGGATCCATGTAGGCGCGGCGCGCCGCGAGCGCGGGATCGACCGGCGCGCCATCGCCGCCGCCACCGCCACCACCGCCGCCGCCGCCGCCACCACCGCCACCGCGTTGAGTACGAGCGCCGCCGCCACACGCGACCGCGGCAGCGACGAGGACAGACACCAGGATGCGAAGCTTCACGGGCGGTTGGTACCACGCCCACGCCCCCACCCATTCCTGACCGGCGCTGACGACGGCGTCGGCGAGACGTCGCGTCACACCTGCGACCGCCTGCGACGCCTGCGACGGTCCGCCTGAGGGCGCAGGCCTACCCCGCGATCGGCGGCGGCGGCACCAGGTAGTCGCGCCACGGGCCGGGGTCGCCGGCCTTCCCGTCCATCGCCGCCCGCGCGATGTTGTACATCTCGCGCGCGGTCACGTAGTGCAGCTTCCACCGCGCGCCGTCGTTGTAGCGCTCGGTCAGGTGCGCGTGCATCGCGCGGCCGTCGGCGCCGAGCAGCGAGGCCGCGGCCTTCTCGAGCGCGCCGTGGGTGTGGACCTTGACGAACACCCAGTCGGGGCGCCCGGCGACGTGGATGCCCTGGGCGATCCACGAGTCGACCCGCGCCGCCGTCGGCGGATCGTCGCCGGTCAGCGCGCCGTTCTCGATGCGCAGGCCCCGGCCCTTCTTCACCAGCGCCAGCGGCCCGGTGATCATCAGCAGCCGATCGTCGTAGGCCACGCCCAGCCGCGCCGGCTCGCCGGCGTCGTAGCTGCGGCGCCGCGCCAGGTCGCCGGTCGGCCAGTACAGCAGGTTGACCATGTCCGACTGGCACGGGTCGGGCGCCGACGGGAACGTGTAGTCGGCGTAGCAGCCCAGCTTCCACAACAGCGGCAGCTCGGCGTCGACGCCGCACCACCGGCGATCGGGGCGGCCGTTGGCCAGGCTCCAGTTGCCGTGGATGAACGCCCACGCGTAGCCGGCGCCGCGCCGCGACAGGTGGCCGTGGGCCGCGAACTTGGTCAGCGTGTCCTCGAGCTTCGCGGTCAGCGTCGCCTCGGTGTCGCCGTCGTGGTGCAGGTGCACCTCGACCTCGCCCAGCCCGGCCTTGGTCAGCACGGCGAGATCGTCGAGGAACTCCGGGCGGTACTCCTCGCCGGGGAAGAAGTACGAGTGGCGCGGCGGGTGGCCGTCGGCGTCGCGGAACTCGCCGAGCGCCGGGTAGCCGTCGCGCCAGGCCCGCACCCGCGCCGCGCCGGTCACCGCGTCGGCGCCGGCCCACAGCGGCTCGTAGTGATCGCACAGCGCGAACAGCACGTGGCGCGGGCCGTCGACCTTGGGGGCCAGCGCGCGCCGCGCCAGGTGACGGCCGTAGCCGCGCAGCCAGGTGTGCAGGTTCTTCTTGCGGAGGCGGGACAGCACGCGGGCGGCGATGCTACTACGACGTCGATGGATCTGTACGGGCGGCTCCTCGGCAACGTGCTCTACCCGGGCTGGGAGCGGCTGCGCGGGCGTGACCCGCACACCGTCGGCCGCCTGCTCGAGCGCACCCAGCACGCCAGCGCCGCCGAGCTCGCCGATCTGCAGTCGGGGCTGCTGCGCCGGCTGGTGCGCCACGCCCACGCTCACTGCCGCTACTACCGCGACCAGTGGGACGCCGCCGGCGTCCGCCCCGAGGACATCAAGGACGTGCGCGACCTGGCGCGGCTGCCGGTCCTCGAGAAGCCGGCTGCCCGCGCCAGCGACGAGGCCCGCCTCGCCGACGCGCCGCCGTGGCCCAAGGTGGTCAAGCACACCAGCGGCTCGACCGGCACGCCGCTGACCGTCCGCTACAACGAGGAGTCGCGGGTGTGGCGCGACGCCACCCGCTGGCGCGGCTACGGCTGGGCCGGCTATCAGCCGGGCCACCGGGCGTTCCACTACTGGGGCGTGCTGGCCACGCCGACCACCGGCTGGAAGAAGTGGAAGGTCGAGCTCGACCACACGCTGCGCCGCGATCACTACGTCGACTGCGGCCGCCGCAGCCCCGCCGATCTCGACGCCGCGATCGCCACGCTCCGCCAGGTGAAGCCCGACGTGATGCTGGCCTACACCCAGGGCGCCGCGGCCTTGGCCCGCCACGTCAACCGCACCAACGCCCGCACCTGGGACGACCTGCCGGTCATCTGCGGCGCCGAGCGCCTGTGGCCCAGCGATCGCGACCAGATGGTCAAGGCGTTCGGGCCCGGCATCTTCGAGAGCTACGGCTGCCGCGAGGTGATGCTGATCGGGCACGAGTGCGACCGCCACGACGGCCTGCACCTCTCGATGGAGACGATGATCGTCGAGCTGCTGGTGCGCGAGGGGGGCGGGCTGCGATCTGCGCGTCCAGGTGAAACCGGCGAAGTCGCGGTGACCGACCTGCACAACCTCTCGCACCCGCTGATCCGCTACATCGGCGGCGACCGCGCGGTCATGCGCGCGCCCGAGCCGTGCGCGTGCGGCCGGACGCTGCCGCGGATCGGCCCGATCGACGGCCGGGTCACCGACACGCTGCGCGACGGCGCGGGCCAGCCGGTCAACGGCCTGTTGTTCAGCATCCTGTTCGTCTCCCTCGAGAACGAGGCCCGAGAGTTCCAGATCGTCCAGCGCGCCTCGGGCGACGTGATCGTCCGCGTCGTCATGACCAAGCCCGGCGCGCGGATCTCGCCGCACCTCGATCGCATCGCCGGCGAGTTCCTCGGCAAGTACCTGCCGGGCATCCGCTGGAGCTGGGACTACGTCGACGAGATCGCGGCCGGCGCGGCCGGCAAGCGCCACATCGTCGTGGTCGAGCCGCGCCCGGCTGCCTGACGACGCCCCGGTCGCTACCCGACGGGCGCTTGGCGGTGGTCGACCCGGTGGGCGACCCTCGCGGGGATGAGGAAGTTCTTCGCCTTGCTTGCGGCGATGGCGATCGCCGCGTGCGCCACGCCCGATGATCGGCAACCCGAGCCCGCGGTCGCCACCGCGCCGGCCGAGCTGGTGACCGCGTTCGGTCCCGGCTCGCTGATCATCCCGATGGACACGACCTACCAGGACGCCGGCATGCTGCGCGCGTTCGGGTTGGTGTACCGGCTGCTGCAGAGCAACGTGCCGGTGCACTGGGTGGTGCTGACCGGCAAGGCCGACCAAGGCATCGACTTCACGATCACCGCGCCGTCGACGGTGCGGACGCGCACCGCGGCGGGCGCCGGCGCCGCCGTGGCCTTGCCGGCCAGCTACCGCGGCGGGCCGTTCGTGATCGCCGCGGCCGATGCGGCCGCCGCGCTGCCGATCATCGCGGCGTGGAAGTCGCAAGCCGCCGACGTCGCCACCCCGACCACCGTCCACGAGCTGACCGCCGGCAGCTTCAGCGCCGACGTCCAGCGCACGCTGACCGCCGCGCCCAAGATCGCGGTGTTCCAGGACGGCGCCGAGGCGATCGCCTATGCCGACCTCAACGCCGCCGGCATCCCCGACTCGACCGGCGCGGCGTGGGCCACCGGCTCGGTCGACGAGCTGTCCGAGAACGAGCTGGTCGGCCCGACCGGCGACGGCAACACCGGCGGCAGCGGCGGCGACGGCGTGCTCAACGCCGGCGGCACCCAGAACTACTGCCACATCACGTCGATGCACTGGGACGGCAGCCCCAACGGCGCCGCCGCGACCAACGAGGTCGTGCGCGAGGTCCGCACCTGGCTCGACGGCAGCGCGACCACCCACGGCTTCATGCAGTGCGCGGCGATCGCCACCTTCGAGAACAGCCCGCGCGGGCGCTTCATCACCACCGCCGGCGTCGTCGAGGACACCAACGCCACGCTGCCCGAGGCCGGCCAGTCGCTGGTCAACCGTATCCCCGACGAGCTGGTCGCGCAGTACCACGGCCCGATCGCCGGCGACTCGGGCACGATCGGCTCGATCGGCCTCAACGGCGGCGGCTCGGACTACCGGGCCAACACCGAGATCCTGATCAACCAGGGCAACGCCTCGACCGCGCTGGCCAACGCCGCTCGCGTGATGTGGGCCTCGGGCTACCTCGACGGCGACACCACCAACGGCCGGCTCACCTACCTCGCCGGCCACAACTTCTCGGTGACCACGCCGGTGTCGGCCAACGCCCAGACCAACGGCGTCCGCCTCTTGCTCAACAGCATCTTCGAGTCGCCGTGCGCGGTGGCCACCGGCCAGCCCAACCTGACGCTGACCAAGGCGGCGCCCGCCACCACCGCCGGCAACACCATCACCTTCACGCTGAACTACGCCAACACCGGCAACGCCCCGGCCTACAACGCGGTGCTCACCGACGTGCTGCCGGCCGGGACCACGTTCAACGCGGCCTCGAACGGCGGCACCGTCGCCGCCGGCACCGTGACCTGGAACCTGGGCACGCTGGCCATCGGCGCGACCGGCTCGGTCACCCTGACGGTCAACGTCAGCGCCGACGGCACCTACGCCAACTCGGCGACCCTCGCTTATCGCGCCGGCACGACGCCGCGCTCGGTCACCAGCAACACCACCTCGACCAGCCGCGACGCTGACGTGCCGGTGGCCAACCCCGACACCTTCACCGTGGCCGAGGACAGCTCGACCGCGCTCAACGTCCGCGCCAACGACACCGGCCTGGGCGACACCCCGATCGTCACGACGATCGCCGCGGCGCCGGCCAACGGCACCGCAACCGTCAACCTCGCCGGCACCATCCAGTACACGCCGAACCCCAACTTCACCGGCACCGACACCTTCCAGTACACGATCACCGACTCGACCAACCAGTCGTCGACCGCGACGGTCACCGTGACCGTCACGCCGGTCAACGATCCGCCGACCGCGGCGAACGACGCCGTGACCGTGGCCGAGG
>Ga0073899_10001366_pt1 | contig 22390 bp, 15 predicted proteins | sample KloWWTmetaKNB5Ph_FD_88975 | JGI IMG/M metagenome (GOLD analysis project Ga0073899, IMG submission 88975) | Active sludge microbial communities from Klosterneuburg, Austria, studying microevolution and ecology of nitrifiers - Klosterneuburg... | ecosystem: Engineered > WWTP > Aerobic digester >... | reverse complement strand
GTGGGGGTGCTTGCCGTTTGCTTGACGCGGGAGCAGGTATCGGGTCACTTTCTGGCGCATTTCTTGAAAAATGTATTTCAAGCAAACTCGCCTTTGGCAAAATTGATATCTCGGCATTTGAATTTGACGAGAGGCTGCACGGTGAATTGAAAAACACCCTGGCAACTTATCTGAAGCGTACCCCCCTTTCGTACGAAGTAATTTGTGGCGACTTCATTGAAGAAGCCATCAATAGAATACAGTTTGGTAACGGCGGCGGTTTCACCCACGCCATTCTGAATCCGCCCTACAAAAAAATAAGCAGCGATTCCCGGCACCGCTTACTGCTTAGACAGGTCGGTATCGAAACCGTTAATCTATATTCGGCTTTTGTGGCGCTGACACTGTTGCTGATGGCCCCAGGCGGATATATCGTAGCAATTATTCCGCGCAGCTTCTGCAATGGCCCGTATTACCGTCCTTTCCGCAACATGCTTCTGGATCTCTCCGCAATCCGGCATATCCATCTATTTGAATCCAGAAACACTGCCTTCAAGGATGATGGCGTATTGCAGGAGAATGTCATCATAATGCTTGAACGTGGCGGTAAGCGGGGAGACGTACATGTGACCACTTCAGTCGATGATCGCTTCAGCGATTTTGCGGCTCATGTGCATACTTTTGAAAGAATCGTACTGCCCGGTGACCGGGAGAATTTCATTCACATACCGACAACATTGGACTTGAATACCCTACAGCTATCCGCTGCAACCCGGCACACCCTTGACGATCTAGGAATAAAAGTTTCTACCGGACCTGTGGTCGACTTTCGTCTCAAAGAGCATTTGCGCAGCATGCCGGAATCAGGCGCCGTTCCTCTGCTCTATCCAGGTCATTTTGACAAGCAGGGCATCGTATGGCCGATTGAGGGCATGAAGAAACCAAATGCAATTCAACGCAATCCGGAAACGGAAAAGTGGCTTTATCCAAACGGATATTATTGTGTTGTGCGGCGCTTCTCCTCTAAGGAGGAAAAACACAGGATCATAGCGAGCGTGGTGCGACCTGACACATTTGCCGGCAGTGAGGTTCTGGGCTTTGAGAATCACTTGAACGTATTCCACGAAAATAAATACGGATTACCAGAAAATTTGGCGTATGGTCTGGCCGCCTTTCTCAACACCACCGCCGTCGATGAAAATTTCCGCAGCTTTAACGGACACACTCAGGTCAATGCGACCGATCTCAAATTGATGAAATATCCAAGCCGGGGAAATCTGATGGCCCTTGGAGAAAAAGCTAAGCTGATCTCAAATAATCAGCAAGCCCTCGACGATTTGTTTCTGAGACTTGGCCAGAAATGACGCCTATCGAAAAGCGCATCGACGAAGCGCTGCTTGTCCTCAAGGCATTGGGCATGCCGAGCCAGCAACTCAACGGCCGTACAGCAATCTGCCTAATAGCTCTACTGGATATTCCCGCAGAAAGAAAATGGAAGGATGCCGGAAATCCAATGCTTGGTATTCGCGCGGTTCTTGACTTTGCACGCGAGAAACTGGAAAGAAATTATGCGGAAAACACGCGTGAAAGTATCCGTAAGTACAGCATAAAGCAGTTGGTATCCGCAGGCATTCTGCTGCACAACCCGGACAGACCGGACAGAGCAGTCAATAGTTCCGGAAACTGTTACCAGGTCGAAGAGCAAGCGCTTGCATTATTTCGACAGTTCGGCGCCAAGACCTGGAGTACCTCACTGGCTAAATATCTTGGGGTGCGAGAAACGCTCGCTGCGAAATACGCCCGAGCCCGCGATCTGCAAAAAATTCCCGTGAAAATAAAGACCGGCCAAAAAATCAGCATCAGTGCCGGCGAACACTCAACGCTTATACGTTCAATCATTGAGGACTTCGCGCCAATCTTTGTACCAGGTGGAGAGCTTGCGTACATAGGCGATACAGGCTCAAAGTGGGGATTCTTCGATCGGGAATTGCTTGTCTCGCTCGGCATTAAAACTGGCGTTCACGGGAAAATGCCGGATGTGGTTATCTACTACCGCGAGAAGAACTGGTTGATTCTGGTTGAAGCCGTAGTCAGCACTGGCCCCGTCGATGGGGATCGCCATGCCGAGCTGGCCGCACTCTTCAAGAATTCAAGAGCAGGGCTGGTTTTTGTCAGTGCATTCCCGGACCGCTGTGAAGTTTTCCGTAAATTTCTTGCAGTCGTGGCGTGGGAGACAGAGGTTTGGTGTGCGAGCGATCCAACGCACCTGATCCACTTCAATGGCACCCGCTTCCTCGGGCCATATTCCGCAATGTAAATACTCCTCGGCATTTTTTAGTAATCAGTCAGGCATTAGCCTGGGAACTTTGCCGCTAGTCCCTTCGGACGATGCGTTTGGGGCATGCTCGGCGACAATGATCGGCTGTATTTTGAGGAGCCCGGAAGGGGATAAAACGTGAGCGATAAAGAACACCTCGAACAATTTCGCCAGGAAGTGCGCGAATGGCTGGAAGCCAATTGCCCACCCGAGATGCGCACCCCGACACCCGAAGGCGGCATTGTCTGGGTCGGCAGCAAGATCCAGTTCGATTCCGAACCACAGCGACTGTGGTACGAGCGCATGTGCGACAAGCGCTGGTTTGCACCGACCTGGCCGGTTGAACTCGGCGGCGGCGGTCTGAGCAAAGATCAGGCGCGCATCCTCGAACGCGAGTTGTCACGCATGAAGTGCCGTATGCCGATGGTCAATCTCGGCATCTGGATGATCGGGCCGATCATTCTCGAATTCGGTACCGAAGAACAGAAGCGCCAGCACATTCCGAAGATGTGCTCGGGCGAGGCGAGCTGGTGCCAGGGGTTTTCTGAGCCGAATGCGGGTTCCGATCTGGCGAGTCTCAAGATGCGTGCCGACGTGGATGGCGACGACTTTGTACTCAACGGCTTGAAGATCTGGACTTCCTACGCGCAGAAATCTGACTGGATGTATTGTCTGATTCGCACCGATAACGATCCGGCTAAAGACAAGCAGCAAGGCATCACGCTGGTGCTGCTGGATATGAATAACTCCGGCATCAGCGTCAAGCCGATCGAACTGCTGAGCGGCAAGTCGAACTTTTGTCAGGTGTTCTTCGACAATGTGCGCGTACCGATCAAGAATGTCATCGGCGAAATCAACGGCGGCTGGCCGATCACCAAGAAGCTGTTGCAGTACGAGCGCGGGGCGATGTCCAAGCTCAACGAATCCAGCGTCAAGGGTCGCGACCTCACTTCGCTCGCCCAGGAATATCTGCCGCAGGTCGCCGATCCGATGCAGCGCGCCGCCTTGCGCGATCGCATCGCCGGTATCATCATCGACGAAAAAGCCGCGCTGTTCACCATGCAGCGCGTCGGTGAAGAGGCCAAGGCGGGTGGTGACGTCGGCACCATTACCTCGATCTTCAAATACGCTGCCGGCGAAGAAGGTCGCCAGAAATATGAGGTGCTGCTGGCCCTGATGGGTCACCGCGCACTCGGCTGGGACCTCGGCAGCGAAGGTCAGGAGTTCAATCAGGACGAACTCATGACCGCCAAACAGTGGCTACTTTCCTGGACCTACTGCATTGCCGGTGGTTCCTCCGAAATCCAGCTCAACGTCATCGCCAAGCGCATTCTTGGCCTGCCCTCCTGAACGAAGGAGCGAAAGACAATCATGGCACTCCTTTTTAACGAAGAACAACGCCTGCTGCAGGAAACCGCGCAGGACTATTTCCAAAATAACTTCTCTACCAAGACGCTGCGCCAGATGCGCGAAAACCAGGACGCGCTCTGCTACGTTCCTGAGCTCTGGCAGCAGATGGTTGAAATGGGTTGGACCGGCATTCTCGCCACTGAGGAAGAAGGCGGTCTCGGCTTCGGCTTCAAGGGCGTCGGTGCGGTACTCGAGCCGGCTGGCAAGACCCTCGCGGGTTCGCCCTTCCTGGGCACCGTAGTGCTCGGCGGCTCGGCAATCCAGCTCGGCGGCAACGACGCACAACGTGCTGACTGGCTGGCGAAGATCATCGGTGGCGAAGTGCGCTTCGCACTGGCGGTTGACGAAACACCGCGTCACGATCCAAACGTCTGCAAGACTACAGCGACAAAAAATGGTGGCGGTTACACGCTCGACGGTGAAAAGCTGTTCGTTATGGACGGTGCTTGCGCCGACCAACTCATTGTCTCGGCCACGAGCGAGGCTGGCCCGACGCTGTTCATTGTCGATGCCAAGGCTGCAGGTGTCACACGTCATCGCCTGGCAATGATCGATACGCGCAATGCCGCACGCATCGTGTTCAAGAATGTTCAGGTCAGTGCCGATGCCGTGCTCGGACAGCCCGGCAACGGGAATGAAATTCTTGAGCAAGTGCTCGATCGCGGTCGTATCGCATTGTGTGCCGAAATGCTCGGTATCGCCCAATGGCTGTTCGATACCACGATCGACTATCTCAAGCAGCGCGTGCAGTTTGATGTGTTGATCGGTTCGTTCCAGGCGCTACAGCATCGTGCTTCCAGGATGTTTGTACAGATGCAGCTGGCGCGTAGCACGGTGCTCGCTGCGCTGGCCTGTGTCGATGAAAATCCGGCTTTTCTGCCCTACTACGCCAGTGCCGCCAAGGCCAAAATGAGCGAGGCGCTTGAACTGGTCAGCAGCGAAGCGGTGCAGATGCACGGCGGTATCGGCGTCACTGACGAACTTGATGTCGGCCTGTACCTCAAGCGCGGCCGCGTCTGCGTGGCGGCCTTCGGCGACATCAGTTTTCACCGCGACCGTGTAGCGCGGATCAGTGGACTTTGAGCGAGCTCTCCGTTCCCGTTCCACCCTGCTTAAATGTCGATTAACGAGCAACTCCAGGCCGTTCGCGCGCAGATCACCGCACCGGGCGCGCCCTTTGAACTCGCCGACATCGAAGTCGCCGGACAAACCTGCCGCATTTTTAAAAATGCGCCGGCCAACCTCGCAGAACTGATCGAACACGCGCGCGATTTCGGCGACAAGGCGTTCCTCGTCTATCAAGGCGAGCGCTGGACTTTCAAACATTTTTTCGAGCATGTCGATGCGCTGAGTTCGCAATTGCGTAACCACTACGCCATTGGCAAGGGCGATCATGTTGCCATCGCCATGCGCAATCGCCCCGAGTGGATGGCTGCTTATGCTGCCATCATTTTGAGTGGCGGCGTCGCGGTACCGCTTAACAGTTGGGGACTGCGCGACGAACTGCTGTATGGCCTGCAGGATAGTCAGGCAAAACTGCTGCTCTGCGACGCGGCGCGTCTCGCCCATGTTGCCGGCGACCTTGCCGGACTCGGTGTGCGGGCCATCGTCACCGACGAGACGGAAGCACCCTTGCCGCCGGGTGTCAGGCGCTATATCGATGTCATTACTGGTACGGCCACGCCGCTGCCGGCAATACAGATTGCGCCGGATGATCCGGCGATGATCATGTATACCTCTGGTACATCGAGCCACGCCAAGGGCGTCATGTCGACCCATCGTGCGATGTGTCAGGCCATTCTGAACCTGGAATACTTCGGCACACTGTCCGCCATGACCTCCCCCGAGCGCATCGGTGCGATGATGGCCGCCGGTTTTGAACTGACCACACTGATGGCTGTGCCGCTATTCCATTCGAGCGGCCTGCATGCACAGTTCCTCTCGGCGCTGCGCAGCGGACGCCGCATCGTCGTGATGTACAAGTGGGACATCGGACAAGTGCTCGACACCATCGCCAGCGAGCGCATCACCCAGCTCAGCGCATCACCGGCGATGATGCTGCAACTATTCACCGATCCACGCTTCGATGCTACCGACACACGAAGTCTGTCATGGATCGGTTTCGGTGGCGCAGGGATTCCCGGCAAACTGATCGAACAGGTCTCCACTAAAAAGCCGCTGGCGATGGCCGGTATCGGCTACGGTCTGACCGAGACTAATGGTCCTGCCACCGCCTGCACCGGCGCGACGTTTGATTACAAACCGCACAGCAACGGGCCGCAGTCGCCGATTTTCGACATCCGCATCGTCGATGAAAAAGATATTGATCTGCCGCCTGGGCAACCCGGTGAAATCTGCATGCGTAGCGTCACCAACATGACTGGCTACTGGCGCAAGGAAGCTGCGACACGCGAAGTTTTGAATGATGGCTGGTTCCGCAGCGGAGACATCGGCTATCTCGACGATGAGGGATTCCTCTATGTCGTCGACCGCATCAAGGATATCGTCAATCGTGGCGGTGAAAAGATTGCCAGTGCCGAAGTCGAATCCTGTTTGCTGTTGCATCCGGCAATCGCCGAAGCAGCGGCCTTCGGCGTACCCGATGCCAGCTACGGCGAGGTTCTGGCTGTCGTCGTCACTCTTCGAACACACCAGGCGATCAATGCCGATGACATTCGCGCACATGTCGCTGCGCACCTGGCGCCATTCAAGGTGCCGGCCCATGTGATCATCCGCCATGAGGACATGCCGCGCAATCCCGCCGGAAAGATCCTCAAGCGTGATTTACGCAAAGATTTTTTGAGGCAGGATAATGACAAGGTCTGAGAAAAATTTTGTCACGCTCGCGAAGCTTCTGCTGACGACACTTGCTGTATGCCTGAACTGTACCGCATCGGCGGCACCGCCCGCGACGGTCCACGAGACCTACGATGAGGTCACACTGAAACGCTTCGAAACTTTGCAGGCCGACAACCCGATTCTCAGTCAGGATGATCCATACGCCTATTACGCCGACAAGCCTGCCGAACTGTCGATTCCAGAAACGATGGTCTGCGCTATCAGGTTCACCGATGCTGCAAAAACACACTATCACCTGCAAACTTATCCTGACGCCAATTCTGCACGCGCCGACGGCGCGCACGTCACGCACAAAGGACTGTGCGGCACCTGTTCGACGCTAAAGGATCTTGCCGTTTATCTGCGCAAGCCGGACCTCACTGCACCGGTACGCCGCTGCGGCATAATGAGCGGAATAAAATCGCTGGCAATGAGTTGTCTCAAGGATATCGGCTTCACCGATGCTTGCGCGGAAACCTGGTACTACAACGCGAAGAACACCGCCAGACAATGCTTCACCACCTGCATGCGCTCCTGGATCGCCGGGGAAGCCTCCAATAAACCGGACGGCAGCCTCAACAATTGTCTTGAGTGTGATGAAATAAAGTCTGGCCCGGTGTTCAAGCGTGCCGCCGGCAGAACCCGGCGCAACTCCGGCATTGTCTCGTCGATCGGTCGCGGCAGCGGAGAGTTCCATCCGCTCGCGCATGACTACTGATTAAGTCATTTCCACGCGTGAGAATGACAAGCTCGCGTTCACAACCCGAAGCTCAGTTCTCACCAATAAAGCGCGTCGCTTCGTCGCTGGGTAAAGGCCGGCTGACAAAATAACCTTGCAGCAGATCGCATTGATGACTGGCGAGGAAGGTGCGTTGAGTTTCGGTTTCCACACCTTCCGCCACAACCTGTAGATTCAGATTACGTGCCAGCGTAAGCAGGGCGGCGATGACGGCAGCGGCATTTGCGTCAGTCTCGATATCATTGACAAAGGCGCGCGACAGCTTCAACGTCTGGATCGGCAGCAGGCGCAAATAAGCCAGTGAAGAGAAGCATGCGCCGTAATTGCCGATGGCCAGATCCACACCGATCCTGTTCAAGGCGTTCAACTGCTCGACAACCCGCTCCGGGTTATCCATGATCGTAGCTTCATCGACTTCGAATTCCAGTTCGCCCGGCTGGATGCCGTGCCGGGACATGATTTCCATGGTCAGATGCAGAAGTTTCGGCGAACGCAGCTGGCTCGACGAAATGTTCACTGCCATGCGCACGGCATCGATTCCCTGAGCGCGCCAGATCGCAAGCTGGCGGCAGGCTTCGTTGAGCACCCAGGCGCCGAAGGACTCGGTCAGCCCGATTTTCTCGATGAGGGGAATGAACAGCGATGGTGGCATCAAACCATCTTCAGCATGTCGCCAGCGCGCCAGCGCCTCGACACGAAAAATACGGTTGCTTTCGGTGAGCGTCTGCGGCTGGTAATGCAGTTCGAACTGCTCTTCCTCAAGCGCCGCACGCAGTGCGCCTTCCAGCGCCAGCCGCTGGCTGGTGGTCGCTGTCATTGCGGGCGTAAAGAAATTGAACTTGTTGCAACCCTGCTCCTTGGCGTGATACATGGCAATGTCCGCGTGACGCATCAGCGTATCCACGTCTGAGCCGTGCTCTGGAAACAGGCTGATACCTACACTGATGCTGGAGTGCAAATGATGCTGATCGAGCACATACGGCTGACCAAGCCGGTTGACGATTTTTTCCGCAACATGCGCAGCGGCATCTCTATCTGCCGTACCGGTCAGGACAACGACAAACTCATCGCCACCTAGCCGGGCGACGATATCGCTGGCGCGTGCGCTCAATGTCAGTCGCTCCGCCACCTCAACCAGCAGCATGTCGCCGACATGGTGACCAAGCGTATCGTTGATGCTTTTAAAACGATCCATGTCGAGGAACATCACGGCCAGTTGCCGGTTTTCGCGTTGCGCGGAACGCAGCGCCTGTTCGATACGCATTTTCAGACTGAGGCGGTTGAGCAGACCCGTCAGCGGATCGTGATGGGCGAGGCGGTGAATCCGCTCCTCGCTGGCCTTGCGCTCGGCAATATCAACAAAGCTGGCAATGTAGTTCGTCACCTTGCCGGCCGCGTTGCGAATTACCGAAATGGATGTCCATTTCGGATAGGTGCGGCCATCCTTGCGCCGGTCCCACAATTCTCCCTGCCATTTACCGTGATCGTTGAGAGCCTGCCACAGCGCCGGATAGGTTTCCGCTGGCGTTTCGCCGGAGGCGAGCATGCGTGGATTCCTGCCAAGCACCTCGTCAAGGGTATAGCCGGTTAATTGAGTAAACGCCGGGTTGACTTTAATAATGTTGTTGTCATGATCGGTGACGACGATTGCTTCACCGCTCTGCTCAAAGACACGCGCAAACAGTTGCAACTTTTCTTCGGTCTGGCGGATATTCGTGATGTCGATCAGCGTTCCCTGGGATTGCAGGGGTGTGCCGTCCTCCGCATACAGCGTCTCGCCGCATGCCAGGACGTGCTTGATACGACCATCCGGAAGCAACAGACGATGCGTGATCTCGTAGGGAGTTTTATTCTCCAGCGAATCGGAATAGGTCTTTATGACCATCTGCCGATCTTCCGGGTGGGTCGCTTTAATAAAAGCCTCATAAGAGGCCTCGACATGCGCCGGATCAAAGTTAAAAATACGGAAATACTTGTCTGACCATTCCGTCTGGCTGCTACGCAAATCAAGCGTCCAGCTGCCGACATTGGCGATGCGCTGGGCTGCCTGGAGCCGTTCGCGACCAAGTTTGATTTCGTCCTCGATCTGCTTGCGCTCGGCGAACAACGCAGCGATGAACTGTCCGGTCAAGGCGATGCTCAGCAAAAAGAAATTCAACTTGAACAGCTGAATGTTGCTGTCGTTGCTACCGTTACCGGCGAACGGACCGATCTCAATATTTGTGTAATACAGCGTGAGACAGGCGATCACAACAGTGCTGAGAGTCGCGGCGATCATTCCGTAGCGCGCGGCCAGCAGTACCATCAGGGGCGCCGAAAGTGCAAGACCGATACTAACGCTACCAAGTTGCGGGCCAAAGAATACCAACCCACCGATGGCAAGCGTCAGCAGCAGCGGCACCAGTAGACTGCGTCCCATCGCCGACAGCGTCAGTCTGGACACCGAGAGCGTCAGCAGAAGCGGTGTCATGATGGTCTGACCAAGCGAATTTCCGAGCCACCAGGAAAGCCAGGCATTTTGCAGGCTGGCATTGTCGATCACACCACCTGACCAGAGCAGGAGCACACCCAGCGTGGCGCTGAAGGGTTGCAGGATGAGAAAGATCAGTGTCAGCAGCAGGCCGACATCGCGCAGCCGGTCGTATTCCAGGCGAATGTTCATGCGGCGAAACAGCGTAGCGCCGATGATCGCCTCGATACTGTTGATCACGGACACACCGAGTGCCAGAGGCCACGCCAGATTGTTGAACAGCGCCAGTAACAACTGACCGAGAAAAATACCCGGCCAGATCCGTCGGCCCCAGATAATCGCCGCGGAAAGTGCAAAGCCTTCGGCAAGAAATACCACCAGGGTGACAATGCCGTGAGACACCGACAGGGAAAAACTGGCCTGTCCCGAGAAAAAATAAAGTGTGGCAACCAGCAGAATCCGGGCGACAGCGTTTCCCGCCAAAAGCTCGGGCTGTCCGACCTGTCGAAGTTTTGAATCTGCCATTATTATTATTTGTGGATGCGCTCGATGGCTTGCCGAAAAATCGCCGTTGAACAGGGTTTATACAGCCAAGATATCCCTAATTCAAGTAGGTAATTAGGGCGAAACCCAGCGGATTCATTGGCCGCCCAAGCACCCCCCCCTAAGTAGGGGTACCAGTACGAAAGTAATATACCCCGTCAGCGCCAAGTGTGCGCGTAATCTCACCGCGTTTGCGCAAATGGGTCAAATGGGCCAAGCATTCGCCCATGGCCATCAAGTCATCCATACTGTTCTTGCGCGTCGGAAACAACGCCACGGCAGTTTCATAGGCGCTCAGTGCCCGCTCCGTACAGAGCTTGCGAATTTTCACGAACTGCTGTTCGTGATGGACGTGCAGTTGCGCAACCCGCGGCACCAGTCCGTAGTAGGGTAGCTCATGTGCCGGCAGCACGAATGTGTCGGCAGGCAATAGCGCCAGATTGTCGAGCGAGGCAAACCAGTAGGCGAGCAGATCGGCTTCCGGCTCCGAGGGCATGATGCCGACGTTCGATGTGATGCGCGGCAGCAACTGGTCACCGGCGATCAGCAGATTGTCCTGCGGACAGTGGAGCAACATGTGTTCCGGTGCGTGACCTTCGCCAACATGCAGGTGCCATTCGCGCTCGCCGATCATCAGGCGTTCGCCGTGGCGCAGACGGCGAAATGAAGCGGGCGGTGGCGTGATCAGTCCGTGAGCCATGCGCACGACGATCATCACTTCGGCGAGCGCTTCTGCGGGAAAACCGGCGTGGCGGAAAAATTCCTGATGTTCCCACGGCACCTCGTCGCCTTTTTCTGCCGCCACGACACGCAGCGTGTAGTACTCGCCATAGCTCATATAGAGCGGCACGCGCAGCCATTCGGTGAGCCAACCGGCAAGGCCGGCATGGTCGAAATGAAAATGGGTGCAGATCACGCCGGTGATGCGTTCGCCAGCAAGTTTTTCCGTGATGATCTTCTGCCACAGTTCGCACGTTCGCTCGGTTGCCAAACCGGTATCAACGATCATCCATCCATCATGGTCGCGGATCAGATAAAGATTGATGTGGTTCAGCGCCAGTGGCAATGGCATGCGCAGCCACTTGATGCCAGGTGCCACGTCAATCAGTTCGCCATCGGTTTTTGGCGCATCGGCAAATGGGAAAGTCAGTGTGTTCATTGAATGATCGAGGATCGAAATATTGACTGCCTATATTAGTCCCGTTCGTGGTGAGTCAATCGAATCATGAACGGTACCTGCTGCATGCCGTTTACCCTTCAACAGACTCAGGGCAAACGGCAATGATCAATCATGGCATTGGCGCGAAAGGCTTGACGCCGAGTTGTGCCAGCGCCGCCAGGCTCCAGGGGACGTAGGTCGCATTCTGCACATCGCGGACGAACAGTGGGTCGACAAAATTTTCCGGCGCATAGCCGGCGCACTGCAGGCCATGCTTGCGCAGTTTGAAGGTACTGGTCATGTCGGCAGCCGACGCAATGCGGACGAACAGCGGCACAGCGTAGTCCGGCAGATTTTTCTCGGCAAGCGCATGAAAGTCGCGTGGATCGAAGCGACACCCCGACTGCATGACGATAGCCGCCATACCGGCGCGGCCTTCATGTTCGGGCACTTTCACGCCATAGATATTGATACTTTCGATCCCCGTGCAAGCACCCAACGCCTCGGCAACTTCGGTGGTCGACACGTTCTCGCTCTGCCAGCGGAAAGTATCGCCGATGCGGTCGATGAAAAAGAAATAGCCGTCCTCGTCGAAGCGGAACAGGTCGCCGGAACTCCACCAGGCATCACCCTTCTGGAACACATTACGGTAGATCTTCTGCTCCGTCGCTTCGGCCGAGGTATAGCCTTCGAAACGGCCGCCAGCGATGTCCGGATGATTGATGATGAAACCGATCACCTCACCGGTCTCGCCGGGCTGACACGCAATCAGGAAACCGTCAGCGCTGCGTGGATGTGTACCGCTCTCGACATCGTAACGCACCAGACGCAGATTGGTCTTCTCCCAATAGGGCACGCAGCCGCAGGCGCCGACGCGATTATCGAGGTTGATCAGATTACAGTTGGATTCTGTGGCGCCCCAGCCTTCAAAGACATCCTGGATGCCGAAGCGTTCGACGAAACGCTGCCAGATATCGGCGCCGAGTCCCGCGCCAACCATCTGACGCAGCGTGTGATGTTTTTCATCGAGCGCATCCGGTGATTGTGGCTGGTTGAGCAGATAGCGGCAGATCTCGCCGACATACTGGCAGACGGTGATGCCGTAGCGTCGCACGTCAGGCCAGAATTCACGCGCGCTGAATTTCCGTCGAATGACAATGGCACTGCCGGCGCAAAGTGCCGTCGAGCCCAGCGACATGGCAGCGGCGCCGTGATACAACGGCAGCAGGCAATAGAAAATATCTTGCGGGCGCGTCTCCATCGAGGCCGCCATGACATTACCGACATTCAGCCAGCGCATGTGGCTGGTGCACGCCGCCTTCGGCAGGCCGGTGGTGCCCGAGGTGCAAATCAACAGCGCAGTGCTCTCGCCCAACCAGCCTTCGCGCAGTTGGCGATGCGGGTTGAGACGCGACTTGGCAACAGCCCATTCGTTGAGATTGATCTGGCACAGCGTGCGCAAATTTGCAGTGACCGGATGCTCGACATCCTCCCAAAGGCAGAGCGGCAAGTTCGGCAACCGCGCATGTATTTCCGGCACATCAAAATTCTTCAGAACTTCTTCGCCGACAATCACCGCCTTGGCCTGTGTGGCTTCCAGCGCATTTGCCAGCGCCTGTCCGGTCAGGTGGGTATTGACGAAGCCGCAGACCAACCCGGCCTTATTGAGGCCGAACCAGTTGATGAAAAAATCCGGCCGATTTTCCATGGCCAGCGCCACGCAGTCGCCGAGCGACAGACCAAGGCCCAGCACAGCATGCGCAACCTGATTGGCGCGGGCATTAACTTCGGCATAGCTGAGAACCTGATCGCCGTAGATCAGGAAGGGTCGCTCGGGAAATTTACCGGCTTGCTCCTCAAGCCGGTCGGCAATCGTGGTGGCGTCGCCGGGCTTGACGGTGTTGCTGGCGACCGCGCGCAGATCCAGTTTTCGTTGAGTTTCCTCGCGCGAGACGGTCATCTAACTGCCTCCGTGATCAAGCCATCACAATGTAATCCATGATGACCGCCTGCGATTACCCCCGTTCGTGGTGAGCTTGTCGAATCACGAACGGGGGTCCAGTGAAAGGTTGGGGCACGTCCTGCGACAAGCCCAGGGGGAACGATACCCCTCTCGATCAGCGCGAGCGCGGCATCTTCAAGCCAAACTGCGCGATGAGTTCACGCTGCAGTTCGTTGACGCCGCCGCCGAAGGTGTTGATGGTTGCAGCGCGATATTCCTCTTCGAGCAGTGCGCGCAATTCTGCGGCCTTGCTACCGAGGCGATACAGTCCACCCATACCGACGACTTCGAGCAGGCGGCGGAATACCGCGACCATGGTTTCCGAACCGTACACTTTCGATGCCGAGGCCAGACCAATATCCATACGTCCGGCGCTGATGTCTGCGGCGATCCGGTAGTTGAGCAGACGCATCGCCTCGATCTGGCTGTAGGACTCTGCCAGCGCGGTGCGCACCCACGGTTCATCGACGGCACGGCGGCCATTTTCGTCGGGGGTCTTGGCCCAGATCAGCACATCGCGGAAGCAGGCCGTCGCCTTGACGCCGAAGGCGCCGAGACCGACGCGCTCATGATTGAGCTGCGCGGTGATCAGTTTCCAGCCGCCATTGAGCTGGCCGACCAGCATGTTTGCCGGCACCTTGATGTTGTCGAAATAAGTGGTGTTGGTACGATGGCCGACGGTGTGGATCGGCGTCAGCGAGTAGCCGGGTAACTTGGTGTCGACGATGATGATCGAGATGCCCTTGTGGCGCTTCTCCTCAGGATTGGTGCGACAAGCCAGCCAGATGTAGTCGGCTGATTCAGCATCCGTGGTAAATAGCTTGCTGCCATTGACGACGAAATGATCGCCTTCCAAAACTGCCGTGGTCTTCAGCGTCGCCAGATCGGTGCCGGCATTCGCTTCCGTATAGCCGATGGCGAAATGAATTTCGCCGGCCGCCATGCCGGGCAGGAATTTTTTCTTGTGCTCTTCGGAGCCATGCGCCAGCAGTGCCGGACCGACAGTATTCACGGTAACGAATGGCAGCGTCGCACCGGCAAGAAAGACTTCTTCAAAGAAAATCAGTTGCTCGATCGGCGTATAGCCACGGCCGCCGTATTCCTTCGGCCAGCCGACGGCCAGCCAGCCATCCTTGCCCATCTGTCGGCACAGGCGCTTGTACTCGGCCTGGCGCTTGTCATCCTCGCGACGGAGTTGTTCACGCGACGCATCGGTCATGAGCTGATTGAAATAGGCGCGGATTTCCTTGCGCAGCTTTTTCTGTTCCGGGGTCAAATCTACGAACATGGCTTGTCTTTCACTGAATATTGCGTATTGCGTAAGCGATGGATTAAAGCTCGACGCCGACGGTTTCCGGTTTGGCCAGCCACTCACCAAGCACTTGCAGATCGGCCGAGACACCGCCGAGTGTCAATTCGAGGGCACGGCTCCAGTAGAGAAAACGGTGAATCGGATAACTGATATCCGAACCCATGCCGCCATGCATATGGGATGACGCGTGTGCCACACGATGGCCGCATTCGCTGGCCCAGTATTTCGCCACACGCGCAGCGCCTTCTGCCTCAAGGCCGCTGTCGAGTCGCCAACACAATTGCCAGAGCGTCGAGCGCAGCGCTTCGATATCGATGTAGCAATCCGCCGAACGCATGCCGATGCCCTGGAAGCTGGCGATGGGACGATCGAACTGGATGCGCTGAGTGGTGTATTCGACGGTGCGGCGCAGATCCTCGGCAGAAACGCCAAGTTGCAGCGCGGCGATACAGGCCAGCGCGCGCTGGTCGAGCCAGGACAGCGCTTCGGCCGGCAGGGCCTGGTCGGCCGAAATTTGCAGGGCCTTGAAAACAAGATCAGCAGCCGGTTCGGCATGCGTCAACACGCCGGGAATTTTTTCGATGCCGGGAGCCGTCAGATCAACGATGAACAATCGCGGACCGGTATCGGTCGCAGCCGCCAGAATGGCGAGTTGCGCCTCCAAGGCCAGCGGCACGGCAACGACACGGCCGTCGAGCAGCCAGCCTGAAGCAGAAGGCTTCGCCGACAGCGCCAACCCGCGCGAAGCGGTTAGACCGTCGAGTGACAGCGTCGCCAGGCTGGCGCCGGAAATCAGTTTTTCCAGCCAGGCCGACTTGAGCGGTGCAGCGGCAAAACGCGCCAGCACAGCAGCGGCGAGTTGCTGACGCCACAAAGGCACCGGCGCAACATGGCGACCCTGCTGTTCGAGTGTCAGCATCTGTTCGAGCATACCCATCCCGCTGCCGCCGTCTGCCTCGGCAACGATCAGGCCAAGCAGGCCGGTTTCGGCCAGTTGCTGCCACAAGCCATTGTCATAAGACTTGCCACTGTCCCAGAAGGTGCGCACCTGATCGTCGCTGCAAAAGTCGGCGAAGACGCTGGCCGCCATGTCGGCGATTGCGCGCTGCTCTTCGCTGAAGTCAAATTCCATGATGAATAAATCCTTTAGTTCGACTGGATGTGCTTGAATTTACGCGGTATGGTCGAAGCATTCGTCGTCCGAACGGACGATACAGGAAGGCGCAACACTGGTTAATCCAGCATGGTGAAACATGCCTTTTCTTGTGCCATGACAAAGAAGCTGTAGAGTGAGCGACTCGCCCGCCCGGAAACAAAATGAAGACCCGCATCATCCATCTGCAACCCACCGTCGATGATCATCGTATCGCGCGCTATGCAGCGGCAGCGATTGCCTTGTCGGTGATCGAAGCAGCCATCCCGAGTCCGCTGCCCGGCGTCAAGCCGGGGCTGGCCAACATCGTCACGCTGATCGTGCTGGCGCGCCATGGCTGGCGTGATGCTGTGTGGGTCACGCTGCTGCGCGTGGTGGCGGGTAGTCTGGTGCTTGGGCAATTCCTCGCACCGGGCTTCTTTCTCAGCCTGGCCGGTTCGCTGACAAGCCTTGCCATGCTCGGTGCGGTGCTGCACCTGCCGTCACGCTGGTTCGGCCCGGTCAGCCAGAGCCTGCTCGCCGCCTTTGCCCACATTGCCGGACAGCTGCTCGTCGCGCGCCTCTGGCTGGTGCCGCACGACGGCGTGTTTTATCTGGTGCCGATTTTTGCTCTGGCAGCACTGGTGTTTGGACTGGTCAATGGATTGACGGTAGCGAAGATGCTGGAGGATAGCCTGGCGCCTGTAGTTAAGAGTTGAGAGTAAATCGGCGCTCCGTTCTTCACTCTCAACCCTCAACTCACAGATCTCAACTACCCTATCAATCCTTAAAATCCGGCTTGCGCTTCTGCTTGCGCGCGCGGATCGATTCCTCGAAATTCTGCGTCGTCATGCGCATGAACAACTGGGCGTGACCTTCGTGGTTCATGTGCGAATGCAGGCTGCTGGAATCGAGGCCGGCCCACAGCATCTGCTTGGTCAGTTCGACACCAAGCTGGCTGTAGCCAATGATGCGCTCGGCAAGCAGGAAACATTCATCGAGCAGTTGTTCTCCCGGCACGACGCGCGAAACCAGACCGATGCGTTCCGCCTCGCTGGCGTCTACATCGCGACCCGACAGCATAATTTCAAAAGCACGCGTGGTGCCGATGGCGCGAGGCAGGATGAAGCTCAGGCCGAGTTCGGCAGCGGTCAGGCCGTTGTTGATACCGGCCGCGCGGAAGTAAGCGGTTTGCGAAGCGATGCGGATGTCGCAGGCCATGCTCAGGCAAAAACCACCGCCAATCGCCGGGCCGTTGATGGCGCAGATCACCGGCTGATGCATGTCGCGCACGGCGAGGATTACATCGTCGAGCACTTTCATGGCACGGCGCGAAATGCCCGGCATCGTCAGGCCTTCGAAGATCGGCAGAAAGCCGGGATCGACGAGGTCGGCACCCGAGCAGAAACCATCGCCGGCGCCGGTCAGTACGACAGCGCGGCAGTCGTTGTCAAAACTCACCTCCTCAAGCGCCTCGCGCAACGGCACCATCACGTCGAAGGCCATCGCGTTCATGCGCTCCGGCCGGTTAAGCGTGATCTGGGTGATGTGGGGACGCGGCTTTTCGATCAGGATGAACGACATGAAAATTCTCCCGTGCTTTTCGTAAATGCCGGACACATGACGCCGGATCAGCCCTGAAGCTGTTCTTCGGCGGCGGATTTTGCCCAGCGATAGTCGGCCTTGCCGACCGGCGTGCGCAAGACTTCGGAGACGAAGACGATATCCTTGGGCACCTTGTAGCCAGCAATGTGCTGACGCGCATGCGCGCGGATGGCTTCGGCATCCTCGGCCACACCGGGACGCAGCGCGACGACGGCGACCACCTTCTGGCCCCAGCGCGCATCGGAAACACCGATCACCACGGCATCGACAACACCGTCATAGGATCGAACAGCTTCCTCGACCTCCTCGGTGAACACTTTCTCGCCGCCAGTGTTGATGCACTGGGAATTGCGGCCGAAGACGGTGATCGTGCCATCCTCTTCGAGGCGCGCGTTGTCGCCGCTGATCGAACAACGGTGACCGTCGATCGTGACGAAGGTCTCGTCGGTTTTCTTTTTGTCCTTGAAATAGCCGAGCGGCAGATGGCCCATACGCACCAGAATGCCCATCTCACCGGGCTTGGCAAAACGCACGCCATCGACGGCAACATCGGTAGTATCGTTGCGCGTCAGTGCGATCAGCCCTTCGTTGATCGGCTTGGTGCCGGTACCCGACTGGCCAGTCTCAGAAGAGCCCATGCTGTTGATAAGACGAATGTAGGGCGGCAGAAATTCCTTTAACCCCTGCTGGACGTGTTCGGAAAACAGCGCGCCCGCGGAGGAGATCGCCATCAGGCAGGACAAGTCCCAGCGACCCGGATTGGCGCGCAGGGTATCGAGCAGTGGAATGCCCATGGCATCGCCGACGATCATCATGCAGCTGATCTCTTCCTTGACGATCTTGTCGAGAATATGTTCGGGGACGAAGCCCGGATTCTCGTTGAGAAACACGGTATGGCCGGCATACAGGCCGATCAGCGTCGCCCACAGACCGGCGCCGTGCATCAGCGGTGCGGTCGGCAGCAGCTTCATGTAGAAACTTTCCTGGACATGCGTGGCGAGATTTTCAGGTGCCTTGATCGGACCGTCCGGATGAAAATTGCCACCGCCGCCGAAGCCTGCGTAGAAGATCGCCTTGTGCGGCCAGATCACGCCCTTCGGCATGCCGGTCGTGCCGCCGGTGTAGAGCAGCATCAGATCATCATCAGCGAGGAGGATGTCGTCGAGCGAGCCGCTTGCCGAAGCCAGCGCATCCTCATAATTGACCGCACCCTTGATTCCTGGCTGACTGCCGGCAGTATCGTGCGTACCGCTGTGGTCGATGCGCGCCATGGCACGGATGCCCGGTGCAGCAGACAACGCACCTTCGGCAAGCGGTTCAAGATCGGCGCTGTAGACCAGCGCCTTGAGATCGGCGTTGTCGTAGATGTAACGCAGTTCCTCGACGGTATAGCGGAAATTGATGTTGACCGGAATCGCCTTGAGCTTGAAGGCGGCCATGCAGATTTCGACATATTCGGTACAGTTGAAGGCGTGAATGCCGACTGTGTCGCCGGCAGCGATGCCCTTCGAGAGCAGCCACAGCGCCAGCTTCGTCGCACGATCTTCAATCTGGCGATAGGTGAGGCGGCGCTCGCCACAGACCAGAGCCTCTTTGTCGGGAACAGTCTCAACGACGATCTGGAACAGATCGGACAAGTTGTAGGTTCTCTTTCTGCTGCTCATTACTGCCTCCAAAAATCAATAAACGACGGTGCCAACTTTATCGGCTTTATTCCGTCATTCCGCTTTCGCGGGAATGACGGAGCGGTGATTCAAGTGGCAAGGGTATTGCCGAGTTTTTCTGATTTTTCCTGTTACAGCGCGAGCTCCGCCATGGTGCGTATCGTTGCGCTATCGACGTTGCCCATCAGCAGCAATGTGGTCACCGGCGAATCTTGCCAGGCTTGCAGGCGATCCTTGATGCGCGCCTTCGAACCGCACAGGGATATTTCGTCAGCGAACTGGCTGGGGACCACGCTCATGGCTTCCTCGCGCTTGCCTTCAAAGAACAACTCCTGAATTTTGTTGGCTTCGGCCTCGAAGCCCATGCGACACATCAGATCCTTGTGGAAATTCTTTTCCTTCGAACCCATCCCGCCGATGTAGAACGCCAGCGTCATCTTGACCGGCATCAACGCGCTCTCCAGATCGTCATCGATATTGACATGGACCAGCGGTGCGATCTCGAAGCCCGGCTTCATGTTCTTCAACTGATCGGCATACACTTCCTGGCGGAACGGGCTGTAATACACGGGCAGCCAGCCATCGGCGATCTCCACCGTCTGAGTAACGTTCTTCGGCCCTTCTGCACCGAGGTAGATCGGCAGATCGGCGCGTAGCGGATGGGTGATCGAACGCAATGGTTTACCCATGCCGGTCGATCCGGAGCCCATGTAGGGCAGCGGGTAATGCTCGCCGTTGTTGCTCACCGGCGCATCGCGGCGCAGTACCTGGCGAATGATGTCGACATACTCGCGGGTACGCGCCAGCGGCTTGGCGAAGGGCTGGCCGTACCAGCCTTCAACGACCTGCGGGCCGGACACACCGAGACCGAGGATCATGCGACCGCCAGAGAGGTGATCGAGCGCCAGCGCCGCCATTGCACAAGCCGTTGGTGTGCGTGCAGAAAGCTGTGCGATACCGGTGCCGAGCTTGATCTTCGAGGTGTGCGCACCGATCCAGGCGAGCGGAGTGAATGCGTCATTGCCCCAGGACTCGGCCGTCCACACCGAATCGAAGCCGAGTGCTTCCGCCTCCTGAGCAAGCTTCACATTGTAGTCCGCGGGAGGATTGGCGTACCAGTAACCGAATTGCAGACCGAGCTTCATGGTGGCGTTCCCTCAGAATTGATGATCTGTCGAACCTGTTATTTTGCCCGTTCCAGGAACGGTTGTGGCATAAAACTGTTGCTGTTGCTGTCATTGGTGAAACACACCTCGCCTGCGACGCCCAGCGGCTCACCTTCCATCAGCCAGGCGAGGATATCGGGTCGATCCTCTGGCGTATTCGCAAGGAAGCGCGCATTGTTGGCGAGCAGGCGGCCAACGATCACGCCGCGTACCGGCTGACCACGTTTGCAGATCACTGTGAAGGTTTCGATGCAGCCGCGTCCGGCCGGCCGCTCCTCGATGTGCGGCGACGGCATAGCGTCGAGTACAGCCTGATCGATCGATGGGTCGACGCGCAGCCATGGGCCCACATCCGGCACGGTCGAGTAGATACCCACCGACTGCTTCGACAGCAGGCCACCGTTGGCAGTGATCAGCGCATAGCGCTCATCGGTGCGACGCAAGCGCATCACGGCTTCGGCAATCGCATGCAGGCTGTAGGCATTCAACGGGCCACCAAAGTAGGGCAGGCCGCCGGTCAATGTCAGATCGCGCGGATCGTCTTCGGCAATGCCGAGTTCGGTGCGGGCGAGTTCAACGGCACAGGGGAAGCAGCTGTAAAGATCGAAGCAATCGATCTCGTCGATGCCGACACCGGCCATCGACAGCGCGCGCCGTCCGGCAATCCCGATGGCCGGTGCGGAAAAATAATTAACGTGATCGAGGGCACGCAGCTTGTCGTTGCAGTCACCGCAGCCGCGCAAAAATACCCACTGCGACGCATCGATACCGAGTGCCCGTGCATGGCCGGCCGAGGTCATGATCACCGCCGCTGCCTGATCGACGCGGTTGTTGGCAACCATCCACTTGGTGAATGGATGGCTGATGCGGCGGTTTTCTGCTGTAACGGTGGCGATCTCAGTGGCACTGCGCCGTGCCGGAAATGCCGCCAGCGGATTATTGGCCGCCACCGTCGAAAGCCGCGCGCAGAGTTTACCCATCACCGCCATATGTTCGGTCGACGATTCGCCGCGCTGCCCGCGCAGGGCATTCTCGAACAGCGCATAGGAACCGGCCGGCAGGTCCAGGCCGTGGATAATTTCATACATGCTGATCAGCATGCCGACCTGATCCTCGTCCTCACCGAGGACTTCACAGGAACCCGGCGGGTCCTCGTTCCAGTCGAGCCGAATGGCTTCCCGCTCGGCCTCATCGCTCGTACGCTGCGCCTCGCCACCGACCAACAGTAATGCACGGCATTCACCACGCGCAATTTTTTCGGCGTATTCGTTGAGTACCGCTTGCGGTGCATTGCCGCCGATTTTCGAATACACGGCATGCGGCGGATCGATATTGAGGCGATGACACAACGAACGTGGCGGCTTGGTCGACTTGCCGAATGGCAACGGTGCCCAGCCACCCATGTCGGCAAACAGGCGGATGAAACCAACCACATCGATACTGGCGCGCAAGGTTTCGGCGCACCCGGAATCGGTCAGCGCCAACTCCGCCACAACGGCGGCCAGATCGACCGGCGCGCAGGGAACGGTTGGATCGAAGGCGCCCGGTGCATACTGGCCGACGCCGACGATGACGGGAGTGGAATCAGGAATCATGCTGCTCCGATTGGGGTTTTCAGTGGCGCGGAACCCGCGTCTTTCACCGGATCATGGTTGGGTCAAATCGTTAGCCGATTCCAGCATCACCACCGAAAATTTCCGGGGGCTGCGATCTTCGATTTCCTGCCACATCGGAAACATTGCGGTCAACGCCGGCCAATAATTGGCTTTTTCTTCTGCACTCAAAATTTTTGCACGCATGCGCCGTTGAGGTTTTCTCTTTTCATCTACGAGAACCTGCGGGTTCTCCTTTACATTCAGCAACCAGACCGGATCAGTCGGAGCGCCGCTGTTGGAAGCCACCAACAGGAAACGCGCACCTTCCCGCATGAAAAATACCGGTTGCTTTCGCGGCTTGCCGGTCTTGCGTCCGATGGTGGTGATCAGGATCAGCGGCAGACCGAGAAAGCTGTTGCCGAGCAGGCCTCCGCTGATCCAGAGCAGGAATTTGTTGGC
>Ga0073899_10001364_pt1 | contig 22407 bp, 16 predicted proteins | sample KloWWTmetaKNB5Ph_FD_88975 | JGI IMG/M metagenome (GOLD analysis project Ga0073899, IMG submission 88975) | Active sludge microbial communities from Klosterneuburg, Austria, studying microevolution and ecology of nitrifiers - Klosterneuburg... | ecosystem: Engineered > WWTP > Aerobic digester >... | reverse complement strand
CGCGGCGATCATCGGATCGCTGCCATAGGCCGCGTAAGGCACGTCGCGGGTCAGTGCCAGCCAGTACAGCTCGACCATCTCCGCAGCCGCCTCGGCACTGCTGAAATTCGGTGGCGGTGGGCAAGGCACGCCCTGGGGGTCGGGGCCGGCGAGCGAATAGTTGAAGCCGTGGAAGGGCGCGATCAGGCGCGTGGCGGGCGTGGTGCCCATCGTCACCGTGGCCAGCGCCGCGCGCGAGTTGTTGACCAGCGCGAACACGAGGCTCTGGTAGGCCGACGGCGACACCTCGCCGAGTTCGTTGTGGGCGAGCCCCTTGCTGAACGAGTTGATGTTGGCCGGCAACGCGGCCTCGTCGCCGTTGGGGTTGTTGCTGCATTCGAACGCCGCCCGCTGCGCCTGTGCGGCGCTCAGGCGGGCCTGGTAGGCGGTATTGCGGCGCACGTTGGCTCCGGCGATGCCCGATGCCGCACACCCCTGCTGTGCCTGTGCCGCTTCGGCGACAGCCGGAAGGCCCAATCCGAGGCCGATCGAGGCTCCTCCCATGAGCTTGAGGAACTCCCGCTTGCCACTGTTGAGGTCGTCGGGCGTGTCAGGCGCGCCGGGACATGTTTCGTGCTCGTTCATCGCACGCTCCCGTTGGACGGACCGGGGATGGTCCGCCTCTGTTCCTCCAATACACGGGGTGCGCGCCGCTATTACGCCACCGCGGCGACTGCGCCAGGTCGAGGATCCCGCGAAAGCGAACGCCCGGCGCAGGGCCGGGCGTTCGCGGGTCACGCTGGCGGCGCCTGGACCGCCGGCGGGATCAGGCCGCCTTGGCGCCTGCGGCGAGCTGGCGCAGGACGTATTTGAGGATGCCGCCGTGGCGGAAGAACTCGACTTCCTTGGGCGTCAGCAACAGCACGTTGGCCTGGAAACGTTTCTCGCCGGCGCTGCCGCGGGCGACGACCTCGATGTTGCGCGAGGCGCCATCGTCGAGCGTGCCGAAGTCGAACACCTCGTCGCCCTTGAGCCCCAGGGTCTGCGCGTTCTCGCCCGGCATGAAGGACAGCGGCAGCACGCCCATGCCCACCAGGTTGGAGCGGTGGATGCGCTCGAAGCTCTCGGCGATCACGGCCTTGACCCCGAGCAGCATGGTGCCCTTGGCCGCCCAGTCGCGCGACGAGCCGGTGCCGTACTCCTTGCCGGCCAGCACCACCAGCGGCACGCCCTCGGCCTTGTATCGCATGGCGGCGTCGTAGATGGAAAGCTTGTCGCCGCTGGGCTGGTGCAGGGTGTTGCCGCCTTCCTCGCCACCCAGCATCAGGTTCTTGATCCGGATGTTGGCGAAGGTGCCGCGCACCATCACGTCGTCGTTGCCGCGCCGCGCGCCGTAGGAGTTGAAGTCGGTCTTTTCCACCCCGCGCTCGATCAGGAACTTGCCGGCCGGCGAACTGGCCTTGATGTCGCCGGCGGGAGAGATGTGGTCGGTGGTGATCGAATCGCCGAAGACGCCGAGCGCGCGCGCGCCGTGGATGTCGGCGATCCTGCCGACCGCCAGCGTCATGCCGTCGAAATACGGCGGGTTCTTGATGTAGGTCGATGCGTCGTCCCAGCGGTAGCGGGCGCCATCGGGCGACGCCACCGCGTTCCAGCGGCTGTCGCCGGCGAAGACGTTGGCGTAGTTCTTGGTGAACATCTCCGGGCCGACCGTGGCGGCGATAACGTCGCCGATCTCCTGGTTGGAGGGCCAGATGTCGCGCAGGTACACCGGCTTGCCATCCTTGCCGGTGCCCAGCGGGTCCTTGCTGAGGTCGATGTTGACCGTGCCGGCGATGGCATAGGCCACGCACAGCGGCGGCGACGCGAGGTAATTGGCCTTGACCTCGGGATGCACGCGGCCCTCGAAGTTGCGGTTGCCCGACAACACCGAGGCCACCACCAGGTCGCCGTCGGCGATGCCCCTGGAAACTTCCGGCGGCAACGGCCCGGAATTGCCGATGCAGGTCGTGCAGCCATAGCCGACGACGTGGAACCCGAGTTGCTCGAGGTCGCCCAGCACGTTGGCCTTCTTGAGGTAATCGGTGACCACCAGCGAGCCTGGGCCGAGCGAGGTCTTGACCCAGGGCTGCGCGCCCAGGCCCTTGGCCACGGCGTTGCGCGCCAGCAGGCCGGCGCCCAGCATCACCGCCGGGTTCGAGGTATTGGTGCACGAGGTGATCGCGGCGATCACCACCGCGCCGTCGCCCAGCTCGAAGGTGCGGCCGTTGCGGGTCACCGTGGCCTTGCCTGGCGTTGCCGCCTTGGTCTTCGCCGCGCGCATTTCCGCCATGGGCTTGAGCGCCTCGGCGAAGTTGGCGCCGACCTTCTCCAGCAGCACGCGGTCCTGCGGCCGCTTGGGACCTGCGAGCGAAGGCCGCACCGTGCCCATGTCGAGTTCCAGCGTCGAACTGAACACGGCCTCGGGTGAATTCGCGTCGCGCCACAGGCCCTGGGCCTTGGCGTACGCCGCCACCAGCGCGATGTGGTCGGCCGGGCGGCCCGACAGGCGCAGGTAGTTCAGCGCCTCCTCGTCGACCGGGAAGATGCCGCAGGTGGCACCGTACTCGGGCGCCATGTTGGCGATGGTGGCGCGGTCGGCCAGCGGCAGGTGGTCGAGGCCGGGGCCGTAGAATTCGACGAACTTGTTGACCACGCCGTGCTTGCGCAGCATCTGGGTCACGGTCAGCACGAGGTCGGTCGCGGTCGCGCCCTCGGGCATGCGGCCGCTGAGCTTGAAGCCCACGACCTGCGGAATGAGCATGGACGAAGGCTGGCCCAGCATCGCGGCCTCGGCCTCGATGCCGCCCACGCCCCAGCCCAGCACGCCGATGCCGTTGATCATCGTGGTGTGCGAGTCGGTGCCGTAGACGGTGTCGGGGAACAACTGCCACTCGCCGTCCTTCTCCACCGCCATCACCACGCGCGCCAGGTGCTCGAGGTTCACCTGGTGCACGATGCCGGTCTTGGGCGGCACGACCTTGAAGTTGTCGAGCGCCTTCTGGCCCCAGCGCAGGAACGAGTAGCGCTCCTGGTTGCGCCCGAACTCGATGGCGACGTTCTCCTCCAGCGCCTTGGGCTGGCCGAACACGTCGACCTGGACCGAGTGGTCGATCACCAGTTCCGCCGGCACCAGCGGGTTGATCCGGTCGGGATCGCCGCCGAGCGCGCCGATGGCGTCGCGCATGGCCGCGAGGTCGACCACGCAGGGCACGCCGGTGAAGTCCTGCAGGACCACGCGCGCCGGCATGAAGGCGATCTCGGTGTCGGGCTCCTTGGTGGGCTCCCAGCGGCACACCGCCTCGATCTCGCGCGCCGTGACCGTGACTCCGTCCTCATGGCGCAGCAGGTTCTCGAGCAGGATCCGCATCGAGTACGGCAGGCGCTTGATGTCGAAGCGCTCACCGAGCTTGGGCAGGCTCCAGTAGGCGTAGCGCTTGCCGCCCACCTCCAGGGTGGATCGAACCTTGAAGGAATCGTGCATGGCGTACTCCGTGCGCGAGGCGCTGGCTGTGCGGGGCGGGAAGGGGCCGGCACGCGCCTGCCCGGGGCGGCATTATCCCCGATCGGCCGGCGCGGGGCACGCGGATTGCGCCAGCAGGCTGCGCGTGCCGGCCAGCAACCAGCCCCGGCGCAGCAGCAGGTGCCAGTGGCGACCGCCGCTCTGGCGCCACAGCACCGCGGAACGCACCGCGGCCAGCAGCAGGGCCCGGATCCGGGCCACGACCCGCGCCTGGCTGAGGTACAGCCCGTTGCCCTGGATCATGACGCGCGGACGCAAGGTGCTGAGCGTCTGTGAGTAGAGTTCGCCGAGCCGCTCGTAGACGGTGTCGTGGTCGCCGCCCATCGCGTCGGCCGAGCGCGATGCCGCCTCGATGCCGGCACGGACGCGCTCGAGCACCTCCGGTCGACGGCCCAGGCTGCCCTGCAGGTGCAGCACGGTCACCACGGCCCGGGTGAGGTATGCCGACGCGCCGTCGCGCTCGAGTTCGGCGCGCAACAACTCGAGGCCGGTGCGCACGCCGGCGCAGCCGCCATAGACCGCGGCGGCATTCGCGGCATCGAGGCGGAACACCGTCGCCAGGCAGGCTTTGGCGATCTCCGGCGCGACCCGGCCCTCCTGCGCCAGCAACTGCGCCTGGGCGACGGCCTGGTAGGCGCCTGCGAGTCCCAGCACGATGCCTTCGCTGTTCATGCCATGCCACCGTAGCTCGCGTCCGTGGCTTCGATGATGCCTCCTCCCAGGCACACCTCGCCGGAATAGAAGACGACCGACTGTCCGGGCGTCACCGCGCGTTGCGGCGCGTCGAAGCGGACGCTGGCCTGCCCGGCCTCGATCGCCACGCCACAGTCCTGGTCGGGCTGGCGGTGGCGGGTGCGCGCGGTGCAGCGGAAACTGGCTGCCGGCGCGGATCCGCTGATCCAGGCCAACTGGCCGGCGCGCAGCCGCGTGCAGCGCAGGTGCGGGCTGGCCGCGCCCTGGTCGGCGATGAGCAGGCTCCGGCCCACGTCCTTGCCGACCACGTACCAGGCGCCCTCGGGCGCGCCGCGCCGCCCGCCGATGCCGAGACCCTCGCGTTGGCCCAGTGTGTAGTACCAGGCGCCGGCATGCTCGCCCACCACCACGCCTTGCGGGGTCTCGATGGGGCCGGGGCTGGCCGGGAGGTAGCGCGAGAGGAAGGCGCGGAAGTCGCGTTCGCCGATGAAACAGATGCCGGTCGAGTCCTTCTTGTCGTGCGTGGGCAGCCCGGCCTCGCGCGCCATCCGCCGCACCTCGGCCTTGGGCAGGTGGCCGATCGGGAACTCGGTCCGGGCCAGCGCGGCCTGCCCGATCGCATGCAGGAAATAGGTCTGGTCCTTGGCTGCGTCGGCGGCCCGCAGGAGGCGGCAGGTTCCCTCGTGGCGGTCGACGCGGGCGTAGTGCCCGGTAGCGATGCGCTCGGCCCCCAGCGCCAGCGCATGCTCGAGGAAGGTCTTGAACTTGATCTCGCGGTTGCACAGCACGTCCGGGTTGGGCGTGCGCCCGGCGCGGTACTCGGCGAGGAAATGGCTGAACACGCCATCCCAGTACTCGCGCGCGAAGTTGCGGACGTGGAAGGGCAGGCCAAGGCGCGCGCAGACTGCCAGGGCGTCGCGGCGATCGGCGTCCGCGCGGCACGGCCCGTCGCGCTCGTCCTCCTCCCAGTTCTGCATGAAGAGCCCGGCGGCGTCGCGGCCCGATCGGGCCAGCAGCAGGGCGGCGACCGAGGAGTCCACGCCGCCGGACACGCCGACCACCACCGGTGGCCCGGCCGCCGTCACCCGGGCCACGCGCGTGCGCCCACGCTCAGTCCGCGCCCACGCACTGCAGGGAATCCAGCGGGATGCGCCGGCCCGCCAGCCAGTCGTCGACGCCGCGCGCCACCAGCGGGCTGCGCGCGTGCTCGCGCCGGGCCTCGAGTTCGGCGCGCGACAGCCACAGCACTCGCTCGATGCCGCGGTCGAGGATCGCGCCGGCGAGCTGCTCGACCGCGTCCGCGCAGAAGGTGAAACGCAGGAAGGACGCGCCGTCGTGCCGGCTGGTCCACTGGTAGATCCCGACCAGGGCCTGCGGCCGCACGATCCAGCCGGTCTCCTCCAGGGTCTCGCGCGCGGCCGCGTCGACCAGGGCCTCGCCCTGCTCGAGGTGCCCGGCGGGCTGGTTGATCACGAGGCGGCCGCGCACGCGCTCCTCCACGAACAGGAAGCGGCCGTCGCGTTCGACGATCGTGGCGACGGTGGCGTCCGGCCGCCAGACGCCGTCGGCCGCCACGTTGGGGACTGCTGGATGGTTGCTGGCCATGGATCGGTGCCCGCCGCGCTGGCCGGGCGCGCCCTTGCAGCGCGCGAACCCGCCCCCAGATCACCGGCGTGAAGAACGCATGTTGCACCGGCAGCGCGCCTTTCGTCCATGGCAGGGTTCGCGCCGGGCGCCGCGCGACCGGTCCTATAATGGGCGCATGATTCCCCCAGGCCCGCAGCTAGGCGCCGGCGAGACGCCCGAACGCGAAGCCCAGCACGGCACCGTGGTCGAGGCCGCGCGCCCGGAGACCGCGCGGCCGCCGATGTACCAGGTCGTCCTGCTCAACGATGACTTCACGCCCATGGACTTCGTAGTGGCGGTGCTGGAAACCTTCTTCGCCATGACGCGCCAGAAGGCCACGCAGGTGATGTTGCACGTGCACACGCGCGGCAAGGGGATCTGCGGGGTGTTCACCCGCGAGGTGGCGGAAACCAAGGTCACGCAGGTCAACGAATTCTCGCGCAGCCACCAGCATCCCTTGCTGTGCACGATGGAAAAGGCATAGTGGCAGGCGTCGCGAGCGCAGGCGTCACCGCGGCGGCAGTCGCCCGCGGCTGAAGCAGGCCACGCGACACACGCAGTCCAGTCACAGGGGCGTACCCGACCATGTTCAGCAAGGATCTCGAACTCACCATCGGACAGTGCTATCGCGAGGCCCGCGAGCGCCGCCACGAGTTCATGACCGTCGAGCACCTGCTGCTCGCGCTGCTGGAGAATCCCTCCGCGGCGGCGGTGCTGCGCGCCTGCGGCGCCGACCTGACCAAGCTCGGTTCGGAACTGGGCTCGATCATCGGCGAGACGGTGCCGGTGCTGCCGAGCGGCGACGAGCGCGACACCCAGCCCACGCTCGGTTTCCAGCGCGTGCTGCAGCGCGCGGTCTACCACGTGCAGTCCTCGGGCCGGAAGGAAGTGACCGGCGCCAACGTGCTGGTGGCGATCTTCAGCGAGAAGGACTCGCACGCGGTCTATTTCCTCGGCCAGCAGGACATCTCGCGCCTGGACGTGGTCAATTACATCTCGCACGGCGTGGCCAAGATCGGCCAGGATCCGGGCAAGGCCGAGGCCGAGGCGCCCAAGGAGGGCGAGGACAACGGCGAGCCGCGCGGCAACCCGCTGCAGGAGTACGCCAGCAACCTGAACGAGCTCGCCCGGCAGGGCAAGATCGACCCGCTGATCGGCCGCGCCGACGAGATCGAGCGCACGATCCAGGTGCTTTGCCGCCGGCGCAAGAACAACCCGCTCTACGTCGGCGAGGCCGGGGTGGGCAAGACCGCGCTGGCCGAGGGACTGGCCAAGCGCATCGTCGAGGGCCAGGTGCCGGACGTGCTGGCGCCGTGCACGATCTACGCACTCGACCTCGGCGCGCTGGTCGCCGGGACCAAGTACCGCGGCGACTTCGAGAAGCGCCTCAAGGGCGTGCTGGCGCAGCTCAAGAAGGAGCCCAACGCGATCCTGTTCATCGACGAGATCCACACCATCATCGGCGCCGGCTCGGCATCCGGCGGCACCATGGACGCGTCGAACCTGATCAAGCCGGTGCTGGCCTCGGGCGAGCTGCGCTGCATCGGCTCGACCACCTTCCAGGAGTTCCGCGCGATCTTCGAGAAGGACCGCGCGCTGGCGCGGCGCTTCCAGAAGATCGACGTGGTGGAACCCACTGTCGCCGAATCGATCGAGATCCTGCGCGGGCTCAAGACCCGCTTCGAGGAGCACCACCAGGTCGAGTACACGGCCGAGGCGCTCAAGGCCGCGGTCGACCTCTCGGTGCGCCACATCGGCGACCGCCTGCTGCCGGACAAGGCCATCGACGTGATCGACGAGGCCGGCGCGCGCCAGCGCCTGATGCCCGAGGCCGAGCGCAAGCTCGTGGTCGACGTGCCCGAGATCGAGTACATCGTGGCCAAGATGGCGCGCATCCCGGCCAAGCACGTCAGCGCATCGGATCGCGACGTGCTGCGCAACCTCGACCGCAACCTCAAGATGGTGGTGTTCGGGCAGGACCGCGCGATCGACACCCTGGCATCCGCGATCAAGATGGCGCGCTCGGGCCTGGCCAATCCCGCCAAGCCGATCGGCTGCTTCCTGTTCGCCGGCCCCACCGGCGTCGGCAAGACCGAGGTCACGCGCCAACTGGCGATGCAGCTCGGCATCGAGCTGATCCGCTTCGACATGTCGGAATACATGGAGGCGCACTCGGTGTCGCGCCTGATCGGCGCACCGCCGGGCTACGTCGGCTTCGACCAGGGCGGGCTGCTGACCGAGCAGATCGTCAAGCATCCGCACTGCGTGCTGCTGCTCGACGAGATCGAGAAGGCGCACCCGGACGTGTTCAACATCCTGCTGCAGGTCATGGATCGCGGCGCGCTGACCGACACCAACGGCCGCGAGGCCAACTTCAAGAACGCGATCCTGGTGATGACCACCAACGCCGGCGCTTCGCAGGCGGCGCGGCGCACGATCGGCTTCACCACCCAGGACCACTCCAGCGACGCGATGGAAGTGATCCGCCGCACCTTCACCCCGGAGTTCCGCAACCGGCTCGACGCGGTGATCCAGTTCGGCTCGCTCGACTTCGAGCACATCCTGCGCGTGGTCGACAAGTTCCTGATCGAGCTCGAGGCCCAGCTGCAGGAAAAGCACGTCTCGCTGTCGGCCTCGACCGAGGCCCGGCACTGGCTGGCCGAGCACGGCTTCGACCCGCAGATGGGCGCGCGCCCGATGGGCCGCGTGATCCAGGAGCAGGTCAAGCGGCCGCTGGCGGACGAGTTGCTCTTCGGTCGCCTCGCGGGCGGCGGCAAGGTCAACCTCGTGGTCCGCGACGGGCAGCTCGCGACCGAGATCGAGGCGCAGGAAGTCGCCGAATCGGTGGCTTGAGCGGCACGCCGGCGCGGAGCGCGCAGCGGGCTTCATGCTAGGCTGCGCAGCAGCCCCTGCCGCTGCGGATCGCGCGGCCAGCGGGAATCCGTCGTGGTCCGGGAGCGCGTGCTTGGAGTCCGTGGATCGAGTCGCGTGGACGCGTCCCGGCGGTCGTGCCCGCTTGCTGTGTGCCCTGGCGCTGCTGCTCGCGGCGCCGCTGGCCGGCGCCGACTTCACGCCGCAGGGTACCCAGCCGGGCCTTGCGGCGACCCTGGACGAGCCGCTGGCCTGCGCGAGCTGCCACGGCGCCTTCGAGCCCGGCGAAGCGAACTTCCTGCCGCACAGCAGCTGGAGCGGCTCGCTGATGTCCAATGCCGCGCGCGACCCGATCTTCTGGGCCGCGCTCGACGTGGCCAACCGCGACCTGCCGGGCGTCGGCGACTTCTGCCTGCGTTGCCACTCGCCGGCCGGCTGGCTCGCGGGGCGCGTGCGCAAGGATGGCGCCGGCGGCTTGGTCGACGGCACCAACGGTTGCCGGCTGCTGGGCGACCACGACAACGCCGACACCCAGAAGAACGATTACGCCGGCGTGACCTGCCACCTGTGCCACCGCCTGGCGCCGACCGGGCCGGCGGGACAGCGCGCGGCGCAGGGCAACGGCAACTTCTGGCTCGACGACAGCCTCGAGTGCGACGGCTACTTCGGGCCCTGCCGCCGCGGACCCTACGCCTACGGGGCCAACGACCCGCTGGCGCCGCCGCATGCCTGGGTCTACTCGCGCCACACGCAGTCCAGTGAACAATGCGGCACCTGCCACGACGTCTCCTCGCCGGACACCCCGACCGGGCCGGCACGGACGCTCATCCTGGCCGACGGCACCGATACCGGGCTGGCCTTCCCCGCGGACCGCACCTACAGCGAATGGAAGCAGAGCGCCTACGCGGCCGTGCTGTACGCCGATTCGGCCGAGCCCGACTCGATGCCGGCCGTGCCGCCCGCCGGCGTCACCGATTGCCAGGACTGCCACATGCGGCGCAGCAGCGATCCGGCCGCGCGCGCCTGCCAGCAGAATCCCGAAGGCTCGCGCGCTGGCGGCGCGCTGGCGGTGCACGAGTTTGCCGGCGGCAACGTCTGGGCGATCAGGCTGCTGAAGGGGCTGTACGGCGTGGGCCTGGACCGCATCGACGCCTTCGACCGCAGCATCGCCTGGGCGCAGGAACTGCTGAGCGACCATGCCGCGGATATCGCGGTGGACCTCGAGCCCTGGGCAGGCGGCAACGCGCCGCTTTCGGCGCGCGTGCGGGTCACCAACCGCAGCGGCCACAAGCTCCCCACCGGTTATGCCGAGGGACGGCGCATCTGGTTGCAGCTGGTCGCGCGCGACGCGACCCAGGCCGTGCTGTTCCAGAGCGGGACCTGGAACCCGGCGACCGGCGAACTGCCCGCGGACCCGCAGCTGAAGGTCTACGAGACCGTGCATGGCGTCTGGGACGCCGGCAGCGGCAGCTGCCGCACCACCGACGCCATGGGCCGCAAGCAGTTCCACTTCGTGCTCAACAACTGCATCACCAAGGACAACCGCATCCCGCCGCAGGGATTCCGCCTGCCGGACGGACCCGGTTACGTCGGCGCGACCCTGGCGCCAGTGGGCTACAGCTATCCCGAAACCGCGCCGGGCTCGGGCGTGCTGGTGAACCACGACGACACCCAGTACCTCATCCCGCTCCCGCCCGGCGCGGTGCCGCCGATCACGGTGACGGCGACGCTGCAGCACCAGACCTCGAGCCGCGAATACATCGAGTTCCTGCGCGACGAGGCGGTCGAGAATGCCATCCCGAGCGAGAACGACATGTGCAACCGCGACTGGACCGTGGGCCCGGCGGACCGCAGCCGCGGCCAGTTCCTCCACGACCTGTGGAGCGACCCGGCCTATGGCCGCTCGCCGCCCACCGTGATGGTCGTGGCGGCGGCGAGCACGCCGCAATGAGATCCCGGCAGAGGCTGGTCCTGGATCGATTGGAGACGGCGTGGTCGCGCCTCGGCGCGACGATCGTGGCGGCGGCGGCGCTGGCCGCCTGCGCCGGCGTGCGCAGCCCGGAACTGGCGCCGGGTTCCGCGGCGGCGCACGTGCCCCGCGAGCAGTTGGCCAACGGCGACGCGATCGTGGTCGTCCGCGATTACGTGGACGAGTTCAAGCTCGACGGCGGCACGGTGCACAAGCGCGTCCGCTGGGCCTGGAACTACTCGCGCGGCCTCACCCAGGAGCTGCGCAGCAACCTCGATGGCTCGGAGCTCGTGGTCATCGACCACCCGCGGCTGACCCTGCGCGCCACCGCGGACGAGTTGCAATACGCGGTGTCGCTGGTTCGCGACGACCCGCGCTTCGCCGGCCGGGTGACGCCCGAGCTGCAGTTCGACAGCGGCTTCAGCTACCGTGAACCCGGCAATCCGGCCTGCTACCTGCATTCGCGCTGCATCCACGTGATCGCCAGCCGCGACGCCGGCGCCCACATCGTCATCCATGCGATCGTCGACCTGATGCAGGGGACGATCGTCGATCCAGACTATGATCCGCGCATGACCGGCATCGCGGATCCACCGGGCAAGGGAGAATAGGGCAGTGATGAAGCATTTCCTGGCTGTGGTCGCCGTGGGCGGCTTGCTTGCGTTGTCGCCATCGGCGGCGCGCGCGGATTCGCCCACCTGCACCGCGCCGGAGGTCAAGCTGTCCTGGCCGGCCGTGAACCCGGTCTGGGAGCTGTGCTGGGTCGCCTACGGCAACAGCTCGGGCCCGCGCGGTTCGGGCCTGGAGCTGCGCAACGTGCATTACAACGGTCGCCTGGTGCTCAAGCGCGCGCATTCGCCGCTGCTGTTCGCCGAGTACACCAGCAGTACCTGCTACCGCGACTGGAAGGACGAGGGCGGGCCCTTCGTCGCCGAGCCGGCGGTGCGCAACCAGCTGGGGACCTCGGTGGCCTTCAATGCCACGACCAGTTGCGACCGCTCGGCGCAACCGGTCACCTCGTACGGTGCCTGTCCGTTCCAGCTGCCCGGCCGGAGCTCGGGCGACTGCTTCACCGGGGTCGCGATCGAGGAAGGCGGCGACCACGTCACCATGACCGCCAGCTATTCGGCGGCGTGGTACTTCTACACCTCGCGCTTCACCTTCAATGCCGACGGCTCCTTCGACCCGCAGTTCGGCTTCGGCAACCGCGACGGCACCGGCAACGGCACCACGCACTGGCACCACAACTACTGGCGCCTGGACTTCGACATCGAGGGTGCGGACAACGACCGGGTGCTGCAGGACGACGCCGTGCAGGCGCTCGAGTTCGCGACCCTGCGCTGCGATCCCTCGACCACGCCGGCCTGCGCGACCGAGCGCAACTGGTCGGTGGTCGATTCGGTGACCGGTCGCGGCTACCGCCTGCTGCCGAGCGGGGACGACTACAAGACCCCGACCAACCAGTCGGGACGCAACTTCCACCTGCGCGACGTCATCGGCTCGATCTACAAGAACGGCGAGTACGGCGACCAGGCGTCCAACAGCCTCGGCGACTGCGTGATGGCCCACGGCAACCTCGCCAACGGCGAGGATCTCGATGGCGCCACCGGCGCCGGCACCGATGTCGTGCTCTATTACCGCGCCGGCGTGCGCGATCGCACCAACGAGGGGCCGGGCACCCAGGACTCGATGGTCTGCAAGAGCGCCGGCCCGGTGTTCGTGCCGATCGGCGACTGGAGCGTGGGCGGGCCACGCCCGGATCCGCTGTTCGCCGACGGTTTCGAGCCGGCGGTCGTCACGGGGAGTGCGCCGGGCGCCTAGCGGCGACGTTGGGGGGGCGACCGCGCACCCGCAGCCCGGTGCGCGCGATGCCTGCGCCCGGGCGGACGCGTCTGCTCCGCATTTGCATTCGTTCATGCCGTGTGACGACTCGCGCCGATGCGCGCGACGGCACGCCGCGCCGTTCGAGTGGCTGGATCCTGCGTTCGTCGCCGCGGGTCCGTGGTCTCGCCCGGACGGCTTGTGCGCCGACGCAGCCAGCGGCGAAAATGGCGGATCGTTTTCGAGCGGGAGTTGGCTCCATGAAGGCGCGCGCAACGGCGATCCTCTCTGCCACGGTCGCCGTGGTCCTCGCATCGAACGCCTTCGCGGCAACCCCGCCGGCCGACCCGGTCGACGGCGTCGACCAGTTGCGCGCGCAGGAGCTCAGCGGCTGGGACGGCCGCATGGATCGCGTGACCACCCGCGGCGGCAGCGTGGAATTCATCTGGAACGACGACCTGCTGGGGATCCTCGGCCTGCAGCGCGCCGGTGATCCCGCGCAACGCTCGGTCACGGTGCCCCTGGGCGCGGCCAGCCGCTTCGACGTCGACGCCCGGCGCGAGAGCGTGCGCGGCATCGCCGGTGGCGAGGTCGGCCTGGCTGGCGATATCGTGTTCAGCACCGGCCGCGGGCGCATCGTGGTGGAGGCGCCTCGACTGGTGGTGCGCCCGGGCGATGCGCTGCGCATCGATGTGATGGGCAAGGATGGGCAGGTGCTGCTGTACGTCGACCGCGTGATGTACGAGCTCCTCGACGACGGCCAGCGGTTCTACATCCGCAGCGCCGACCTGCGCGTCGCGCCGGCGCTGGCCGCGCGGATCGGACGTCCGGAGTCCGTGGACCTGGCGATCGCCGAGCTCAAGGTGATGACCGCGGTCGCGGCGCGCGCCGGCGGCAGCGAGCCCTATGCCTGCGGCGACCCGAACTGGCCGGGCGAGTCGGTGCCCGGCGGCGGCGGCGCGCGCTACCAGGCCGACGTCTTCATGCAGGCCTTCAGCGGGCAGCTGTCGCGTTGCCGCGCGACGCCTGCCGGCGGGGCCTGCGATGGCCCCGGCGGGGCCACCGACGGCGACGTCGTCTACACGCCCTCGTCGACCCTGATCAACAACATCGCCAACGGCAGCATCGTGGCGACGATTCCCGGCGATCCGCTCGGCACCAGCACCACGGCCCACACCGCGGACGTCGAGTGGGACCAGAAGTTCACCAACTCGGCGAGCGGGCCCTATGCGAGTCCCGACCAGCACCCGTACCTTATCTGGAACCTGTACCGCCTCGACACCGACGGCAGCATCACCCAGGTCGGTCGTTCGGGCGTCAAGCACGCATTCCTCACCACCAACGTGGGGAGCGGCTGCGAGAGCTGCAACGGCAACCACGTGCTGGGACGCCAGTGCGGCGATTCCTACGGCACCGGCAACAACGACAGCAACAGCGACCTCGGGCCGCGGCGTGAGTTGCTGCCGGCGGCCGGCTTGTGGGGCCGCTGCGGCTCGATCTACGACACCAATTGCGACGGCGTATCCAACCCGTCGGGCAACACCAGCTACGACCAGCGCCTGATCGTGAAGGAGTCGGCGCTCGATGCGGCCGCGAATCCCGGCGCGACTTACCAGTTCGAGTCCTGGTACATCGTTCGCGACGACATCAACATCTACAACACCATGGCCAGCCGGCCCTTCACGCCATCCTGGAATGGCGCCAGCTGGACCGCCGCCAACGGCAGCCCGTTCCGCCTCGGACCGGCGCTGGACCGTTGGATCGACGCCGGCGTCGCCGCGGGCGACCTCACCCGCAACGTCGAGCTGGTGGCGCCCGAGGGGCGCGCCAAGGTCGCGGTGCGGGTCGACGATCTCGGCAATGGCAGCTGGCGCTACCACTACGCGCTGATGAACTTCGACTTCGCGCGCGGCGTGACCCAGGGCAGCGAGCCGAACCTGCGCGTCGTGCGCAACGATGGTTTCAACCGCTTCGCGGTCCGCGTCGGTGCCAGCGCCACGATCTCGCAGATCGCCTATGCCGACGGCGATCCCGCGCGCGCCGACTGGATCGCCACGCAGACGGCCAGCGGCATCGAGTGGGCCGCGCCGGATGCCGCGGCGAGCCAGAACTGGGGCGTGATGGCGCGCTTCAGCTTCGTGGCCAACCAGGCGCCGGTGGATGGCGCCACCGCCACGCTGGGCGTGACCGAAGCCGGCACGCCGGCCAGCTACGACGTGGCCACTGTGAAGGCCGGCGGTGCCGCAACGCCCAGCGCGCCCGATCTCGTCAACGACAGTGGCCGCTCGAGCATCGACAACATCACCAATGCCGCGGACCCGATCTTCACTGGCACCTGCCAGAGCGGCGATTCCATCCAGCTGCGCAATGGGGCCAGCGACGTGGGCGCCCCCGTGGCATGCACCAGCGGCAACTACCTCATCACCATCGCCGGCCTGGCCGAGGGCAGCTACAACCTTGCCGCGCGGGGTTCGCTGGGCGCTGACCTGAGCGCGCCCAGCGCGGCGGTGGCGGTGGTCGTCGATCGCACCGCGCCCGCGGCACCCGCGATCACCGGCCCGGCGGCGATTCCGTCCATCGCGGTGACGGTGACCGGCACCGGCGGCGAGGCCAGTGCGGAATTGCGCCTGTTCGACGGCGCGGTTCAGGCCTGCTCGACCATCCTCGCCGGTGCGGGCAACTGGAGCTGCAATGCCACCCTGGCAGGCCCGGGCCTGCGCACGGTCGTGGCACGCCAGACCGATGCCGCTGGCAACGTCGGCGCGGACTCCGCCGGGTTCGACATCGACGTGTCGGGCTTCATCTTCGCCAACGGCTTCGAGACGCCGGTCCTTCAGTGAGCAGGTGGTTCGCGTTGCGCCTGCCGGCGCGAGCCGGTCGGCGCGTCTTGACGATCCTTGCCGCGTGCCTCGTTGCGACAGCGGCGAACGCCGTCGCAGCCGGAGGTCCGGCTGATTTCACCCTGCACGGTACCCAGCCCGGCCTGGCGGTGCCGATGGACGGCTCCACCGATTGCCTCAACTGCCACGGCGGGTTCTCCGGCGCCGACCGCAGCTTCATGCCGCACTCGACCTGGAGCGGCTCGATCATGGCCAACGCGACCCGCGACCCGTTGTTCTGGGCCGCGCTGGACGTCGCCAACCACGACCTGCCGGGCGTCGGCGACTGGTGCTTGCGCTGCCACACGCCTTCGGGCTGGCTGGCCGGACGCGCGGGCAAGAATGCCCAGGGCATCGTGGTCGCGGGCGGCGAGACCGGCTGCCGCCTCACCGGCGACCACGACGACTACGAGAACTACGACTCCGAATTCAACGGCAACGACTACGGCGGCGTGAGCTGCCACCTGTGCCATCGCCAGCAGGCCAACGGCACCTTGCCCGCGGGCGTGCGCCGGGACAGCGGCAATCTTTTCATCGACGACAGCCTCGATTGCGAGGGCAGCGGATTCGGCCCGTGCCGGATCGGGCCCTATCGTTATCCCGAGGAAGGCATCTCCGCACCACCGCACGTCGCTGCGTATTCTGCCTTCGTCAAGCGCGGCGAGTTCTGCGGCAGTTGCCACGACGTCACCACGCCGATCCTGGCCAGCGGGCCGGCGGTGACGCTCAAGGACGCAACCGGGGCCGACACCGGCATCCCGTTCCCGGTCGAGCGCACCTACAGCGAATGGCGCGCCAGCGCCTACAACGACCCGATCTTCGTCGACGGATTCGCGCCTGAGGAGCCGCGCGGCGACCTGGCCCGCTTCGGCCGGACCTGCCAGTCCTGCCACATGGCCTCCAGCACCGACCCGCTTGCGCGGGCCTGCCAGCAGAATGCGCCGGGCTCGCGCACCGGCAACCTGCCGGTGCATGAACTGGTCGGCGCCAACGCGTGGATCACCGGCGTGATCGGCATGCTCTATGGCGGCCCGGACGGCCTCAACCGCGAAGCCGAGTTCGCGCGCTCGGTGCAAGCCGCGAACGACATGTTGACCTTGCGCAGCGCCGACCTGGCGCTGGCGCTCGATCCGCTCGCCGGTGGCGCGCAGTCCCTCACCGCCCGCGTGCGCGTGACCAACCTCAGCGGCCACAAGTTGCCGACCGGTTACGCCGAGGGGCGGCGCATGTGGTTGCAGGTCGAGGCCAGCATCGGCGCCGGGCCGCCATTCTGGCGCAGTGGCGACTACGACGAGGCCAGCGGCACACTGACCGAGGATGCGCAGGCCAAGGTCTACGAAATCCAGCAGGGCATCTGGAATGCCAGCAGCGGCGAATGCGCGATCAGCGATGCGCTGGGGCGCAAGGTCTTCCACTTCGCCACCAGCGATTGCATCCGCAAGGACAACCGCATCCCGCCGCGCGGTTTCCGTGGTGGCGCCGACCCGGAGCTGCGCCCGGTCGGGCAGGTGTATCCGGAAACCAGTCCGGGTTCGGGCGTGCTGGTCGACTACGACGACACGGTCTACGCGATCCCGCTGCCGCCGGGCACCACGGGCGCGGTCACGGTCAACGTGCGCCTGCGCCACCAGGTGGCGACGCGCGAGTACGTGGAGTTCCTGCGCAACGAGGCCGTCGACTACGCCTTCCCGAGCGAGAACGCCTTGTGCGCGCCATTCCGCGCGCCGCTGGAAACCGGGCCGCGCACGCAGAGCCGCGGCCAGTTCATGTACGAGCTGTGGACCAACAACGGGCGTTCGCCGCCGGTGACGATGCGGACGGCGGTGGCGACGAGTACCAGCCCCTAGCGGGCGGGGTGCGGGGCGTCATCGGGATCCCGCATCAATGCCCAGCCACGGGCTGTAGGGGATGAGGCCATCGGCAACCTGGATCCCGGCTCATCGTGCATCCATGCACTGGCCGGGATGAGGCCATCCTGGCCTCACTTCATGCGGTAGGTGATGCGGCCTTTGGTTAGGTCGTAGGGGGTCATCTCGACCTTGACCTTGTCGCCGGTGAGGATGCGGATGTAGTTCTTGCGCATGCGGCCGGAGATGTGGGCCGTGATCACGTGACCGTTCTCGAGCTTCACGCGGAACATGGTGTTGGGAAGGGTTTCCTGTACGGTCCCTTCCATTTCGATCTGGTCGTCTTTGGCCATCGGGGCACTTCAGCTGCGGCCGGGCGGCCGCGAAGCGCGGGATTGTGGCACGCCGACGCCGGTGCGGGAAGCGGCATCGGCGCCGGCATCGGCGAGTTCGGCCGGCGCGATGCGGGGAAAACGTTCGGCCCAGTTGCCGGAGGGAAAGGGCGCCGCGGCCAGTTCGCGGGCGCTGGCCAGGAACTCGGCGCGCGGCATCAGGGTGGCGCCGAGCGTGTGCAGGTGGGCGGACGAGACCTGCGCGTCGATCAGCGGAAACCCCCAATGCGAAAGCGCCCGGGCCAGCGCGAGCAACGCCACTTTCGACCCGCCGGGCAAGCGGCTCACCATGGATTCGGCGTAGAACATGCGCCCCAGGACCACGCCGTAGAGGGCGCCGGCCAGCGCCGGCCCTTCGCGCACCTCGATCGAATGGGCATGCCCGAGGCGGTGCAGCGCGACGTAGGCGGCACGCATCTCGGCGGTGATCCAGGTCCCTTCGCCCTCGCCGCGCGGCGCGGCGCAGGCGTCGATCACGCCCTCGAAATCGCGGTCCGCTGCGATGTCCCAGTCGCATTTGCGCAGCCACGCGCGCAGCCGTCGCGGCACGTGCATGGCCGCGGTGTGGAACACGCAGCGCGGGTCGGGCGACCACCACAGGATCGGTTCCCCGGGGCTGTACCACGGGAAGATCCCGAGCCGGTAGGCGCGCAATAGCCGTTCCGGTTCGAGCCCGCCGCCGGCGGCCAGCAGGCCGTTGGGACGCGCCAGCGCGCGGCTGACCGGCGGGAACGGGGCATCGGCTTCGGGCGCAAGCCAGGGCAACGCGAGTTTCATGCCGCGCGCTCCGCGTACGGCGAGTGCGCCAGCACCGATTGCTCGTAGCGCGCGACCCAGGCGCGCTCGCGCGCGACCGCGCTGGCGACCGCGGTACGCAGGGCGGGATCGCGCAGCCAGTGGAAGGAGCGGGTGCGCACTGGCAGGAAACCGCGCGCGACCTTGTGCTCGCCCTGCGCGCCAGGCTCGAAGCGCGCCAGGCCGCGCGCGATCGCCAGTTCGATGCCTTGGTAGTAGCAGGCCTCGAAGTGCAGCCCCGGCGCCAGCGCGTCGCTGCCCCAATAGCGGCCATAGAGCACTTCGTCGCTGGCGAGGAACAAGGCCATGCAGCGCGCGCCATCGGCGCGCGTGCCCATGACCACGATGAACCGCGGCCCGAGCGCGGGCGCGAGGGAGGCGAGGAATGCGGGGGTCAGCGCGGCCACGTTGCCCTTGGCTTCGAAGGTATCTGCATAGAGCCGATGGACTTCCGCGAGTTCCGGAGCGCCGATCCCGCTGCCATCGTACTGCGCGAACTGCCAGCCTTCCGCCCGCACCTTCGCGCGTTCGCGGCGGATCTCCTTGCGGCGCTTGGAGTTCAGGGCGCCGAGGAAGGACTCGAAGTCCGGGTAGCCGTGGTTCGCCCAGTGGAACTGGATGTCCTCGCGCTCCAGCCAGCCGGCGTCGCGCAGCACCCGGGCGTCCTCGCTTTCGACGAAGTTGACGTGCGCGCCCGACCAGCGCGCCGCCTCGGCCATGTCGCGCAGCGCGTCGACCAGCGTCGCGCGCGCCGCGGCGTGGCGTGGATCGACCAGCAGGCGCGGCCCGGGCACCGGCGAGTAGGGCACGGCGGCAAGCAGCTTGGGGTAGTACTTGCCACCGGCCCGCTCGTAGGCATCGGCCCAGGCGTGGTCGAAGACGAACTCGCCGTGCGAATTGGCCTTGCGGTAGGCCGGTACCGCCGCGACCAGGGTATCCCCATCCCACAGGCCCAGGTGGTGCGGACGCCAGCCCAGGCGCTCGCGCAGGCAGCCGTGGCGCTCCAGCCCGGCGAGGAAGTCGTGGCTGACGAAGGGGTTGCGCCCCGGCGCCAGCGTGTCCCAGTCGGCACGCGGGATCGCGCCGAGGTCCGGCAGGACCCGCAGCGTGGTCATGGCCGCGGTATGCGTCGGCGCCGCGGACGGCCCGGATCGCAGCAAGCGCGCTGGTGCAGCCGGATCATGCCGGTCGCGCCAATCCGACGCGGTGCCGGGACTTCAGTGCCCGCCGGCGTCGAGGTACTTCTCGGCATCGAGCGCGGCCATGCAGCCGAAGCCGGCCGAGGTGATGGCCTGGCGGTAGACCTGGTCGGCGACGTCGCCAGCGGCGAAGACGCCCGGCACGCTGGTCGCGGTGGCATTGCCGTCGAGGCCGGCGCGGATGCGGATGTAGCCGTTCTTCATCTCGAGCTGGCCCTCGAAGATGCCGGTGTTCGGGGTGTGGCCGATGGCGATGAACACGCCGGTCACCGCGAGTTCGCGCTTGCTGCCGTCGGCCGTGCTGACGATGCGCACCCCGTTGACGCCACTGTCGTCGCCCAGCACCTCGTCGACGGTGTGGTTCCAGACCAGCCGGACCTTGCCCTGGCGTTCGCGCTCGAACAACTTGTCCTGCAGGATCTTCTCGCTCTTGAGCTTGTCGCGCCGGTGCACCAGGGTGACCGTGCGGCAGATGTTGGACAGGTACAGCGCCTCTTCGACCGCGGTATTGCCGCCGCCGATCACCGCCACGTCCTGCTCGCGGAAGAAGAAGCCGTCGCAGGTGGCGCAGGCCGACACGCCCTTGCCGCGGAAGGCCTGCTCCGAGGGCAGGCCGAGGTACTTGGCGGAGGCGCCGGTGGTGATGACCAGCGCGTCGCAGGTGTATTCGCTGCTGTCGCCCTTGAGCCGGAACGGGCGTGCCGAGAGGTCGGCCTCGATGATGTGGTCGAAGACCAGGCGGGTGGCGAAGCGCTCGGCATGGCGCTTCATGCGCTCCATTAGTTCGGGGCCCTGCAGCCCCTCGACATCGCCCGGCCAGTTGTCGACGTCGGTGGTGGTCGTGAGCTGGCCGCCCTGTTCGAGGCCCGTGACCAGCACCGGCTTGAGGTTGGCGCGCGCGGCGTACACGGCGGCGCTGTAGCCGGCGGGACCGGAGCCGAGGATCAGGAGGCGGGCGTGCTGGGTCATGTATACTTCTCGTGGTTTCGGGAGGGCGGCGCGAACGGCGCCGACGGTGCCGCGAGGGGTTGCAGTCGCGAGGGTTTCAGGATGGGGTGGCCCCGCCCCGGAATCAAGCCGCTACCCGGAACGGGCACCGAATGACCAGCGCCGCGATTGCGGCGTTTTCTTTATGCACGCCCCCCCGCAGCGATCCGTCAGGAGATCGACGCCATGCGCATCGGAATTCCCCGCGAGACCAAGACCCTGGAAGGGCGAGTCGCCCTGGTGCCGGCCGCCTGCGCCGACCTGGTGCGGCGTGGTTACGAAGTCTGGGTCGAGGCCGGGGCAGGGCTCAAGAGCGGCTTCGGCGACGGCGACTACACGCGGGTGGGCGTGAAGATCGCGCCGGATGCCGCGGCCCTCTACGAGAAGGGCCAGCTGATCGTCAAGGTGAAGGAACCGATCGCCGGCGACCTCCAGCACCTACGCAAGGACCACCTGCTGTTCTGTTACCTGCACCTCGCGCCGGAGCCTGAACTGACCAAGCGCCTGCTGCAGATCGGCCTCACCGGCATCGCCTTCGAGACCGTCGAGCTCGACAACGGCGACCTGCCGCTGCTCGCGCCGATGTCGATCATCGCCGGCCGCATCGCGATCCAGATCGGCACCCACCTGCTGCACCAGCCGGCCGGGGGCAAGGGCAAGCTGCTCGGCGGCCTGCCCTCGACCGAGCGCGGCAAGGTGGTGGTGCTGGGCGCCGGCGCGGCGGGCGGCAATTCGGCCGAACTGGCCGCTTCCGGCGGCGCCAACGTGGTGGTGTTCGAGAAGCGCCAGGACCGCATGGCGCAGATGATGGCGCTGGGTTCCAACGTCACCACGCTGTATCCCTACGAGGAAGCGGTGGCGCGCGAGATCGCCAGCGCCGACCTCGTGATCGGCGCGGTGCTGGTGACCGGGGCCAAGGCGCCGCACGTGATCACGCGCGCGATGGTGGCCGGGATGGAGCCGGGTTCGGTCATCGTCGACATCTCGGTCGACCAGGGCGGCTGCGCGGAGACCACGCGTCCCACGACCTATGCCGACCCGACCTACGTGGTCGATGGCGTGACCCATTTCGCGGTCACCAACATGCCGGGCGCGGTGCCACAGACTTCCTCGCATGCGATTTGCGCCGCGATCCTGCCCTTCGTGCAGAAGCTCGCCTCCGGCGACTGGCGCGACAACCGGCCGCTGGTGCGCGGCATCAACGTCGAGAATGGACAGCTGGTCCATCCGGCATTGAAGGACATGGTCTGATAAGCTAAACGCTTCATAGCGTTACGCACTGTTCAGAAGGTAAAATCTCACGGTGGGGCGCAGCGCCAAAGACGTATCAGCGGTTGCCGACGGCAACACCCTCGAAAGACGGCTGCGCGAAGCCGCCGTGCTGCTGCTGCTGCCGTTGATTGCCTACCTCGCCCTGTGCCTGGGTAGCTACGATCCGGCCGACCCGGGTTGGTCGCACGATGCCGGCGACGCCCCGGTGCGCAACCTCGGCGGCGCGATCGGCGCCTGGGTGGCCAGCACCCTGCTGGTGTTCCTCGGCATTGCCGCGTGGCTGATCCCGCTGGTCCTGGGCGTGGTCGGATGGCGCCTGCTGCGCGGCGACCGCGGGCAGGGGCTGGCGATCGAGCCACCGCTGCGCCTGATCGGCATCGTGGCCCTGCTGGTCAGCAGCGCTGCCCTCGCGCACCTGCACTTCGGCACCAGCACCTCGACCTTGCCCGAGCAGGCCGGCGGGGTACTGGGCCAACTGGTCGCGCGGCTGCTGGTTTCCGGCTTCGGCGAGGTCG
>Ga0073899_10001363_pt1 | contig 22412 bp, 21 predicted proteins | sample KloWWTmetaKNB5Ph_FD_88975 | JGI IMG/M metagenome (GOLD analysis project Ga0073899, IMG submission 88975) | Active sludge microbial communities from Klosterneuburg, Austria, studying microevolution and ecology of nitrifiers - Klosterneuburg... | ecosystem: Engineered > WWTP > Aerobic digester >... | reverse complement strand
AGGCCGATCTCCGGATCGTCCAGGAAGCGCCGCGCCTGTTCCCACCCGGCTTTGGCGCTGGCGATGTCGGCGCTGCGGTCCTGGGTGTCCCAGGTGAAGCCGTCGCCCATGACGTGCCAGCTCACCTCGGGCTGGCGGCGGAAGAAGGCTTCTTCGCCGGTGTCGGAGCGGCCTTTGACGAACTGCACCACGCCCACTTTCATGCCGTGGCCGATGGCCCGGGCGAGCACACCAAAGGCGGCGCTGGACTTGCCCTTGCCGTTGCCGGTGTTGACCAGCAGCAGGCCGCGGGTGTCGGTGGCGGCGGCGATGGCGGCGTCAACGACGGCCTTCTTGCGTTCCATGCGGGCCTTGTGGCGGGCGTTGCGTTCTTCCTCGGTAGACGTTGCGTTCAGGTCGGGTGCGCTCATGGCTTCTCTCGGGGGTGGTTGTGGCCGGTTCAGACCGGCACGAACAAGGTGTGTTCGCCATCGGCGATGGCCCGCAGGGGGTGGCCGAAAGCGGCGGACAGGCGCGCAGTGGTGAGCACCTCGGCTGCCGGGCCGATCACGTGGCCGCCTTCACCATCGAGCAGCAGTACGTGGCTGGCGTAGCGGGCGGTGAGGTTGATGTCATGGAGGACCATGGCCACGCCGGCGCCGCTGGCGGCCAGGCTGCGGAAGTGATCGAGCACGGCGACCTGGTGGTGCAGATCCAGGTGGGCCAGGGGTTCGTCGAGCAGGTAGAGGCGCGGCTGCTGGACGAGCAGGGCGGCGATGGAGAGGCGCTGGCGCTCGCCGCCGGAAAGGGTAGGCACTTGGCGCGCGGCAAAGCTCTCCAGGCCCATCTGCGCCAGGGCCGCCAGGGCGATGGCTTCGTCGCCCGGGCCTTCCCAGTCCCAGCGGCCCAGGTAGGGGTGGCGGCCGACCAGGGCGGTCTCGAGTACGGTGGCACTGAAGAAGTCGGGCTGGCTCTGGGCGAGCAGGCCGCGCAGGCAGGCCTCATGACCGCGGGGCCAGGCGGCATAGGGCTGGCCGGACAGCAGCACGGCGCCGCGGGCGGCATCGCGCAGGCCGGCCAGGGTGTGGAGCAGGGTGGTCTTGCCGGCGCCGTTGCGGCCGAGGATGACCAGGGTATCGCCGGCCTGCAGGGTGAAATCCAGCTCGTGGCACACATCCCGGCGCCCCACCTGCACGGTGAGCCGTTCGGCGGCCAGCACGGGGGGGCGGGCATCCATCTTCATCGGGGGTGGCGGGCCAGCAGGAACAGGAACACCGGCACGCCGATCAGGGCGGTGAGCACCCCCACCGGTAGCTGGATGGGGGCGACCACGGTGCGTGCCGCGGTGTCGGCGGCGCACAGCAGCACGCCGCCGGCCAGGGTGGCGGCGGGGAGCAGCAGGCGCTGGTCGTTACCGATGGCCAGGCGCACCAGATGGGGCACGATCAGCCCGATGAAGCCCACCGAGCCGACGGTGGTGACGGCCACTGCAGTGAGCAGGGAGCCCAGGCCATAGACCAGGCCTCGCAGGCGCCCGACCCGCACGCCGAGGGCGCGGGCAGTGACTTCGCCCCGGGCCAGCAGGTTGAGCTCGCGGGCGAAGGGCAGGGCCGCCGCGAGCCCGACGGCCAGCAGGGCCAGGGCCGGCCACGGTCGGGTGGCGCCACTGGCATCGCCCATCAGCCAGAACAGCATGCCTTTGACTCGCCCCTCCGGGGCCAGGCTGAGCATCAGGGCCACCGCCGCGCCACAGCCGGCGGCGACGATAACGCCGGTGAGGAGGAGACGGGTCTGGGTCCAGGACCCGTCTCCATGGGCCAGGCCGAAGACCAGCAGGGTGGCGCCGAGGGCACCGATGAAGGCCCCCGCGTCAATCCAGCCGGCCGCAGCCCCTGCAAGGATGGCGCCCAGCGCCCCGACCGCCGCGCCACCGGAGATGCCCAGCACGTAGGGGTCGGCCAGGGGGTTGCGCAGCAGCACCTGCATCAGCGCACCGGCCAGGGCCAGCAGGCCGCCGCAGGCAAAGGCCGCCACGGCGCGGGGTAGGCGCAGGCTACGGATGATGTCCGCCTCCATGCCGCCTTCGGCACCGGACAGGGCGGTAAGCAGGTCGTCGATGGAGACCGGCAGGGCACCGGCCGAGAGGGACCAGGCGAAGGCCGCGAGGGCCGCCAGCACCAGGCCGGCGAGTACCGCAGCGGCGCGGCGGCGCACCGACAGCATGCCGGTGTTGCGCGTCGCAGCCTGCCCCTGGGCCATGGTCCCTCCGTTCATCGTGCTTTACCTGGGGGCGTAGCGTACGCCCACGAAGACGTTGGCGCCGGGGGTGTTGTAGCCGTAGGCCGTCTCGTACTGCTTGTCAAGCAGGTTGTTGACCCGTCCTTCAACGGCCCACTCGTGGGTCAGGGCGTACTTGGCATAGGCGTTGAGCATGCCGTAGCCACCCAGCGGCCGGATCTCGTTGGCCCGGTCGTAGCGGTCGCCGGAGCCGCGCCACTCCATGCCCACGGTGAGGGCCTGGATGCGGCGGCTGATCGACAGGTTGGCGAACTTGTTGGCGCGGCGCTGCAGGCGCTTGCCGGTGTCGCTGTCCTTGGGGTCGAGGAAGTCCACGCTGGCGCTCAGATCGAAGCCGGCCAGTTGCCCGCCGTAACCCAGGGTGATGCCCTCAAGCTTGGCGTTGGCCACGTTGCGGGGGATGAAGTTCTGGTCGTTGGCGATCAGGTTGCTGATGCGGTTGCGGTAGTAGGTCGCGCTCAGGTTGTGGCTGCCCTTTTCCCACAGCAGGCCGATTTCCTTGTTATATGCATTCTCGGGCTTCAGCTCGGGGTTGCCGAAACCCGGATAGTAGAGCTCGTTGAAGGTCGGCGCGCGGAAGGCCGAGCCGACGCTGCCCTGGATGCGCAGACTGGGCAGGATCTGGTAACCGTAGCCAGCGTAGCCGGTGGTCTTGCCGCCGTACTGGGAGTTGTCGTCGTGGCGGGCGTTGAGTTGCAGCCGATGGGCGTCGATGTTGGCCGTCCACCCCAGCAGGAAGGAGTTGACCGAGCGGCTGACATCGAAGGTGCCCTCGTTGGTGGCCTTCTGGTGCAGGTTCTCGTAGGCGGTCAGCAGGTTGCCCACCGGCAGGCGCACATCGTGCTGCCACATGAACTGGTTCTGGGTGGTCTTGATGGTGGCGCCGTTGGGGGCGTAGGAGGCGAAGTTCTCGTAGTCGTCGATGGACTGGCCGAAGCGCACGGTGCTGGTCCAGATGTCGGTGAACCGGTTGCGGCTGTAGAGGTTCCAGGCGCTCTGGGCGGCGTTGTTGTAGTTGTTGTAGCTGCGCCCCGAGTCGTACATCGAACGGCTTTCTGCGTACAGCACAGAGCCGCCCAGCTCGTGACCGGCGGCAGGGCGCCAGGCGAAGTTGCCCGAGAAGTTGCCGTTGCGATAAAGGTCGTTGTCGGCGTTGTAGGTGGACAGCTTGCGGTTCTGGGCACTGAAACTCTCGGTCTGGGAGTAGCCGCCGCGGGCCGAGTAGGACAGCTGCTCGGTACCCCCGGCCACGCCGGCGGAGACTTCCCGGGTGCCGTAGCTGCCGGCGCCCACGAAGGCATTGATCTTCGGCTCGCCGCTGCCCTTCTTGGTGATGACCTGGATCACGCCGCCGATGGCGTCGGCTCCATACAGGGCCGAGGCGGGTCCGCGGACGATCTCGATGCGTTCAATCTGGGACAGGGGGATGTCCTGCCAGGCCGCCGTGCCGAGGGTGGCGGAGCCCAGGCGCATGCCGTCCACCAGGAACAGGGTGTGCTTGGAATTGGTGCCGCGGATGGAGATGTCGGTGGCCTTGCCCGGACCACCGTTGGAGCTCATCTGGATGCCGGGCTGGCGGGCCAGCAGTTCGGGCAGCGAGAAGCTCGGGCCGGCCCGTTCGATGCTTTCCCGGTTGATCACCGTGGTGTCGGCGATGGCCTCATCGGTGCGCTGGGCCTGGCGGGTGGCAGTCACGGTCACGGTGGGGTGCTCGGTCTCGGCCGCCACAGCGGCGACGGGAAAGGCGGATGCGACCGCGATGGCGGCAGCGGAAAGGCGGATGATCATCTGATGGTTTCTCCCTTGCCCGGCTGCGTCCCCGCCGCCGGGTGGATTGCGCTTGGCTGCGCCAGGGGAGTTTGTGCAGAGAAGGTCCGGGAAGACCCATGACCGCGCTCGTCGCCACCACCCCGTGGCACTGCCGCTTCATGTGATCAAGGCCGGTATCCGGGCTCACAAGCTGCGCCGGTAGGGCAGAAAGTGCCGAACCGGACGTGGTATGTCGCCTTCCCAAGCCAGTTGTTGGCCCAGTGGCGGTGTGACACACCTTGCGCTTGCTTACCGTTGCGGGGGCAGCACAGGCATTGCGGCTTCGGCGAGAAGCACGCGCACCTGTTTCCCGTTTAACTCCTGGTCCGGGGGACCGTGGAGCACCTGGAACACGTTTGTCCGGAACAGCTGCTGCTGCACCGGACAGCCTGCGATAATACCACCGAAATCAGATACTTCCCGAAAATGGTTGACGTGCACGGAATATTCGAAAGCCCCTCATGCCCTGTGAATTGATCATCGGCGGCGCCCGTTCGGGCAAGAGCCGCCATGCCGAACAACGCGCTGCCGGAAGTGGCCTTCCGGTGCATGTCATCGTCACTGCCGAAGCCCTCGATGAAGAGATGAGCGCACGCATCGCCCGTCACCAGGCCGACCGGCCGGCCGGCTGGGGCGTGGTCGAAGCGCCCCGCGGGCTGGCAGCGGCCCTGGCTGCCGAGGCAGCGGAGGGGCGTTGCGTGGTGGTCGATTGCCTGACCCTGTGGCTGGCCAATCTACTCGATGGCGCCGATGCACTGCCCCCCGGGGCGGGGGCCGAACTGCTCCCGGCTTTCGCCCGGGAGCGGGCGGCCCTGCTGGCGTTGATTCCCGGCTTGCCCGGCCGCGTGATCTTTGTGGCCAACGAGGTGGGTTTTGGCCTCGTGCCCGAGACCGCCCTGGGGCGGCTCTTCCGGGACGAGGCGGGGCGGCTTAATCAGGCTGTGGCGGACCTGTGTGGCGAAGTCACTCTGGTGGCCGCCGGCCTGCCGTTAAGGCTGAAGGGCTGAGTCGGGTGTATGTTAAGTATTTAATTGAAATGGTTTTTTCCCGGGGGGTTCGGAACTTCTGCACATTCTTGCTGTGCTGAGGATCACTGCGAGTTCGCTCCTCGCAGTGCAACATCGGTTCCATTACAAGATGTAACAAGGGGGGCGGCGACACCATGAATACCCAGCACCTTGCCAGTGGTATTGGTCAGCCCTGCCGCATTGCCCTGCCTTCCCCTGCCGGCGGCGCCACCTGGTACGTGGATGCGTCCAGCGCCCCCTTGCAGGTGACCCTTGAACACACTGCCGGCGAAACAGGCGCCCGTCGCCCTGGCAGCCAGGTGTTTCTGCTCGTCGGTGACGTGCCCGGTGACTACGAGTTGCGTTTCGTGCTCAAGCGCGCCTGGGAGAACCAGGTCCGCAACAGCCGCCGTGTGCTCTTCCAGGTGCGTGGCGCCGACCGCCGCGCCCTGAGTAGCTGAGTGTTTTTGCCGTACTGGTGTTTGATCCTGCCAGTACGTGGGGTGGAGCGGCGCTTGTAATAAACGCCGCCCCGTCCTAGCATCCGCGGCCTTGACCCCGCCTGTAGATGCGCTCCATGACCTTTGCCATTGTCCGTCCCGACCACGGCCTTGCGGCTGCCCTCCAGCAGCGCATCGATACCAAGACCAAGCCGCTCGGCGCCCTCGGGCGCCTCGAAGCTCTGGCTCGCCAGATCGGTCTGATCCAGCAAACCCTCGCCCCACGGCTGAACAATCCGCACATGCTGGTCTTTGCCGGGGATCACGGTGCGGCGCGGGCTGGCGTGTCCGCCTATCCCCAGGACGTGACCTGGCAGATGGTCGAGAACTTCCTCGCCGGGGGTGCCGCGATCAATGTGTTTGCCCGCCAGGCCGGCCTCGCCCTGTCGGTAGTGGACGCCGGGGTGGCCCGGGATTTTGGCGCCCGTCCGGGGCTGATCGATGCCAAGGTGGCGGCTGGCACCGCCAATTACCTGGAAACGCCGGCCATGGATGCCGCCCAGCGCGACACCGCCATGGCCCGCGGTCGCGCGCTGGCCCACGAGCTGGCCGGGCAAGGGTGCAACGTGATCGGCTTTGGTGAGATGGGCATCGGCAACACCGCGTCGGCGTCTCTGCTGACCCACTGCCTGACCAGTGCCGAACTGGACATCGTGATTGGCCGCGGCACCGGGCTGGACGATGCCGGCCTGGCCCGCAAGCGCCAGTTGCTGGCCCGGGCCGTGGCCCGTGGCGGCCGGCCCGGCGATCCCCTGGAAGCCCTTGCCCAGTACGGTGGATTCGAGATCGCCATGATGGCCGGCGCCATGCTCGGTGCTGCGGAGGCGGGCATGGTCCTGCTCATTGATGGCTTCATCGTTACCAGTGCCCTGCTGGTGGCCCATGCCCTGTGTCCGGCGATCCTCGACTACTGCGTCTTTGCCCATCGATCCCAGGAGCCAGGGCACACCGTGCAACTGACCCATTTCAACACCGAGCCTCTGGTCCAGCTCGATCTGCGTCTCGGTGAGGGTACGGGAGCTGCCCTGGTTTACCCACTGGTGCAGGCGGCGGTCAACTTCCTCAACGAGATGGCCAGCTTCGAGTCTGCCGGTGTGAGCCGTCAGTGATGGGCCCGGCAAACCCGCAGCCCGCTGTCTGGACGCACTGACATGCTCCGCGCCCAGCTCGAGCTCTTCTTCATCGCCCTTGGCTTCTTCACCCGGTTGCCAGTGCCTGGCTGGGTCGAGTTCTCCCCGGAAAAACTGGGCCAGGCGGCCCGCTTCCTGCCCTGGATCGGCTGGATTGTCGGCCTGATCGGGGCGGGCGTGTATGGCCTGGCGGTGCAGGTGTTGCCGGTGGATGTGGCGATCGTGCTGGCCATGGCAGCGAGTATCCGCGCGACTGGCGCCTTCCACGAGGACGGCTGGGCCGACACCTGCGACGGACTCGGCGGCGGCTGGAACCGGGAGCAGATCCTGAAGATCATGAAGGATTCGCGGATCGGCAGCTACGGTGCCATCGGCCTGGTCCTGATGCTCCTCGCCAAATACCTGGCGCTGGCCGATCTGGCCGCCGAGCAGGACTACCCGCTGATCGCCGCCCTGCTGGTGGCCCACCCCCTGTCCCGTCTCGCCGCGGTGAGCCTGATGGTGGTGCTGGACTACGCCCGCGCCGACGACAGCGCCAAGTCGGCCTCTGTCGCCCGTCGCCCCACGGCCGCCGAGCTGGGCATCGCCACCCTCGGTGGCATTCTGCCCCTGCTGCTGTTGAACGCCGGGGAGGCGCTGAGCGTACTGGTCATTACTGCCGTCGTCAGCGTGCTGGCGATGCGCACCTTTGCCCGCCGGCTGGGGGGCTATACCGGCGATTGCCTCGGCGCCACCCAGCAGGTCGCCGAGCTTGCCATCTACCTCGGAATCCTTGCCGCATGGAGCTTTACCTGATCCGCCATCCCCGGCCTGATGTTGCGCCGGGGACGTGTTACGGGCAGACCGATCTCGGGCTCGCTGAATCGCCGCGTGTGGTGGCCGAGCGTCTGCGGCCACTGCTGCCCGCCGACTACGCCCTGTACACCAGCCCCCTGCGCCGGGCCCGCCTGCTGGCCGAAGCCCTGGGTTCCCCCCAGGTGGATGCACGCCTGCAGGAGATCCACTTCGGCGAGTGGGAAGGCCGCAGTTTCGACGAGATCGGCAAGGCAGCCCTGGATGCCTGGTCGGCCGCCCCCCTCGACTTCGCCCCGCCGGGAGGCGAGTCACCGCGCCAGATGGCGGCCCGCGCCCTCGACTTCCTGGCCGGCCTGCGCCAGGCCGACCCCGCCGCCGCCGTGGTGGTCGCCCATGGCGGTCCCCTGCGAGCCCTGGCCGGGCAGCTCCTCGGCCTGCCGCCGGAAAACTGGCTGGGTCTCGATTTCGCCTGTGGTGAGGTGACGCGCCTGGATCTGCACGCTTGGGGCACGGTGCTGCGCTGGTTCAATCGCTGAGCCCACTTCCGGATCGGCAAGGGAGGGGGAGTCTTACCCCTCGGGCAACATCAAAAATAGTAAAAACGGATTAATTCGTAGTATTTTGTTACATTTATGTCGTTTATATTGTTTGCACAGTTTTGCGATCGGTTCCAGTCCGATACTTGAGTCTGTGGGGTGATACCCAACAAGGCGTACGTGGATACGTACATCACCGCGTGCGTTGGCGCGCCAGACTCAAAGGCATTCACACCATGGCAAACAGACGAACCGTGCTCAAGGCAGGCGCCGCCGGATTTTTCACCTCCCTCGTGTCCTCGTGGAGCTACGGCCAGACCGTTCCCTCGGTGCTCAGTGCCCTGCGCAAAAAGCAGTTCACCGACCTGCTGCCCAATCCCCTCGATCCGGCCAACCTGTTTGCGCCCGATGCGCCGGGCAGCACCAGTTACACCCTGGTGATCCGCGAGTTCTCGGCCCCGCTGGGGCTGGTGGATTCCACCGGCAAGGCGCTCTACACCGCACTGTGGGGATACGGTACCACCCGGCAGGCACCGTCCTATCCTGGGCGTACCTTCAACCTGCGCCGGGGGGTGGCGGTATCCGTTCGTTATCAGAACGCCCTGATGAATTCCCAGGGTCCGCTACCCTATCGTCTGCCGGTGGATACCACGCTGGGCTGGGCCAACCCGGGCAACCTGGGGGGGCGGGCGCCGGTGCCCCTGGTGGCTCACCGCCATGGTGGCGATCAGGTCACCGGCAGCGACGGCCTTCCCGAAGCCTGGGCTACGCCGGACGTCAATCGTGACGGGATGCCCGATTACCGGGGCCGCCTTTTCAGCGCCAGCTACACCTTCGACAATTCCCAGGAAGCTGGACACCTCTGGTACCACGATCACGCCCTCGGCGTGACCCGCCTCAATGTTTACATGGGGCTGGCCGGCAACTATTTCATCCGCGACGCCAACGAGGACTATCTGGTCCAGGCCGGTCAGTTGCCGGCCTATCCCCATGAAGTGCCTCTTTGCATCCAGGATCGCCAGTTCGCCATCAGCGGTGCCCTGCGCTACCCGGCCAGCGACCCGGAGAACCCCCAGGCACCCCAGCCCACCCATTTGCCGGAGTTCTTTGGCGACGTCATCGTGGTCAATGGCATTCCCTGGCCGCGGCTCGACTGCGAGCCGCGCCTGTATCGCCTGCGTCTCCTCAATGGTTCCGATTCCCGGGTCGTCCGGCTCAACTTCAGCTTCGAGAACTTTCCCCAGAACCGCATGACCTTCTGGCAGATCGGCACCGAACTCGGCCTGATGAACAGCCCGGTGGCCCTTAGCTCACTGACCCTGGCGCCCGGCGAGCGGGCTGACGTGGTGGTGGATTTCTCCAAGGTGGTGTCCTGGTGGCATGGCCGGGTGATCCTGCGCAACGACGCCAATACCCCCTTCCCCGATGGCGACCCGGTGCTGGCGGGCAGCACCGACAGGGTCATGGCCTTCAGCGTCAACAAGCCGCTCGGATTCTTCGGCCAGGGTAGCGCGGCCCTGACCAGCGCCAACCTGCCCACCAACCTGCGCCCAGTGCATGGTCCGCTGCCGATACCGTCGACGGTGGGGGCCACGGTGCGCAAGCTGATGCTGTTCGAGGGCAATGATGCCTATGGCCGTCTGCAGACTATGCTCGGCACGGTCAATCCGGCGCCGGGCAACCCGGCCGGCCCCGGCTTCGGCACCTTCTTCTTCACCGACCCGGTCACCGAGAACATCAAGCTCGGTGCCACCGAAATCTGGGAGATCTACAACACCACCGTGGATGCCCACCCCATCCACCTGCACCTGGTGGATTTCCGGGTGCTTGATCGCCAGAGCTTCACGGGTGTCGTTCAGCCCAAGCCCATGGGCCCGGGCGGTGTGGCGGCAGGGGGCTATCTCACCCGTATCACCCTGGCCGGGGTGAAGACCCCTGCACTGCCCAGCGAGCAGGGGCGCAAGGACACGGTGCTGGCCTACCCCGGTCAGGTCACGCGCATCATCGCCACCTTCAACCGGCCCGGGGAATACGTGTGGCACTGCCACATCCTGTCCCACGAAGACCATGAAATGATGCGGCGCTTCGTCGTCGCCTGAGCCCAGGTCGAGGCCCCGGATGCGGGGCCTCGACCTTTCGTGCACGTCATATACTCGGGGCTTTATTCTTCTCTCCGATGCCCCCATGGACTCTTTCTCCGCCGACGATGGCGAACGCATCCATCTGAAGATCTCCGGCAGTGGTGCGCCGCTCGTGCTGCTGCACGGCTGGACATCGACCCACCGGGACTGGAACCCCTTCCTGGAGGATTTCGAGGCCCGTCACCAGGTGTTGCGCTGGGACGCCCGCGGCCACGGCGGCCATGCCCTGCGCACCACCAGTGTGCCGACGGTGGAGCGCATGGCCCGGGATCTGCACAATCTGCTGGATCATTACGGCCTGGAAAAGGCGGTGGTGGTGGGGCACTCCATGGGTGCCCTGACCCTCTGGCAATACCTGCGCGATTTCGGCAGTCGCCGCTTGTCCCGGGTAGTGGTCATCGACCAGTCTCCCAAGCTGCTCACCGATGACGACTGGAAAAGCGGCATCTACGGGGATTTCGATCACCGCCGCAATGCCCGGTTCATGCACGAGCTGGAGGGTGACTTCGCCGAAGCTGTCCTGCGCCTGGCGGCCTTCGGCCATAACGAACGCTCCCGCGCCAAGTACCTGGAAAACGGCTCCGGCATCGAGACCGCCCGCCAGCGCCTGCGTGCGCTGGACCCACGGCCGCTGATCGACTGCTGGGCCAGCCTGAGCGCGGCCGACTACCGGGATGTGCTGCAGACCATCTCCATCCCGGCCCTGCTGGTGTATGGCGGGGCGAGCAATTTCTACTCCACCGGCACCGCCGAGTATGTGCGCGACAGCATCCCCAATGCCCTGCTGCATATTTACGATGGAGTGGACCACGCCCCCCACCTGTGGGAGAGGGGGCGCTTCATCCGCGACGTGCTCGACTTCGTGGCCCTCCCTGCGGGCTGAGGCCAGCCCGGCCTAGGGCACGATCCAGTCGCCGTCCACGGCCAGGCTGCCGTCCTTTTCGATGCGCATCAGGTAGGCGCCCTTGGAGCCGTAGCGTTGACCCGGGCCGAGGGTGAAGCGGGGGAAGGCGCTGGCCGTGGCGCCAGCGTAGGAATCCTCCACCAGTTCCAGCAGATAGTCCCGGGAGTAGCGCTCGCCCAGGGTGTACAAGGCCCGGGCGGTGATCTCGCAGGCCGCATGGGTGTTGCCCTGGGTCCGCTCGGTATCCCGCGCCAGGCTCAGGCCCTGGGTGCTCATCCAGCTGCCCAGGTTGAAAACCATCCGGCTGAGGCGGGCCTCCGGGGCGTCGAAGGGGTAGATCACGCGCAGCCCGGCCCGCCAGGGCGGCGGCACCTTGCGTGCATCCGGCGCCCGCTCCAGCCCGGCCAGGGTGCCCGACACGAAGACCCCGGCGGCCGTAGGTGGCGCCTTGTGGCTGCGCAGCAGGCGCTCCAGGTCGGCGTCACCCAGCCACAGCACCAGCACGTCACCGGCATCCACCGGGGGCAGCAGGCTGCGCCAGGCGGCTTCATCCAGGGGGCCGCGGAAGGTCCGGTCGAATACCGTCACGGGTTGGCTGACCAGGGCTCCACGCAGGGCGGCAGCGCCCTCGCGGCCCATGTCGGACGGGTCGAAGACCTGGATGATGCGCGTCGGCAAGCGCTCCTGCTCCATCAGGTGGCGGGCCAGCACCGCGCCCTCCAGGACCATGCCCGGCCACAGGTAGACCGACGCGCGTGGGTCCGGGCCGGGCAGGTCGGTGTTGGGGAACAGGCAGGGGACGCCCTCGGCCTCGCAGAATTCATGCACCGGCGTCCAGTCACGGCCGATGCCGGACACCAGGGCGAAGGCCGGCTGCCGGCGCATCCGCGCTTCGAGCTGGTTGCGCCAGCCCTGCGGGGGGCCGGACAGGGCCCATTCTTCCAGCACCCAGGGGCGCCGGCCTCTGCCGGGCGGCGGGCTGCGCCCGGCGATGCAGCGCTGCAGGACGTCACGCATGGCGTCCCGCTGGCGGGCATCGGCGTCCGGGGTAATGACCGTAGCCAGGTGCAGGGTGGTGCTGCCCACCCCTGGCACCGGGCCCGTGCCGAGGCTTTCCAGCCAGGCCTGGAGGGCCGCCAGCTCCCGCTCGCTCAGGGTGTAGCGGGGCATCAGTGGATCCAGGGGGACGTCGCCCGCGCCCATCCCCTCCCGCAGGGCCCGGGCCAGGCGGGGTGCGTCGTAGGCCGGACGGGTGCGGAAGCTGTGGTCCTGCAAGGCCATGCCGGCGGCCCGCCGGGGCGTATGGCCGGCGGGTGGTTGGCCGGGCGCAAACAGGACGGGGCCGGTGATCGGCGGGACCACCACCACACCCTCCACCGTTCCCATGCCGCTGCGGCGATGGCACTGGACGCAGGCCATGTCGCGCCCGCGCAGGCGTTCACCACCGGGGCGCCATCCTTCCAGGGGGCTGCCGTCGGCGCGCAGGCCCTCCAGGTACAGGCGCTGTCCCTCGCCAAGCAGTGCCTCGTCGGCCTGGCCGGGCAGGGCGGGCAGCAGCAGGGCGATGGCGAGGGCGAGAAGGCGATGCATCAGGGCCGCGGCGGCAGCATCGGGCGCAGCTCGCGGAGGATGTCGCCGGCCTGGGCCAGGCCGTCGAGGCGCACCCAGGCCTGGCCGGGGGCGCGCCGCAGGAAGCTGACCGGGGTGTGGCTCATCTTGTCCGGGCGATAGCTGTTGAACGCCTTCTGCACGGCCGTGCTCGCGGCGGCGCTACCGGTGAGGAAGAGCCAGGGCTCGGTGGCGCCGAACTGGCGGGCGTAGTCCCTCAGGCGCCGGGGCGTGTCTTGCTCCGGGTCGATGGACACGGAGACCAGGCGCACCCGCGGGCGGTCATCCCCCAGGCTTTCCTGCACCTCCGCAAAGATCCGCGTCATCGGTGGGCAGATGGCCGTGCAGCTGGTGTAGATGAAGTTGAGCAGCACCGGGCGGCCATCGTCGATGGCGTCTGCAAACACCACGGTGGCTCCGTCCTGGTTGCGCAGGTTGACCCGGGGCGGGGTGATGGCGGCTTCGCTGCGGCTGACCGCCGAGGCGGCATGGTGGTGGTGGTGGTGGTGGGCGTGCTCGTCCCCGGCTTGGGCTGCCAGGGGGTTCAGGCCAATGACCAGGAGGCCGGCAAGCGGCAGAACAGTCGTGCGCCAGGGCGCGGAGGTGCGTGAACGCATGATCGGGGATCTACAGTGAAAGAGGAGCCGGCCCCGGGAGATGCCCGCGCAATATGCAATGGGCGCCCGGGGACGCAGGCTACAAGTACACCATGTCTGGTGTCGAAGAGTAATTGTGATAAACGTTAAATACGTTAATCATGGCAAAAACGTTGCTGAGCTAAGCGTGCCCGGTGTTACGGTGGGCGTTGTTGAACGACATCGGGATGAGAGGCAATTGATGAACGGATTCGATTTCAGCCGCCTGCCACGCATCCTCCTGACCCTGGGCGTGATGACGGTTGCAGGTTTGTGGATTGCAGAGGAAGTCGGCTTGCTGGAGGTCGCGGAGCCTGCGGATGCCCGTTCGGCCGATCTGCCGTTGGCCACGCCTTTGCCCGTGAGGGTCGTGCTCCAGGGCGTGATCGCCGGTGACCGGAACACGCCGGGCGTGGCCATCCTTGCCGAGGCGGGCCGGCGTCCGGTGCTGGTGCCCGAAGGCGCTGCCTTCAGTGAGGATCTGCGAGTGGAGCGGGTGATGCCGGACCGGGTGGTGCTGCGCCAGCGCAGCTCGGGGGCACCGATCGTGCTTCCCCTGAGCCTGATGCCGGGCGATGTTCCGATCAGCCCCGGCATGGAGATGGGGCGCGCCACCGATCCGCAGTGGCGGGACGAGATCCCGCCGCCGCCGCCGCTGGAGCGGACGCCGTCCGCAGCGTTTGAGCCCCTGCCGACAGACAGGGTGGCACCGGCAGTGGACGCGTCGGGACCGCCACCCGGAAGTGCCCTGACCGGGCCGGCGCTGCCGGGGCCTGCCGCGGGCCGCTGATTTACTTCCCTGCTTGAGGCTGCCTGCCTCGCCGGGGATGCCCCCGGGCCGCCCTTGCGCACGTCGTGCTTGCACCGCACAATTGGCCGTCATTATCCGGCGCCAAGCTATGCCCGTACCCGACGTGCACCTGATCCTGCCTGCCGATCTGATCGCCTGCCACGAGTGCGACCTGCTGCAGACCGAGCCGCAACTCGCCCCCGGCGAGACCGCGCGCTGCGTGCGCTGTGCTGCCTTCCTGGCCCGCAACCCGCCGGACAGTCTTGACCGCAGCCTGGCTCTGACCCTGACCGCGGCGGTTCTCTACGTGCTCGCCAACATCCATCCCCTGGTGGGCCTGGAGATGCAGGGGCGGCGGGTCGAGGTGACCCTCTTCGAGGCCGTGCAGATCCTCTGGAAGGGGGGCGTCGAGCCCGTGGCTGCGCTGGTGTTCATCACCGCGCTGCTGTTCCCGATGCTCGAACTGCTGATGTTCCTGCTGGTGCTGGTACCCCTGCGCCTGGGCCGGGTGTCGCCGCGGCTTGCCACCTTCTTCCGCCTGGTGCGTTCGGTGCAGCCGTGGGGCATGGTGGAGGTCTTCCTGCTTGGCATGCTGGTGTCCCTGGTCAAGTTGTCGCACCTGGCCACGGTGGTGCTGGGCACGGCCTTCTGGGCTACGGCGGCCCTGATTGTGGTGCTGACCCTCGCCGCCCGGGCCTTCGACACGCGCCTGCTGTGGCAGCCGCCCATGCCCGAGCTCGCCCGGTGAGCGCCATTTACCGAACGGCCCGGGAGGCCGGGCTGATGAGCTGCCATGTGTGCGGCCAGCTCGCCAGCCAGCCGGAAGGTGGGGGGCATGCACTGCGCTGCCCGCGCTGCGGGGCGCCGATGCACATGCGCAAGCCCGCCAGCCTGTCCACCACCTGGGCCCTGATCGCCGCCGCCGTCCTGCTCTACATCCCGGCCAATCTGCTGCCCATGATGACCACCGCCTCCCTGCTCGGCAGCCAGGAGGACACCATCATGAGCGGCGTGGTCTTTCTGTGGACGTCGGGTTCGTGGCCGCTGGCCGCCGTGGTGTTCTTCGCCAGCGTGATGGTCCCCATGCTCAAGATCCTGGCCCTGATCTATCTGACGGCCTCGGCCCAGCGTCGCTCGCGTCAGAACCTGCTGCAGCGCACGCGTCTGTATCGCCTCGTGGAGTTTGTCGGGCGCTGGTCCATGCTCGACATCTACGTCATCACCATCCTTGCGGCGCTGGTGCAGTTCCAGGGGCTCGCCACCATCCAGGCGGGCCCGGCCGCCGTGGCTTTCGGGGCAGTGGTGGTGCTGACCATGTTTGCCGCCATGAGCTTTGATCCGCGCCTCATCTGGGACCCCCTCACCGATACCGATCCTCCCCGGCCCGACCATGACTGACCCCAAACCTCCTGCCCTTCCCGTCGCTGTGGTGGATCGTCCACGGCGCTTCCGCATCCCGCTGGTATGGATCATCCCGCTGGTGGCCGCCCTGATCGGCCTCTTTCTTGCGGCGCGCACCTACTATGAGCAGGGGCCCACCATCACCATCACCTTTCGTACCGGGGTGGGCCTCGAGCCCGGCAAGACCCGCATCAAGTACAAGGATGTGGACGTCGGCCAGCTGAGTTCCGTGGCCCTGGCCGAGGACGGCAGCCATGTTGTCGCCACCGCCAGGCTGGCCCGCGAGGCCGCTCGCCTGCTGGTGGATGACACGCGCTTCTGGGTGGTCAGTGCGCGGGTGTCGGGCAGTTCCGTGTCCGGGCTGGACACCCTGCTGTCGGGCGCCTACGTGGGCATGGACGTGGGCAAGTCCGACGAAGCGCGGCGTGATTTCAAGGGGCTCGACGAGGCGCCGGTGGTCAACTTCGATGTGCCCGGCCGCTATTTCTCCCTGGAGGCGCCCACCCTGGGTTCCCTCGACGTGGGCACGCCGGTGTATTACCGCCGCATCCCGGTCGGCCAGGTCACCGGTTTCCGCCTCGACGATACGGGCAAGCATGTGGATCTGCGCATCTTCATCAAGGCGCCCTACGACCGCTTCGTCACCGCCGACACCCGCTTCTGGAACGCCAGCGGTGTGGACGTCAAGCTCGGGGCCGACGGGGTGCAGGTCAATACGGAATCCCTCACCTCCATCGTCGCCGGCGGCCTGTCCTTCCTGACGCCCGAGGCCAGCGATGCCGAGCCGGCGCCGAAGGACCAGGTCTTCCCCCTTTTCCAAACCCGGGAGCTGGCCCTCAAGCAGCCGCACACGGTGGTCCAGCACTATCTGCTGCGCTTCACCGAGAGCGTGCGCGGCCTGTCGGTGGGGGCACCGGTGGAGTTCCGCGGCATCCAGCTGGGTGAAGTCAGCGCCGTCCATGCGGAGATTCAGAAAAGCGGCACCGACATGGGCCTGCTGGTCGAGGTTGCCATCTACCCCGGGCGCATGCAGGCGCGCCCCGATGCCGGCCAGCAGACCTTCTTCGGCAAGGACTACCGGGACAAGGATTTCCGCGAGTTCATCGACAGGCTGGTGAGCAGCGGCCTGCGGGCCCAGCTGCGCAATGGCAACCTGGTCACCGGCCAGCTCTACGTGGCCCTCGATTTCTTCCCGGGGGCCAAGCCGGGCAAGACCGACTGGAGCGTCAAGCCACCGCGCCTGCCGACCCAGCGCGGCAGCCTGGACGAACTGCAGACGACCCTGCTGCGCATCGTGGACAAGCTCGACCGGCTGCCCCTCAACGAGATCGGCCAGGACACCCGCAAAGCCATCGTTGGTCTGGGGCGCACCATCGACGAGGCGGAGGCCCTGGTCAAGCGCATCGACGGCCTGGCCAATGGCGATGTGCGCGACACGGTTGTCGAAGCCCGTGCGGCCATTGCCGACACCCGCAAGCTGCTGGCCACCGATGCACCCCTGCAGCAGGATCTGCGGGCCAGTCTGCAGGAACTCACCCGGGCCGCCCAGGCCCTGCGCCACCTGGCCGACACCCTCGACCGTCACCCCGAGGCCCTGTTGCGCGGCAAACCCGAGGAAAAACCATGAAGCGGCTGTCCCTGATCCTGGCATGCGGCCTGCTGGCCGCCTGCGGCAGCACCCCGCCGGTGCGCTACTACTCCCTCGGCGCCTTCAATCCGGCCGTGTCCGCGGTGGGCAGCGGCCCGAGCGTGGTGGTGGGGCCGGTGGGTGTGCCGGCCAGCATTGACCGCCTGCTCATCGTGCGCCAGGTGGACGGCGCCCGCGCCGACGTCGCCGATGGTCATCGCTGGGCCGCGCCGCTAAAAACCGAGATCTCCCGCCGTGTGGCGGTTGAACTGTCACGGCGCAGTGGCAACGGCCGCATCGTCTCGTGGCCCCAGTCGAGCATTGCCGAACCCGAGATGAACGTGCCCATCGACGTGCAGCGTTTCGACGCCGAGGGCTTCGAGAAGGTGAGCCTGGAGGCGGTATGGACCCTGCGCAAGGGCGGCAAGGATCTGGCCAGCCGGCGTTTCGTGGCCAGTGAAAAGGTCATGGAGCCCACCTGGGAAGCCCTTGCCCTTGCTCACGGGCGTCTCGTGGACGCCCTGGCGGCGGATATCGCCACGGCCCTGCCGGCCACCGCCCGCCTGCCCTGATGGGAGGCCGCCAGCGCCCCGTGTCGCTGCGTTCAGGCCGGGATCTTGCCTTTGCGCAACACTGGTTTGCGCGGCGCGGTTTTTGAGCGGGCCGGCTTGATGCGCGCCAGGCGTCGGCGGATCTCGTCCAAATCCATCCACAGATCGCTGCCCTGCAGGATGTGGGTGATGTCGGTGGCGCTCAGGAAGGGCGTGCACACGCGGGTGGTGACCTTCTCGAACCAGCTGCCCAGGGCGTGCACTTCGGCCAGCTGCTCGCTGCCCTTGCCGGCAAAGCTGCTTGAGTAGGTGTGGAACATCAGCTGGCAGTTGTCATGGACGATGAGCTCGTCACCGCTCAGGAAGATGAAGGCTGCCATCGAGTAGGCTCGCGCCTCCAGTACGGTGATCACATGGGCGTCCGAGGCCAACATGTTGTTGATGATCTGCAGGCCGGTGTTGAAGTCGCCACCGGGCGAGTTGATGTGCAGATAGATCAGGTCGGTTTCGGCGGCACTGCGCAGGGTGTAGAACAGTTCGGTGTAGTGCTGGGGCGACTGCAGCTCGCCGCACAGGTAGTAAGAAACCTGGTGCAGCGGGACATGCCGTTCGTAACGTACCAGCCCGCCGAAGGGCTCCGCGTCGTCTTCGTCTGCCTCGGCACTCCGCCCGCGGCTGTGGTCAAGCATGATGAACTCCTTCTCGCGCACCTGACCCGGACAGTATGCGACCGGGCCAGCCAGCCCGGCAAGCGGGCCCAGAGGCCGCCTCGACGGGTAGCTCCAGCTTGAAGATCCGGTGGTGGTGGGCCTCGCCCCACAGGCGGCCACCATGGGTGTCCACAATCGCCCGGATGATCGCAAGGCTGGCGTCCACCGGGCCGGCCCCACCAGTAGCAGGGCCATCAAAGAGATGAGTTGCGTTCTGGGCGGTGAGGCCAAGCGCCGAGTCCTCGAACTGCAGGCACACGCGCTCGGGCGTCTCCTGGAAGGCACTGAGAAGAATGCGGCGGGGGTGGCGCGGGCTGTCTCCGACGGCTTCGAAGGCGTTGGAAAGCAGGTGACGCAGCACCACCTCCAGTTGCAGGCGGTCGGCCCACAGGGATACCGTGGGCATGGCGTTGACCTTCAGCCGTACCCCCTCCTGTTCGGCCTGGTTGCGGAAGGGTGCCACGGCGGCCTCCACCAGCGTCTCAAGGGCTACGGATTCGAGGCGGGTGGGCTCGGCCTGGTAGAACTCCTGCAGGCGCCGCACCGCCGCGTCGGCTCGGGCGGATTCCCGCTGCACGCACTGCACGGCGGCCAGCAACTGCTCGGGGGTGGCACCCCGCTCGATCAGGCGCTCGCAGGCGCCGGCATAGGCGCGCAGGGCGGTGAGGGGTTGCTGCAGCTCATGGGCCAGGGCGCCAGCCATCTCGCCGGCGGCCGCCAGGCGCAGGCTGTGGCGCAGCTCCGTGCCGGTGCGTCGCTTTTCATCCACCACCACGCCGACGAAGAAGCCCACCATGGCCATGGCCAGGGCCAGGATCTGCAGCTCGGCCACGGTGACGGCGCTGTAATCAAGCACCTGTACGGCAACGATGACGCCCAGCTGCAGGAAGGCGGCGCAGATGATGGCGCCGGCCATGCCCTGACGTCCGGCGGCCCAGGCGATGGGCAGGAAGAGCAGGTAGAAGAGCTTGAAATCGTTGTGTCCTCCGAGCCCGAAGGCCAGCCACAGGGAGGCCACGGCGAGGGCCAGATAGCCGCCGGTTTCCGGCTGGCGGATGGCATGCAGCAGTTGGCGGCGTCCCTGTTCGTTGCCGAGCCACCACAGCAGGGGCATCAGGATGGCGATGCCAACACCGTCACCGACCCAGAAGCGCAGCAGGGCCTGCCACCAGCCGCTCGGCACCAGAAACCCGCCGAGGCGCAGGGAGAACACATACACCAGGCTCACCAGCAGCGTGCCCAGGGCCACCCCGATGAACCAGGTGACCAGGGCCCGTCGGGTATTCAGCAGGCTGTCGCGGGGCAGGATGCGAGCCAGCTCCGAGCCCAGCGCCACATAGCCGGCGGCCAGCGCCAGGCTGGTGCCCAGCAAGGGCCAGCGCAGGGGCTCGAAATCGTAGACGACGAAATCGGCCAGCACGACCGCCAGCACCGTGGCCAGCCAGGCGCTGCGTCCGTGGCGGATCAGGAACACCAGTCCGAGGGCAGGGGCCGGATTCCATGGCGTGATGTTCAGCCCCCACAGGGGATGGATGAAGCTCACCGCATCCAGGGCCAGGTACAGCCCGATGAAGGCAAGATTCAGCGGCAACCTGCCAAACCAGGCGGTGACCGCGCCCTTGATGTCGCTAGTCATGCAGAACGGGGGGCAGAGGGCCGCGCGGGGTTGAAAAAAGGGTCATTGGCATATTGTGACGTGAGTCACGACCTTCGGGGGCGTTTGCTGAAACCGGTATCGGCTGAGCGCGCGGTCCGCCCCCTCGCGACCCTCCGCCCTTGATGCGATAATCCCGGCTTTATTCCTCCGGCGCCCGGTTTTGCGGGTGCCTGCCTGCGCATGCATTTTTCCCTGCCGGATTTCTCCGCCTGCCGCGTGCTCGTTTGCGGCGACGTGATGCTCGACCGCTATTGGCACGGGGCGACGGCCCGCATCTCACCCGAGGCGCCCGTGCCGGTGGTGCAGGTGAAGAACGACGAAGTGCGTGCTGGTGGTGCCGGCAACGTGGCCCTCAATGCCGCCTCCCTGGGCGCCCGGGCGCGGGTCATTGGCCTGGTGGGGGACGACGAGGCCGGCCGTCTGCTCGGCGAGAGTCTGGCCGCCCGGGGGGTCGATTGTGCCTTCGAGCGCCTTGCCGACGCGCCGACGATCACCAAGCTGCGGGTCATCTCGCGCCACCAGCAACTCATCCGCCTGGATTTCGAGGAGCGTTTCGACGCCCGCCACGCCCCTCGGGTGGCCGATGCCCTGGCCGCCCACCTGGAGGGCATCGACGTATTGGTGCTGTCCGACTACGCCAAGGGCACCCTCGCCGATGTGCCGGCCCTGATCGCCCTGGCCCGGGCCCGGGGGGTGCCGGTGGTGGTGGACCCGAAGGGCACCGACTTTTCCCGTTACCGCGGCGCCACCATCGTCAAGCCCAACCTGTCCGAGTTCGAGGCCGTGGTCGGCCCCTGCCCGGACGAGGCCACCCTGATCGCCCGCGGCGAAGCCCTGCGCGCCGAGCTGGACCTGGAGGCCCTGCTGGTGACCCGCGGCGAACAGGGCGTGACCCTGCTCCAGCGTGGCCAACCGGCCCACCACCAGCCGACCCGGGCACGGGAGGTGTATGACGTGACCGGCGCCGGCGACACGGTGTCGGCCGCCCTCGGCTGTGGCATTGCCGCCGGCCTCAGCCTGCTCGAAGCCACCGCCCTGGCCAATCTGGCGGCCGGCGTGGTGGTGGGCAAGCTGGGCACCGCCACGGCGTCCCTCGACGAACTCTATGCCGCCATGGATGCCCATTCGCCCCTGGCCCGCGGGCGCATGGGCGCGGATGCGCTGATCAGCGCCGCCCAGCGTGCCCGGGCCGCCGGCGAGCGCATCGCCGTGATCGTCGGCCCCGTCGGTGTGCCGGGGGCGGCCTTGCTGGCCCGTCTCGAACAGGCCGGCCGCCAGGCCGACCGGGTGCTCCTCGTCGAGCCCGCCGACACGGACGCGGATGCCCTCGCAGTGCTCGCCGCCCTGCGCCAGGTGGACTGGGTGGTGAGTGCCGACCCGGCCGGCCACGCCGATCTGCTGGCCCGGATCGGGCCCCACCTGTTGCTGCCCGCCCGCCCATGATCATGGACATCTCGACCACCAGCGGCCGCATCCGCGCCTGGCTGGACATGCACCTGGTGGATCACGGCGCCGTCCGCGCCGTGTACAGCAACTTCTACGACCTGGGCGGCGGCATGTACCGCAGCAGCCAGCCCAGCCCGGCCCAGCTGCGCAAGTACCAGCAAAGCCTCGGTCTGCGCAGTGTGATCAACCTGCGCGGCGCCCATGGCTACGGCTCCTACGCCCTGGAGAAGGAAGCCTGCGCGCAGCTCGGCATTGCCCTCCACGACGTCAAGCTGTACTCCCGCACGCCACCGGAGATCGAAGAGGTGCACGCCATGGACGCGCTCTTCAAGACCATCGAATACCCCGCCCTGCTGCACTGCAAGTCCGGCGCCGACCGGGCCGGCCTGGGGGCCGCCCTGTACCGCATCCTGCACCTGGGCCACCCGGTCGAGGCCGCCATGGCCGAGCTGGGCTGGAAGTACGGCCACTTCAAGCAGGCCAAGACCGGCGTGCTGGATTTCTTCTTCGCCACCTACGTGGCCCGCAACCGCCAGTCGCCCATCGGCTTCCTGGAGTGGGTGAACACCGAATACAACCGCCTCGAAATGCACAACCGCTTCCGCGCCGAAGGCTGGGCCAGCCTGATCGTCGACAAGGTCCTGCACCGGGAATGAAAAGCGCCTTCCTGCTTTACCGCCGCCTGCTCGGCTCCATCCGCCCCTACAGCAAGGTGGTGGCTCTGTCGGTGCTGGCCATGATCGCCGCGGCTTCGCTGGAGCCGGTGCTGCCGGCCCTGCTCAAGCCCCTGGTGGACGAGAGCCTGATCAAGAAGAACCACGTGGCCCAGTGGCAGGTGCCCCTGTTCCTGATGCTGGCCTTCCTGGCCAAGGGCGTGGCCGAGTACGT
>Ga0073899_10001362_pt1 | contig 22419 bp, 21 predicted proteins | sample KloWWTmetaKNB5Ph_FD_88975 | JGI IMG/M metagenome (GOLD analysis project Ga0073899, IMG submission 88975) | Active sludge microbial communities from Klosterneuburg, Austria, studying microevolution and ecology of nitrifiers - Klosterneuburg... | ecosystem: Engineered > WWTP > Aerobic digester >... | reverse complement strand
GATGCACGGTGGCATCGGTATCACCTTCGAGTACCCGATCAGCCACTACCTCTCCCGCATGGTCGCCGCGACCCGCACCTACGGCTCCACCGAGGACCACCTCCGCGTCCTCGCCGAGTCGATGACTGCGTAAGCACCACCACCGCAAAAGCGCCGGTCCCCAACGGGGACCGGCGCTTTTGTCATGCGGGCGTACCGGTGGCTGCGCGGGCGCACCGTCACAAAGTGATCGGCAGGTGCGTTTTGCGCACCTCGCGTTGCATGGACTAGAACGAGACTCTAAGATTCAGGAACGGCACCGGTGCCGATAGACAACTCCCGCGCACGTACGCGCGCGGCATTGAAGGGAAGTCAACGATGACTGATGACGTGATTGTCGAGGACACGGACGGTATCCGCATCCTGACCATCAATCGACCGAGTCGGCGCAACGCGCTCAACGCGAACGCGTACTACGCCCTCGCCGATGGCGTGGCGAGCATCGACGCCGACCCAGACATCACCGCCGTCGTGATCACCGGCGCCGGCGAGCACTTCTGCGCCGGCAACGACCTCGCCGACTTCGTGGCCCCGAAGGACGAGCGCGACCCGCAGAAAAAGAGCGGCGCTGCCGCACTGTTCGAGGCGCTCGACACCGCCCGCAAGCCGACGTTCGCGGCGATCGAGGGCTACGCCGTGGGCATCGGCGTCACCATGCTGCTGCATTGCGACGTCGTCTACGCCGGCAGCACCGCCAAGTTCCGCGTGCCGTTCGCCCCGCTCGGCGTCGCCCCCGAGGGCGGCTCGAGCCTGCTGATCCAGCAGGCAAGCGGCATCAAAAAGGCCAAAGAGATCCTGATGTTCGGCGATGTCTTCACCCCCGAGTACGCCGAGCACGCGGGCATCATCACCGCGGTCGTCGACTCGGGCACCGCCCTCGACTACGCGATCGAGCGCGCCCGGTTCCTGGCCACGCTGCCAAGCGACGCGGTGCACACCGCCAAGCGGCTCATCGACTCCCACAACACGGAGGCAATCACTGAACTGCTCCCCGTGGAGTTCGCCGAGTTCGGCCGCCTCCTCCAATCCGAACAAACCCAGGCCCATCTCAAGTCGATGATGGCGCAACGCTGAAAGTACGCACATGACACTCCCTGAAATCCTGCAGAAGCCGCTGACGCTCCCCGTCATCGCATCACCGCTGTTCCTCGCCTCCGGGCCCGAGCTCGTGCACGCCCAGTGCCAGGCGGGCGTCATCGGCGCCTTCCCCGCGCTGAACGCGCGCCCCGCGTCGCTCCTTTCGGACTGGCTCGATGAGCTGCAAGACAAGCTCGCCGGCAATCCGAATGCCGCACCCTTCGCGGTCAACCAGATCGTGCACCGCTCGAACGACCGCCTCGAGCAGGACATGCAGGTCATCGTCGACCACAAGGTGCCGATCGTGATCACCTCGCTCGGCGCGCGCCCCGAGATCAACGAGGCGGTGCACTCGTACGGCGGCATCGTGCTCCACGATGTGACGACGAACCGCTTCGCGCACAAGGCGATCGAGAAGGGCGCCGATGGCCTCATCGCCGTCGCCGCAGGTGCTGGCGGCCACGCCGGCGCACAGTCGCCCTTCGCGCTCATCCGCGAGATTCGCGCATGGTTCGACGGCCCGCTGGCGCTCTCGGGCGCGATCACCCACGGCCGCTCCATCCTCGCCGCCCAGGCCCTGGGCGCCGACTTCGCGTACATCGGCTCGGCGTTCCTCGCCACGAAGGAGTCGAACGCACCCGAGCCGCAGAAGCAGCTCATGCTCGAGTCGACCGCCGAAGACATCGTGTACTCCAACCTCTTCACGGGCGTGCACGGCAACTACCTGCGCGGTTCCATCGTGGCGAGCGGGCTCGACCCCGACAACCTTGGCCAGTCCAGCCCGGCGGCGATGAGCTTCGGCAGTGACCGCAAGGCGAAGGCGTGGCGCGACATCTGGGGTTCGGGGCAGGGCATCGCGATGCTCACCGAACAGGTGACCACCCAGGAGCTCGTCGATCGCCTCAAGGCCGAATACGATCTCGCCCGCGAAGAAGTGGTTCGTCTCCTCGCGCTGTAGCCACGGCATCCCGCATCGTTCGACCTCATGAAGCGCCCGGGCGCATCGCCCGGGCGCTTCATGGACTCATCAAGAAAAGGTAGCGAAAGCATGGAAACTCGCAACGAAGCGATGTTGATCGATGGCACCTGGCGCCCCGCGTCAGACGGCGGCACGGTCGAGATCGAGAACCCGGCCAACCGCACGATCATCGCGACCGTCCCGAAGGCCACGCACGCGGATCTGCAGGAGGCGCTCGACGCCGCAGAGCGCGTGCGCGTGAGCTGGAGCGACACGAGCGCCTGGGAGCGCTCGACGATCCTGCGCCGAGCGGCCGAGATCATCCGCGAGCGGGTCGACTCGATCGCCCAGCTGCTGACGATCGAGCAGGGGAAGCCGCTGCCGCAGGCGCGCGGAGAGGTGCACTCCGCTGCCGACCAGTTCGACTGGTACGCCGATGAGGCGCGGCGCATCTACGGTCGCACGATCGAGGGGCCCAACCAGCTCGTGCGCACCGAGGTGCGCCAGGAGGCCATCGGCCCGGTCGCCGCCTTCACCCCCTGGAACTTCCCCGTGATGCTGGCCGCACGCAAGCTCGCGCCGGCGCTGGCCGCCGGTTGCCCCGTGATCCTCAAGCCCGCGGAGGAGGCGCCCTCGGCCTGCCTCGCCATGGTGCGCGCGGTGCACGATGCGGGTGTCCCCGCAGGCGTGCTCGCCGCGGTCACCGGCGACCCGGCGTTCGTGAGCGCGACGCTGCTGGATTCTCCCGTGATCCGCAAGGTCTCGCTGACGGGCTCCGTCCGCGTCGGCCAGATCGTGATGGGGCTGGCGGCGAAGCACATGGCCGCGGTGTCGTTCGAACTCGGCGGCCACGCCCCCGTGATCGTGTGCGATGACGTCGACGTCAAGGCCGTCGCGGCCCAGGCAGCACGGACGAAGTACCAAAACAGCGGTCAGATCTGCGTCTCGCCGACGCGCTTTCTCGTGGCACGTTCCATCCTCGACGAGTTCGAAGCCGAGTTCACGCGCGCAAGCGCCGCCCTCGCCCTCGGCGATGGCATGGATGCCGGCAGCGAGCTTGGTCCTCTGTGCAGCGCGCGCCGGCACGACGACTTCGCCGCGCTGGTCGAAGATGCGCTCGCCCGCGGCGCCGTCGCGACCACGGGCGGCACCTCGCTGCGCGAGGAACTCGGCGGGCACTTCTACGCGCCCACCGTGCTGCGCGACATCCCGAAGGATGCCCGTGTGCTCCAGGAGGAGCCGTTCGGCCCGCTCGCGCTGATCGTGGCTTACGACGAGCTGGAGGAAGCCGTCGAGATCGCGAACAACACCAACCTCGGGCTCGCCGGCTACCTGTTCACCGACGACATCAGCCGCGCGCAGCTGCTGAGCGAGAAGCTGCGCGTCGGGATGGTTGGCGTGAACACCTTCGCCATCGCAAACGCCGCCTCACCGTTCTCGGGTGTGGGGCTGAGCGGCATGGGCGCCGAAAGCGGCGTCGAGGGCATCCAGATGTACCTTCGCCCCAAGACGGTCATGACCGGGATCTCGGATTCACTGCGCTGATCTGACACATCGACGTATGGCGTCGGCGAGCGCGGGAGACCGCGATATCTCGTCGGCGCCATATTCGGTTTTCGGACCACTTCTCGCCATACGATAGCGCCATGCGCGCAGTCCAATACGTGAAGATCGGGGCTCACCCCGAGGTCGTGACCGCCGAGAAGCCCGAGCCGGGACCCGGGCAGGTTCGCCTCCGGGTGACCGCCGCCGGACTCTGTCACTCCGACGAGTTCGTGATGAGCCTGCCGGAAGACCGGTACGGCTACCCGCTGCCGATGACCCTCGGCCACGAAGGCGCCGGGATCGTCGACGCGCTGGGCGCCGGCGTCACGGGAGTGACGATCGGCGAGTCGGTGGCCGTGTATGGCCCCTGGGGCTGCGGCCTGTGCCACGCGTGCGCGCAGGGCAAGGAGAACTACTGCAACCGCGCCGCTGAGCTCGGCATCTTTCCGCCCGGGCTCGGTGCGCACGGCGCGCTTGCCGAGTACATGATCGTGGATGACGTGCGCCATCTCGTGCCGCTCGGCGACCTTGACCCGGTTGAGGCGGTATCGCTCACCGATGCCGGCCTCACCCCGTACCACGCGATCAGATCCAGCATGGCGGCGCTGCGGCCCGGCGCGACGGCCGTCGTGATCGGCGCCGGGGGGCTTGGCCACATGGGCATTCAGCTGCTGCGTGCCCTTACCGGCGTGACGATCATCGCCCTCGACATCGATCAAGACAAACTGCGCCTCGCGACCGAGGTCGGCGCCCACCACGTCGTTCCCTCCGGCCCCGACGCCCCGCAGTTCATCCGCCAGCTCACCGGGGGCGACGGCGCCGATGCGGTGTTCGACTTTGTCGGCATCCAGGCCACCGTCGAGATCGCGCGCCAGTCGATCGCGCGCGACGGCATCATCCAGATCGTGGGCATCGGCGGCGGGATCCTGCCCGCCGGCTTTTTCTCCCTGCCGTTCGGCGCCTCGGTGCGCACGCCGTACTGGGGCTCGCGCTCAGAGCTGATGGAGGTGTTCGAGCTCGCCCGCACCGGCAAGATCAAGGTGCACGTCGAGCGTTTCTCGCTCGAGCAGGCCCCCGAGGCCTACGAGCGCCTGCACGCCGGCAGCATCCTCGGCCGGGCGGTCGTCGTCCCGTAGCGCGTGCGGTGCCGGGGCTCAGCCCCAGCCTTCACACGCGATGCCGTCGCCGTCACCGTCGCCGCGGTTGCCTGTGCCGAACGCGAACCACTCGTACTGCTCGGCCTGCGCGGGGTCGGAGCGGGCGAATGGCCCGGTCGGGTGCCCGACGGTGTTCTGCTTCAGCTTGGTGCACGACGAGTACTGCTCCCACCACCGCTCAGCCCCGGGCGGCGGCGCGGGCGGTGCCGGCGTCTCGGCCGGGAGGGATCGATCCGCCGCACCCCCGGCGCACGCGGTCGTCACGACCGTGCGATTCGGGCCCTGCGTGGCGCGCTGCGCCGCGCGGTAGGCCTCCTCGCGCGGGTGCGCCGGGTAGCCGTCGCGCGAGTCGTAACGGGCAATCGCGAGCCCGGCCTCGATCTGCATCAGGCCGATGTCGACCCCGGCCTCGGTGCTGATCGAGCGCAGCAGGCGGCCGTAGCGATCTGTGTCATCGTGCCCCGCCGGCAGCTCGAGGCTGATGGCCGCGCCCTTCGCGAGAGCCCGACCGAGGGCGGTGGATGCCTCGTCGTAACCGCATTCGCCGCGTTCCGGCGTATCGATCCCGATGATGCGCACGGTGCCGGCAGCGGTTTCGACCGTATCGCCGTCGATCACCGCGACGAAGGTGCTCGCCTGCACGTCCCCGGCGGGCGTCCACGGCCGCGCGTCGCCATCGTTCGAGCCGCCGGGCGGTGCGGTCGTCGCGGGCTCCGAAGCGGCTGCGCCGGGAACCTCGGCGACGCCGCGCTGCACGGTGGCGCACCCCACCGTGCCACCGAGCAGCATCAGCGCAAGGGCGAGCGTGGCCACCGGGCGGATGCGCGCGCTCACGCGGCTGGCTCCTGCGAAGCGGTGCCCTCCGGCACGTCCGCCTCCGCGCGTGAGAGCGCGAAGACGCCGAGCACGGCGACGGCACCCGCGATGATGAACGCGATCATGGCGATCGGCGGCGCGTTGCTGGCCTCGGCGAGGATCGTGATGCTGAAGATCACCGCCACAGCGGGGTCGATCACGGTGAGCCCGGCGACCACGACCTCGGCCCGGTTGCTCGCGTGCGCGAGTTGCACGAAGTAGATCGACAGACCACCGGCGACGGCGATGCCGAGCACGCACAGGATGGTGAGCACGTTCGCGAGGTCGAGGGTGAACGCTCCGGATGTGAGGATCGCCTGCACCCGCAGGATGACCGTCTTGCCGAGTGTGACAACGAAGCCCGAGTAGACGCCGCCGAGCACGACCCACATGATCGCCGGGACGGTGCGCCTGCGGCTGAGCAGAAAGATCGCCGCGGTCGAAAGCAGCACCGCAACCAGCACCACGAGCACGGCGCCAAGCTGCTGACCGGTGATGGCATGCTGCGTGCTGACGATGGCGGCGACGGTCACGAAACTCGCCACGCCGAGCACGCAGATCGTGATCGCCCGCACCACCGCGGCCGCGGGCTTCTGTTTCGCCGCCACCGAGGTGATGAGCACCGTGAACACGAGCGCCGTCACGCCGATCGGCTGGACCACCATCAGGGGCGCGAAGGTGAGGCTCGCGAGTTGGAACAGGATCGACAGTCCGAGCAGAAGCCCGCCGATCAGCCAGAATCTGTTGCGCACCAGGTGCCAGAACTGGGCGATGACGCCCTTGGGCATCGCGCCCGCGGTCATGGTGCGCACGCCGCGGCTCTGCAGAATGTTGCCTACCGAGAGCACCGCAGCCGAGGCGAGGGCGAGCGCGACCCCGAGGATCGGAATCGATTCAGGTTGCATCAGTGCCGTTCACTTTCGAGGTAGAGCTTGACGCTGATCTCGTAGGCGTCGAGTTCTTCGAGCACGTAGCGCAGCGCGCTGCTGCTATGCCAGCCGGAGCGCCCAAGCTGGTGCAGGTGGGTGCGCATGATCGTGATGAGCGCCAGCTCAAAGCTCAGCACATCGGCGCGCGAGAGCTCGTCATCCGCGTCGAGGGGCATCGTGATCCACGATCGTGAGCGTGCGTGCAGCTCGGGTTCGAAGGGGGTGTTGTCGGGGCGCGAGACGTCGCCTTCCGCCAAGGCCGCCTGTACGGCCGCCTGCAGCTTCTCGCCGATCTCGCGAATCTCGGCGTGCGGCGGACCCTTGTCTGCCTTCGTGCCAAGCCCGAGCAGCCGCACGAGCAGTGGCAGCGTGAGCCCCTGGAGCAGGAGGCTGCCCGTCGCCACCAGGAAGGCGATGAAGATCAACAGACTGCGCTCGGGTGTGTCCTCTGGCAGGGTTTGCGCTGCCGCGAGCGTGACCGCGCCGCGCATCCCGGCCCAGACGATCACCGTGTTGTGCTTCCAGGTCAGGGGCGACGAGTCGAAGTAGTCGATGTCGGCGTGCACGCGACCGAGCCGCCGCGGGCTGCGCTGGATCCGGCCCCGAAGCCGTGCACGGAGCTTTCGCTGCATGCGCACGTTGTGGATGCGCATCATCGGCATCACATACAGTCCGCGCACGATGATCACGACGCCGAAGGCGAGGGCGGCGAGCAGCACGCCGCGCCCGACCCCCTCGTGATGGGCGATGTTGTCGGCGAGGATATCGGTGAGTTGGAGCCCCATGAACAGGAAGATCGCGCCCTCGAGCACGAACTCGATGGTCGCCCAGTTGAGCTTGTCTGACGCGCGTTGCTCGGGCGTGAGCCAGCGCAGCGCGCCCTGCCCGCAGACGAGCCCGGCGATCACCGCGGCGACGAGGCCGGAGCCGCCGAGCTCGTCGGCGGGCACATAGGCGAGGTAGGGCACCGTGAACCCGATGGCCGTGTTGCCGACGGCACTGCTGGTGCGTGCGCGGAGCCAGAGGGCGATGGCACCGACCACTGCGCCGATCACCACGGCGACCACGACCGACCAGACGAACGCGCCGACCGCGGCACCGAGCGAGAAGCCCGAGGCCGCGGCGACGATCGCCGTGCGCAGGATCACAAGCGCAGACGCGTCGTTGACGAGGCTCTCGCCCTCCAGCACGGTCACGACCCGATTGGGCAAGCCCAGCGAGCGCGCCATGGAGGTTGCCACCGCATCGGTCGGGCTGAGGATCGCGCCGAGGGCCACCGCGAAGGGAAAGCCGAGGCCCGGAACCATCCAGAAGAACACGAGCCCGAGCACGAGCGAGCTGATCACCACAAGCACGACCGAAAGCCCGCCGATCGCGCCGAAATCTCGTCGGAACTCGATCGCCGGGGCAGAGACCGCCGCGGAGTACAGCAGCGGCGGCAGCACCCCGATCAGCACGACGTCCGGGGGCACCGAGAACTCGGCGAGCGCGGGGATCATGCTGCCAAGCAGCCCGATCGCCACGAGCACCAGCGGGCCCGCGACCCCGATGCGGCGCGAGAGTGAGTGCGCGAACACGATGACGAGGATCCCCGCAAGAATCGGCAGCAGCGTCTCGATCAGCATGTGCCTCCTCCCCGCGGGTGCGGTGTGTTCATTCCAGGATCGAGGTGCGCGCCTGTGCGGCCAAATCCGAGGCACACATCCGGCACCGAAGCCGTGCGATCAGGCGTTGGCGGGCACGTGGTGATGGGAGGCCTCGTGGTGACGCCCGATGGTCTCGACGTTGCGCAGGAACAGGATGATCCACGTGAAGATCAGCAGCGCCGACACCAGCTCGACTGCGGTGAGGTTGTAGATCCCGAACGCGAACAGCAGGGCAAGCAGGATGATCGCCGCCACGAACGAGAAGCCCAGCGCCACGAACAGCCGCGGCATCGTGGGGATCAGCGTGGGCAGGCCGAACACCAGCGCCGCGAACGCGACGGTCATTCCCGTGGCAACCGTGGTGTGGATCAGGAGGAAATCGCTCACGGGGAACACGCCCACGCAGCCGAGCAGGATGCCGAGCAACACGAACAGGGTGCGCACCGTGATGCGGTGGCGGCGATCGCGCGGGGTCTGATCGGGCAGGCTCGCCGTGCCCAGCCGTGCGATCGTGGTGATGATCACGCCGGAGAGGATCAGCGTGATGTTGAACGCGAGCGCCGAGATGTCGTGTGTGATGCCGAGGGCCGAGAGGTTGAGCTTCCACCATTGCGGGTCGGCCGAGCTCAGCATTGCCGCAACCATCCCGACGACGAGGAAGACGGCAAGCACGAGCGAGAGCTGCCGCGGCGAGATCGCCGACGCGCTGATCGACGAGACGTAGGCGCTCAGCGCGGTCGCGCCGGCGGTGAGCAGGATCGCCGGCGTCGTGAACACGATGGCGCCGGTGAAGCTGTGCGCCATGATGGTCGCGATGCCGATCCACGCCAGGAGCGCGATGGCGCCGTGCGCGAGCGAGAGCGCAACAAAATCGAACCAGTGGATGCCCGGAATCTCGCTGTCGGCGGAGCGCAGGCGCAGATTGCGATGGGCGATGAGGCGGGTGGCACCGAATGCGACCGCCGAGGCGACGGCAGCAACGAGCCCGGTGAAGTCGCCGAGTGAATCACGGCCGTCGATCGGGAGCTGGCGGCCCCAGTACATGATGGTCGCGGCAACCGCGCCCAGCGCGAAGGCGATCACGGCGATCAGGAGGGCGAGCGACTCATGGTCGACGGGTCGCCGCACTGGGCCCAGCTTTGATGTGAGCGCCGTCGGGACGGCGCTCACGTGTGTGTGGGTGTGCGCGTGCGTGGCGGCAGGCTGTGCCGCGTGCACCGGCGGTGCGGCGGGGGAAGATCCGTGGTCAGGCAACGATCTGATCCTCTCAATGTCACCGGTCCGGCGCCGGGCACCTCGTTCGCACACGTCACAGCGAGTATAGTGCGACGGGAGCTCCCGCCCGCCGAGCCGGGCCGCTGGATGCGACCGCGCATACAGCTCGCAACACCGCAGTTCGAAGGAGAACGATGGTCGACTCTGACGCCACCCGCGTGACCCCTGGCGCAAAGCGCCCGTCGCTCAGCGGCAAGGCGATCATCGCGATCGTCATCGCGGTCGTCTCGCTGGCATTCGTGTTCTCGAACACCGCGGAGGCGTCGCTGCACTTTCTCGGCCTAAGCTTCACCATGCCCGCGTGGGGGTGGTTTCTCGCCGTGCTCATCGCCGGCGTCGTGATCGGCTCGCTCTTCCCGTGGCTCCGGCCGCGCCGCCGTCGCGATCGCCGCTGACCGGCGACACCGACTCAGAACGCCCCGATGCCCTTGCCGATGACGCTCGTGCCGAGGATGGCGAAGACGACGGTCATGATCGTCGCGTTGTTCGCCGCGAGCCAGGCGCGGATGCTCGCCAGCGCCGGTGCAGCCTTCTGTGGCGCGATCACCGCGAACAGCACCGGGGCCGCGACGGTGAGCGCCGCGACGACCGTGAAACAGACGATCGCGATGATGATGCCGCCGATGTCGAGCCCTGCCCGACCGATGACCGATCCGGCGGCAGCGGCAACCAGGAGGTTCTTCGGGTTGACCGCCGCGAGCGCGAACGCGAGGGCGAGCGCCGTGAGCGCCCCCATCGAGTCGATCTTCGACATCCAGGCAGGCAGTTGCGCTTCGACCCCCGGTGCGGGGCGGGAGCGCCATTGCCGAATGCCGAGGAGCAGGAGCCCGATCCCGAGCACCAGCTGAATCACCCCGAGGACCGGCTGCGCGCCCCCGGACGTGTCCGGCTCGGGGATCACCCCGGCGAGGAGCGTGATCACGCTTGTGGCAACGAGGACACCGACGAGCCATCCGCCAAGAAACGCGAGGCCCAGCCGCCTGGGACGCGAGGACATCAGCATCAGGATCACCGCGATGATCGGGATCGGGCTGATCGCGATCGCGACGGCGTTGGGGAGGATGCTCCCCAGGACTTCATTTATGTGCTGGCTCCTCGGCGGCCTGAACAGGGATGCGCGCTGGCTCAGCCGCGGAGCAGCTGCTGCTTGGCCAGCGTGAACTCTTCGGCAGACAAGAGCCCCTGCGCATGCAGTTCACCGAGCTGCTGCAGACGCGCGACAACGTCATCGGCGGGCGCAGCGGCCGGCGCCGGTGGCACCGGGACGGCCTGCTGTGCGGCCTGTGCGGCAGCCTGCTGTTGCGCGGCAGCCTGCTGCTCGAGCGCACGGTTGTGCTGGTGCGATGCCACGGCGCCGCTTACGGCCGTCGCGGTGCCGGCGACAACCGCGGTGCGTGCAGCCATACCCAGCAGTCCGGGTCGTCCAACTCGCCTCAGAATAGGCATCTCATGCTCCTTCTTGCTCGGTGGCCGCTGCGATCGCGACCAGTTCCTCCACCAACGGTGCAGAGACGCGCTCCGTCCGCACGACTCGACCCGACGCGTCGGCGAGGCGTGATGCGAGCGTGGTCGCCCACCGCATCTCGATCGCGGCGATCGCGACGCCAAAGCCCGGGGCTACATCGGCGATCGACTCGGCGATGTCGTCGTCGCCGATCAGCCCCTCGATCTCCAGCTCCATGCCGATTCCGGACGTCGCCGTCGCCGCGTGCTCCCGAAGCTCAGTGACCTGCACGGTGCCGTCGGCGCTGCGCGTGACGACCACCAGGTCGACCACCCGCACCGTCCCGGATGCCGAGAGCTCAACGAGGGCGTCGAGCACGCCGGGCGAGAGCCCATCGCCCTCGAACTCGACGACGTAGACGTCGATGGGCCCGTAGGTGAAGTGGTGTTCGGTCTGTGCGCTCATGATGCCTCAATCGTCGGGAAGTGCCATGTGCCGTCCAGCACCTCGGGGTGCGGACGGTAGAGCCGGACCAGGTAGTTCCAGCCCTCCATAATGGGCAGCGTGTTGGGCACGCTCGGATCCCCACCGAATCGCACGGTGATGGTTCCGTCCGGATTGCGCACGCCGGTGATGTTGTTGACGCTGTACATGCCGGCGTCATTCGGGGCGAAGTACCCGTCGGCGTTATAGAGCGAGATCGACCAGAACCCGTCCACCGGCACGTCGCCGACGGTCAGCTCGTACGCGCCGACCGGGAGCCCCGGGTTGACGTTGATGTAGAACGCCTCGCTCTCGGGGAGTCCACCCCAGCCGGCGGCGGCACCCAGCAGGTGACGGATCGGGTCCACATCCGCCTTCGCCCCGAAGCACCGCTCGAGACCGCCGAGCCCCTTCGCCAGCTCGAGGATCGCACCCCGCGTGAGCGCGAATGACGCCTCGTCATACGCCGGCGGCGCGAACTCTCGCCCGGCGACCGACGAGACCGTGAACTGACGCTGCAGCGCGTTCACGACCGCGACGTCGGCTGGGTCCTCCGGGTCCACGAGCACTCGCGCGGCGGCGAGCACGAAGTCGCTGCCAAGCTGATCGGCGCGCAGTTCATACGTTCCACCTGCATGCAGCACCAGATTGATGTAGTGATCTTCGTTGACGAACATCACGGAGATGTACCGCTCACCGGCATCCGGGATCGTGATCCTCGCACCTTGCGAGACGTCGATGATCGCCGCACTGTACAGCGTGTCTCGGTTCATCCGGATGATGGTCTGCTGATCCAGCGGGGTTGGCGTGCCGAAGTGGTTCCAGATGTTCGAGCCGCCGGCGGACGCCGCGATGCCCGCGAACATGCGGGCACTTTCGACGCGCACGTAGTTCTCGTACGTGACCTGAACGGGGTGGTCTGCCATGAAGCGCCTTTCTGCCACGATACGTTCATCTTGCAGGCCCGGGGCCGGTATCCGCACCATCAACACAGGAAGACTTCGGCGGCGGGTGCCGAGCGCACGGAGCACGTGCGATGGAATCGATGCGATATGCGCATGAAAGGCAGCGGCAAACCATGACCACCCTCACGATCGGCACGACCATCGGCGCCCCCGCGGTGCGGGCCGAACTCGATCCGAGGCGCTTCAACAGGCACACGTTCTGGGTCGGCCAGAGCGGCAGCGGCAAGACGTACGCCCTGGGCGTCGTCCTGGAACAGCTGCTGCTGCACACCGAACTGCCCATGCTGATCCTCGATCCAAACGGGGATTTCATCCGCATGCGTGAGACGAGGCCGGGTGCCGACCGTGCCGATGCAGACCGCATCGCCGCCGCCGACATCCGCGTGTTTCGCTCGGGCAGCGCCGCAGGCGAACGGCTGCACGTGCGATACACCGACCTCGCGGCGGCGTCCAAGGCCGCCGTGCTGCAGATGGATCCCATCGCCGACGGCGAGGAATACAACGTACTGCTGCATGGCGAAGCGGATGCCGACACCTTCGATGCGCAGGAGACATCGACGCGGCTGCGCAATTCGGGCGACCCCAGCCAGATCAAGCTCGCCAACCGCATGGAGAACCTGCAGGTCATGGAGTGGGATCTCTGGTCGCACGGCGCCGCCTCGGTCGTCGACACCATCGAGGAGCGGCCCCGGGCCACGGTGCTGGACCTCGGAGGGTTCGCGCACCCGGTCGAGCCGAAGGTCGCCGCCCTCGCCGTACTCGAACAGCTCTGGGCGCGCCGCGAGGAGCGCCGCCCCATCCTGATCGTCATCGACGAAGCGCACAACCTGTGTCCCCCGCACCCGCAGACTGCCGTCGAACGCGCGCTCGTCGCGCAACTGATCCAGATCGCCGCGGAGGGGCGGAAGTTCGGGCTGTGGCTGCTGCTGTCGACGCAGCGGCCGACGAAGATCCACCCCAACGTCCTCTCGCAATGCGACAACCTCGCGCTGATGAGGATGAACGCGCCACGGGATCTCACCGAGCTTGCCGAGGTGTTCGGATTCGCCTCGGAGGCGGATATCCGCCGCAGCGCAAGCTTCACGCAGGGCCAGGCGCTGTTTGCCGGGGGCTTCATCGCCGCGCCGACCTTCGTGCAGATAGGTGAGCGCATCACCCAGGAAGCCGGCGGCGATGTCCAGGTTCCGCTGCGCGACGCTGCCGAGAACTGGCGGCGGTCGGAGCCGTGATCTGTGGCGGAGACGAGGGGATTTGAACCCCTGGTCCCCGTGAGGGGACTCCACCTTAGCAGGGTGGTGCACTAGGCCGGACTATGCGACGTCTCCAGGCGTCCTCGCGGACGCACGTAGCAATCATAGCCGCATCGCGACCGTGTGCCGAACCACCTCGGGCGCACACGCGCGTCGCGGCCCGGACGGCCGGTGGCGCTAGCCGCGTCCGCGGAGGTTGCCGTTTGAGCAGGTGATCTGCGCCGCAGTCGTGCCCGAGATGCTCGAAGGCAGCTGCACGGCGCCGCTCGCGGGCGCTTCCGGGGCGCCCGGCTCGGGCGTCGTACCGGGATCACCGCTGGCGCCGGGTTCGGGCACCGCTCCGGGCTCACCGGGCGCGGTGCTCGGCTCGACCACCACGACGCCGGCGCCGGCGCTGGCGGTGTTGGTCAGCTCGATCGGCGCGTTCTCGGCAAGCGCGGCGAACAGCACATCGGCGGCCTTGGTGTTCGGCCGCACGCGGTTGGGATCGCTCGGGTCTGGGGAGGTGGGGTATTGCAGAAAGACGATCTCGTCGAAGGGCACGTTCTTCACCGCGAGCGCGATCTGCATCATGAGCACCGGGTTCGCGAGGCTCTTGCTGGGGGTCACGCTCTCGAGCGCAACGTTCGCCAGCTCATACAGGGTCTTCGGGTCGGAGAGCACACCGTCGCCGACGAGCTTGCGCGCCAGCGACGACATGAACTGCTGCTGGTTGCTGATGCGCCCGAGATCGCCTCCGTCGCCCACACCGTGGCGCGTGCGCAGAAACTGCAGCGCGGTCAGGCCCGAGAGCTCGTGGTCGCCGGCGGCGAGATCGAGCCCCGTGTACCGGTCGCGGATCCCGCCGACGATGCACACCGGCACGCCGCCGATCGCGTTCGACACCTCGATGACCCCGCCCCACGTGATCGAGGCCGCGAATTGGATCGGCTGTCCGGTGAGCTCCGACACGGTCAGCGCCGTGCACGCGAGTCCGCCGTACGCGTACGTGGTGTTGAGCATCTGCCCCGACATAGCCGAGTGCACCCGGCCCTTCTCATCGGTGCACGAGGGGATCCGCACGATCATGTCGCGCGGAAAGCTGATCACCGTGACCCGGCGAGGCTCCTCCGAGATGTGCAGCAGCATCGTCACATCGTTGAGCTCGCCGCCCGAGTCCGGGCCCGTGCAGCGCTCGCCGAAGTATGCGGCGTACTCGGGCTCGCACTTGTCGGTGCCGGTGAGCAGCAGGTTGACGCCACCCTCGATCTCGCCGATGTTCGGCGGCAGTGGGGCGTCCTGCGGGATCTCGACTGCCTCAGAGGCGAAGCTGTGGGCGAGGTCCCAGGCCGCGAACCCGGCGACGCTGACCCCGCTGACCAACACGACGGCAAGCGCCATCGCGAAGAACTTGCCGATCTGGGCGAGCGGATGCGGCGAGCGCAGCTGCCCGTGCCGGGCGACCGTGTGCCGGCGACGGCGTGGCGAGGGGGGTGTGGCCTGGCTCATCCGTCTCCTTTCGCGCACTGCTCTCGTGCATCACCACGGCGTCCACGACGCGGAAAACACCGTCGCGGAACACGACGGTGGGAGCGGAGGGTGTGGGATTCGAACCCACGGGACATTGCTGCCCACTGGTTTTCAAGACCAGGTCCATCGGCCGCTCGGACAACCCTCCCGGTACGCCGAGTGTATCGGCTGGCACGCGCGGCCCCGTGCAGGGGCGTCGCGAACCGCGAGATTCGCTAGCGGCCGCGCGCCAGTTCGCGCAGCACCCGGGCCGCGCCGCCGTCGCCCACCCTTGCGGTGACGTGGGTCGCGGCATCCAGCACCTCACGGGGGCTCTGCCCCATCGCGTACGCGCGACCGCCACCGTTGCGCGCCCACGCGAACATCTCGAGGTCGTTGCGGCCATCGCCGATCACCAGCACATCGGCCGGCGCGAAGCCGAGCCACGTGCGCACCTGCTCGAGCGCCGTGCCCTTGTTGACGCCGTCCGGGGCGATGTCGAGCCACGACGAGAAGCCGACCGAGTACGAGACCTGGTGCAGGCCGATGCCCTCGACGAGGCGCAGAAACTCGCCGTTGTCGTGTCGCGGCGAGACCACCACGACGCGGCTCACGGCGACCTCCATCATCGCCTCGAGCGGCACCTGCTGCGCCCGGCCGAGCTCCCATTCGGGGATGTCGGCGGTGTACATCCGGCGCCCGTCTGGCCGCTCGACCATGTAGCGCGCGTCCGGCAGATGCTCGCGCAGCAGCGTGAGTACCGCCGCGGGCTCGAAGGTCTCGACCTGGTACGGCGCGTAGCCCGACGCATCCGCCGGGTCACGACGCAGCACGACCGCACCGTTCGAGGCGACGACGTACTCGGGCTCGAGGCCCAGCTCGCGCATGATGCGCTCCACGGTGTTCCAGCTGCGACCCGTCGCCAGCATGAGCGTGTGCCCGGCGGCCTCGGCCCCGCGGATCGCCTCGACGATGCCCTCGCTCAGCGACTCGTCCTCGTGCAGCAGGGTGCCGTCGATATCGAGCGCGACGAGCACCGGGCGGGTGGATGCCGCGACCTCCGCGTACGCGGCGCCGTGCGATGCGTGCCCGCGCGCTTGGGTCATCGCGGCCTCGGCGGGCGTCGCCTGCGTCTCGCTCACGAGCGGGGCTCCAGCACGTCGAGGCCGCCGAGGTAGGGGCGAAGCGCCTCCGGGACGAGCACCGAGCCGTCGGCACGCTGGTGCGTCTCGAGCAGCGCGACGATCCAGCGCGTGGTGGCGAGCGTGCCGTTCAGGGTCGCGACGGGGGCGGTCCGGCCGCCATCGGGCCGGTAGCGCACATCGAGTCGACGGGCCTGGTAGGTGGTGCAGTTGCTCGTGCTGGTGAGCTCGCGGTATGCGCCCTGCGTGGGCACCCACGCCTCGATGTCGTACTTGCGCGCCGCGCTCGAGCCGAGGTCGCCGGCGGCGGTGTCGATCACGCGATAGCTCAGCCCGAGGCTTCGCAGCATGTCCTCCTGCAACGCGACCAGGCGCAGGTGCTCGGCCTGCGCGTCTTCGGGCGTTGTGTAGACGAACATCTCGAGCTTGTTGAACTGGTGCACGCGGATGATGCCGCGCGTGTCTTTGCCGTACGAGCCGGCCTCGCGCCGGTAGCAGGTCGACCAACCGGCGTAGCGCAGCGCGCCCCGCTCGAAATCGAGGATCTCGCCCATGTGGTAGCCGGCCAGCGGCACCTCGCTGGTGCCCACGAGGAAGAGATCGTCCTCGGGCAGGTGGTAGACCTCGGCCGCGTGCTCGCCGAGAAACCCGGTGCCACGCATGACCTCGGGGCGCACCAGCGTCGGCGGGATCAGCGGCACAAAGTCGTGCTGCAGGGCCCGGTCGAGCGCCATGTTCATCAGCGCCAACTCGAGGCGGGCGCCGATGCCGCGCAGGAAGTAGAAGCGCGAGCCCGACACCTTCGTGCCGCGCTCCATGTCGATCGCGCCGAGCAGTTCGCCGAGGGCGAGGTGGTCGCGCGGCTCGAAATCGAAGCTGGGCGTCTCGCCCACGTGCCGCAGCACGACGTAGTCCTGCTCACCGCCCGCGGGCACCCCATCGATGATGATGTTCTCGATGCGCGACATCGCGGCATCGGCGGCGGTCTCGGCCGCGGTCACCGCGTGCTGCGCGGCTTTCACCCGCTCGGCGAGCTCCTTCGCCTGCGCGACCAGTGCCGCCTTCTCTGCCTTGGGCGCCTGGGCGACCTGCTTGCCGAAGGCGTTCTGTTCGGCGCGGAGCACCTCAAAGGCCGTGATCGCGGCGCGGCGATCGGCATCCGCCGCCAGTGCGGCATCCACGGTCTCGGGTGCGGCACCTCGGGCGGCCTGTGAGCGCTTGACGAGGTCTGGGTTTTCGCGGAGCAAGGCGGGATCGATCACTCTCTGAGTCTAGAGTCGAGGCATGGCCCTCGTGCGCGGGAATGCCGAGAACACTGCGGCATTGATCTACAACCCCACCAAGGTGGACGCCCCCGTGCTTCGCGCGCTGGTGTCGCGGGTCGCCGAGGAGGCGGGCTGGTCGACGCCGCAGTACTACGAGACGACCGTCGATGATCTCGGTGACGGCGTGACGCGGCAGGCGCTGGATGCCGGCGCCTCGGCCGTGCTCGTCGCCGGCGGCGACGGCACCGTGCGGGCGGTCGCCCACTCGATGACCGGCAGCGGTGTGCCCCTGGGCATCGTGCCCAGCGGCACCGGCAACCTCCTCGCGCGCAATCTGCGCCTCCCCCTCGACGAACCCGAGACGATGGTGCGCGCGGCGTTCGGTGCGCACCACCACCCCATCGACGTCGGCATCGCAGACCTCACCCGCCCCGGAGGCGCCAGGGAATCGCACGCGTTCGTCGTGATGGCGGGCATCGGCCTCGATGCGGCGATGATCGCGAACACCAAGAGCCAGCTGAAAAAGTCGGTGGGCTGGGTGGCCTACCTCGACGGCGCGGCACGCTCGCTGCCTTCGGCGAAGCCGTTCCGCGTCGTGTATCAGCTCGATGACAAGCGCCTGCACAACGCGAAGGTGCAATCGGTGCTGTTCGCCAATTGCGGCTCACTGCCGGCGGGCATCGAGCTCATCCCCGAGGCATCCATCGACGACGGCAAGCTCGATGTCGCCGTGATCCAGCCGCGCGGCGCGTTCGGCTGGCTCGCGGTGTGGCGCAAGGTGTGGTGGGAGAACAGCGTGCTGCGGCGCACCGAGGCCGGCCGCCGCCTGCTCGCCCTGCAACCGCGCAACAGCTCGATCCGCTTCTTCGTGGGCGAATCGTTCGACGCGGCCGCGGTGCCCGCGCAGCCCGTGCAGATCGACGGAGACGAGTTCGGGGAGGCGCTGCGCATGCGCTGCCGGCTCGAGGCCGGCGGTCTGCTCGTCGCGATTCCCGAGGGGCACGACACGAGCACGCTCTAAGCGGCATTCTCAAGCAGAATGGGTGCATCCGCTGTATCCCCCTGGAGAGGCCGCCAATGACGACGACTGAGACTTCCACCACCGCCGCGCCCCTCGCGCTCTCGGTGCTCGATCTGGTGCCCGTGCGCACCGGGCAGAGCAGCGGGCAGGCGATCGCGGCGTCCATGGCGCTTGCGCAGCGCGCGGACGCGCTGGGCTACACCCGCTACTGGTTCGCCGAGCACCACAACATGCCTTCCGTCGCATCGACCACACCGCCGGTGCTGGTCGCCGCGGCGAGCGCGCGGACGCAGCGCATCCGCGTCGGCTCGGGTGGCGTGATGCTGCCCAACCACTCGCCGCTCGTGGTTGCCGAGCAGTTCGCCGCGCTCGAGGCCCTCGCGCCGGGGCGCGTGGACCTCGGCATCGGCCGGGCGCCCGGGAGCGACCCCGTCATCACCCAGCTGCTGCGCATGAGCGGCACGACCAGCGACGTCGAGCGCTTCCCCGGGCACATCAGCGACATCCTGAGCCTCGTCTCGCCCGAGGGGGCGACCGTGCGATTCTCGACCGGCGGCGAGTATGGCGTGCACGCAACGCCCGCCGCGATCGGCGCCCCCGAGGTGTGGCTGCTCGGCTCGAGCGACTACTCGGCGCAGCTTGCCGCGCACCTGGGGCTGCCGTACGTGTTCGCCAATCACTTCTCCGGCGATGGGCTCGAGCGCGCGCTCGAGCTGTACCGCACCGGCTTCGTGGCGAGCGAGTACCTCGACGCACCGAAGACCTTCCTCACCGTCAACACGGTCGCCGCGCCCACGGAGGAGGAGGCCCTCGCCCGCGCGCTCCCGCAGCTGCGCGCCATGGTGCGGCTGCGCACGAACCAGCCCTCGATGCCGCTCGAGACGATCGAGCAGGCACAGGCGGCCCACGCCGGCGCCGACGCCGCCACCGATGAGTTGCACGCCCGCATGCGCGCGCGCTGGCTGGTGGGCGACGCGGCGCACGTGGCCACCGAGCTGCGCGCGTTCGCCGCGCGCTCCGGGGTCGACGAGGTGATGGTATCGCCCGTGTCGGGCAGCTTCGCGCATGAGGCGCTGGATGCCGCGCCCGGTCGCGTGCAGACCCTCGAGCTGCTGGCGGCCGAGATCGGGGCCGCCGTCGCGGGCTGAGGCGCGCCTCAGCCTTCGCTGGGCTTCGGCCCGCCCTCGATCAGCTCGGCGAGCCACTGGCGCGCCTCGACGAACACCTCGTCGGAGTAGCGCTGCTCGTACGACACGATCGTGCGGTCGGCGCGCGGGTACGAGCCCAGGAACGTCACGTTCGGGCTGAAACGGCGAAGCCCCAGCAGCGCGTCCGCCATGCGTTCGTCACGCACGTGCCCGTCTGCGTCGATCACGAAGCGGTAGCGACCCAGCGCGTCTCCGATGGGGCGCGACTCGATGAGCGAGAGGTTGATGCCGCGGGTCGAGAACTGCTCGAGCAGCGCGAGCAGTGCGCCCGAGCCGTCTTCGGGCAGCTCGGCGATCAGCGAGGTCTTGTCGGCCCCGGTGGGCTCCGGCGAGGGCACCGTGCGGCTGACCAGCACGAAGCGGGTGACCGCGTTGGGGTTGTCGCCGATCTCGCGGCCGAGCACCTCGAGGTCGTAGTGCTCGACGATCCCGGGGGGCGCGACGGCCGCATCGGCATCGCTCGTGCCATCGAGCAGACTCGCTGCGCTCGCGACGTTGCTCAGCGCCGGGACGTAGACGTGCTCGGGGCGCGCCTCGTTCAGCCAGCGCGTGGACTGCGCGTAGGCGACCGGGTGCGCGTTGATCACCCGCACATCCTCAAGCCTGGTGCCTGGGCGCGCCACCAGCACGAAGTTCACGGGCACGAGGTATTCGCCGATGATGCGCAGGCCGGGCAGGACCGCGAGCGCGTCCTGCGCGATCGAGACGCCGCCCTCGGTCGAGTTCTCGATCGCGATCATCGCGGCATTCGAGCGCCCCTCGAGCACGTCATCGAGCGCCTGGCTGACCGTGTGCACCGAGCGCCACACCTGACCGCGAGCCTCCGGGACCTGGGCCAGCGCGGCCTCCGTAAAGGTTCCGGCGGGGCCGAGATAGCTGTACGTGCGGCGTTCGGGTGACTCGGAATGCATGGGCTCGAGCCTAGCGGGGCGCACACGACTCCCGCGCCGTCGCGCGCGGCCAACACTGCGACAATGGAGCAATGAGCACGCGCGCAGGACTCCCGGCCGAGGCATCCGATCTCATCGATGTCGACGCCCTGATCGACGCCTATTACGACCGCAAGCCGGATGCCACGATCCCGGCGCAGCGAGTCGTGTTCGGTACGAGCGGGCACCGCGGCTCGTCGCTGCGGTCAAGCTTCAACGAGGAGCACATCCTGGCGACCACCCAGGCGATCGTCGACTATCGCCGGGCGCAGGGCCTGGAAGGGCCGGTGTTCCTCGGCCGCGACACGCACGCGCTCAGCCGACCCGCCGAGCGCACGGCGATCGAGGTGCTCGTGGGCAACGGCGTCGAGGTCCTCGCCGACACGCGCGACTCGTGGGTGCCGACGCCGGCGCTCAGCCACGCGATCCTCGCCCACAACCGCGATCGCGATGCGGCCGACGCGGGTCGCGCCGACGGCATCATCGTCACCCCGAGCCATAATCCGCCGGCCGACGGCGGCTTCAAATACAACCCCCCGCACGGCGGCCCCGCCGACACCGATGCGACCGCGTGGATCGCCGATCGCGCCAACGCGCTCATCGCGGCCGGGCTCGGGAGCGTCAGGCGCACCCGCTTCGCCGACATCCCCGAAGACGCCATCGGCCGCTACGACTTCCGCGAGGCGTACGTCGCAGACCTCGGGTCGATCATCGACATGGACGCCATCGCGCGCGCGGGCGTGCGCATCGGCGCCGACCCGATGGGCGGCGCATCCGTCGAGTATTGGGCGCTGATCGCGCAGCGCTACGGGCTCGACCTCACCGTCGTGAACCCGGACGTCGACCCGACCTGGCGGTTCATGACCCTCGACTGGGACGAGAAGATCCGCATGGATCCCTCCTCCCCCGCGGCGATGGCCGCACTGGTGGCTCGCCGCACTGATTTCGACCTGCTCACCGGCAACGACGCCGACGCCGACCGGCACGGCATCGTGACACCCGACGCGGGGCTCATGAACCCCAACCACTTCCTCGCCGTCGCGATCGACTACCTGTGCGCGCACCGTCCCGGCTGGCGCCCCGACGCCGTGATCGGCAAGACGCTCGTCTCCTCCATGCTGATCGACCGCGTCGCCGCGGCCCTCGGCCGCCCGCTGCTGGAGGTGCCGGTCGGCTTCAAATGGTTCGTGCCGGGCCTGCTCGACGGCAGCGTCGCGTTCGGCGGCGAGGAGTCGGCGGGCGCCTCCTTCGTCCGCTTCGACGGCACCGTATGGTCCACCGACAAAGACGGCCTGCTGCTGTGTCTGCTGGCCGCCGAGATCCTCGCGGTCACCGGCAAGACCCCCTCGCAGCGCTACGCGGAGCTTGAGGCCGAGTTCGGCGCGTCGGCATACGAGCGGGTGGATGCTCAGGCCACGGCCGAACAGAAGGCCACCCTCGCGCTGCTCTCCCCCGCCTCGGTGACGGCCACCGAGCTCGCGGGCGAGGCGATCACGGCCAAGCTGATCGCCGCGCCCGGCAATGGTGCGGCGATCGGCGGCCTCAAGGTCACGACGCAGCACGCCTGGTTCGCGGCGCGCCCGTCCGGCACCGAGGACGTCTACAAGCTCTACGCCGAGTCACTGCTCGGCCCGGAACACCTGCGCGCGGTGCAGCGCGAGGCGCAGGCGGTCATCACCGCCGCCCTCGGGGGGCGTTAGCCGCGCGGCGGCGGCGCGGCATCCCGCGTGGGGCCCGCCGCAG
>Ga0073899_10001359_pt1 | contig 22436 bp, 22 predicted proteins | sample KloWWTmetaKNB5Ph_FD_88975 | JGI IMG/M metagenome (GOLD analysis project Ga0073899, IMG submission 88975) | Active sludge microbial communities from Klosterneuburg, Austria, studying microevolution and ecology of nitrifiers - Klosterneuburg... | ecosystem: Engineered > WWTP > Aerobic digester >... | reverse complement strand
CGACGCAGCCCACGGCGGTCGGCGCATCGAAGCTTATACCGACCTTCTGGGCGAGTTCGGCGCGCTGACCAAGCCCTGTCAGTAGCGCTGCCTGGCCAAGTCTGCGCCGGGGCCTTAGGTTTGGTGAACCACCGATGAAGCTGTCCTGGCGCGTCGCCACCGTGAGCGGGATCGCGATTCGCGTGCACGTCACGTTCTTGTTCGTGGTGGCGCTGGGCGCGATGGAGTGGGGGCTCTCGCACGGCACGCGGGGCGCTCTGTTCGGCGCGGTGCTGGTGTGCCTGCTCTTCGCGTGCGTCGCACTGCACGAGCTGGGGCACAGCCTGGTGGCGCAGCGCCTGGGGGTTTCGGTCCGCGAGATCTTGCTGCTGCCCATCGGCGGGGTCGCGCGCCTGGGGCGAGAGCCGAAGACCGCGCTGCACGAGCTGCTGATCGCAGTGGCGGGCCCGCTGGTGAACGTCATTCTGGCTGTCTTGCTGGTGGTGGGCGCCCGGGTGGTGGTGGGGCCGGTCTGGCTCTCCGACGGGGGCTTCGTGCGTGCACTGATGGCGCCGCCGGCGCTGGCGACCCTGGTGGCGGCCCTCACCGCGGCCAACCTCGCGCTGGCGGTGTTCAACATGATCCCGGCTCTGCCGATGGACGGCGGGCGTGTGCTGCGCGCGGTGCTCACCTTCTTCTTGGGGAAGCTGCGCGCCACCAGCATCGCGGCCACGGTGGGCCAGTTCCTGGCGGCTGGGCTGGCGGCGTTCGGCCTGATGAGCGGCAACGTCGTACTGGTGGCGATCGGCGTGTTCGTGTTTCTGGGGGCAGCTCAAGAGCGCGCCACCGCCAAGGTGATGGCGTCGCTGGCAGGCCTTCACGCGGCCGACGCGGTCGACGCGCGGGCGATCGCCCTGCAGCCGGGCGACATGCTGGCGCACGCGCTGGCGCACGCGCTGCGGTCGTCGCAGCCCTACTACGCCGTGGTGCTGGGCGAGCGCCTGGTGGGCACCCTCGGTCGGGAAGAGATCCTCGATGCAGTTCGGAAGCTCGGTCCCCTGACCTTCGTCGCGGGGGTCATGAACCGCGACGTGGTCGAAGTGGGGGCCGAGGAACCCCTGTCCGAGGTGCGGACCCAGCTGATCGAACGCGGGGGCCGCCCCCTGGCGGTGCGGGGCCCCCAGGGGACAATCGGACTCATCGGGCTGGAAGACGTGGCTCGGGCGGCGACCATGGCGGACCTGCTCCACCACTTCGCCGGCGATCGGTCAGCCTTGCGTTGAAACGCGAGAGGCCCTCGTTCTAAGGTCCCGCCCGGCCTGGGAGGGCCCCGCGGCGCATGAGCGAGAAAACGGCAGAGAAACCAGGCACGGCGACCGACACCGCGGCGCTCGATGACGTCAAGCAGCTGGGGCTCGGAGCCGCGATCGTCTCGCTGGGCTACGTGTTCTGGTGCGTCGGCGCCATGGAGATGGTGGAGCGCTTCGCTTACTACGGCGTGAAGGCAGTGGCGACGCTGTACGCCAAGTCCCCCGTGAGCGAAGGCGGGCTCGGCGTCGCGATGTCCAAGTTCGGCATCATCCTGGGCACGTGGGCCTGGGTGCAATCCCTGGTGCCGGTGTTCACCGGCGGGCTCTCGGATCGCTACGGCTACAAGCAGACCATCTTCGCTTCGACGGTGGTGAAGATCTCGGGGTACCTGGTGATGGCCGGGTTCCCGACGTTCTACGGCTTCTTTGCCGGGGCGATGCTGCTGGCCGCTGGCACCGCGGTCTTCAAGCCTGGCATCCAGGGCACGCTGGTCAAGTCCACCAAGCGCGAGAACAGCTCCATGGCCTGGGGCATCTTCTATCAGACGGTGAACATCGGCGGGTTCCTGGGGCCACTGCTCGCCGGCTACATGCGCAAGATGCAGTGGCGGTACGTCTTCCTGTCTTGCGCTGCGCTGATCGCCTGCAACTTCCTCTTGCTGCTCACCTACAAGGAGCCGGGGAAGGAAGAGCGGCTGGCTCGAGCCAAGCTGGCCAAAGAGGGCAAGCTGAAGCAAGAAGCGCTGTGGAGAGAGTCACTGCGCGAGCTGGTCAAGAAGCACGTCTGGCTCTATCTGCTGATCTTCTCGGGCTTCTGGTACATGTTCAACGCGCTGTTCGACGTGCTGCCCGCGCACATCGACGACTGGGTCGACACGCGCGACATCGTGCGAACCCTGTTCGGGACCGGTGGCACGAGCTCCGAGTTCGTGAAGTTCTTCGTCGTGATGAACAAGGAGGGGACCGAGATCCTCCCCGAAGGCATGCTCAACCTGAACTCGGGGCTGATCATGACCACCTGCTTCCTCTTCGCCTGGCTCAGCGGGCGGATGCGTGCCACCACCAGTATGGTGGTGGGGACGCTGATGGCGACCGCCGCGATGTTCCTTTCCGGGTACTCGAAGCTCGGCTGGCTGTCGGTCGGCGCCATCCTGGTCTTCAGCGTGGGCGAGATGCTCTCGAGCCCGAAGTTCAGCGAGTTCATCGGCAACTTCGCCCCGGCCGACAAGAAGGCGATGTACCTCGGCTTCTCCCAGATCCCGCTGGCCATCGGCTGGGGGCTCGAAGGGTTCACCGCGCCGCTGATGTACGATCACTTCGCGTCCAAGGACCGTTTCGCCCGCGAGCTCTTGATCGAGCGCGGCATGGCGGCCTCGCAGGTCGAGGCCATCAAGCAGGGTGAGGCCTTTGGTGAGCTGATGAAGTTCACCGGAGATTCGCGGGAATCCCTCACACAAATCCTCTACACCAGCCACAATGTCGGGGCGGTCTGGATCATCATGGGCGCGATCGGTGTCATCACGGCCATGGGGATCTACGCTTACGGCAAGTGGATCCGGACGATCGTCAAGAGCTGAAGCCGCGCCTGGGGCGGCGACGCCTGCTGCTGGGCGCAGGCGCGCTGGCGGGCGCGGGCGCGCTCGATGCCTTCGCGATCGAGCCAGCGTGGCTCGAGGTGAGCCATCACGTGCTCGCCCTCGACCGCCTGCCCAGCGCGCTCGAGGGCTTCACCTTGGCGCAGGTCACCGACGCCCACCTCCGAAGCTTCGGTCGGGTGGAGCGGGGCATCGTCGAGGCGGTGAAGCGCGCCCAGGTGCAGCTGGTGGTGCTGACGGGGGACATCGTGGACCGCAGCGCTGGTCTACCGGTGCTGGCCGAGCTGGTGAGTGCTCTACGTGCGGCCGGCGCCGAGGTGGTGGCCACGCTGGGTAACTGGGAGCACTGGGCGGGGTTCACCGCCCTGGGGCTGTCGCAGGAATACGCGCGCCTCGGCGCGCGCCTCGTGGTGAACGAGTGCGTGGTGGCGCGGGGCGTGGTCGTCGCCGCAACCGACGACGGGTACGCCGGGGCTCCGCGCTGGGACCACACCCTGGCGTCGCTGGCCGCCGTCCAGGGGGCCGGTGCGCCGCGGCTCTTGCTCACCCACAGCCCCGCGATGTTCCAGCGGGTGCCCGAGCAGGTGCCTCGCTTCGATCTGGCGCTGGCCGGCCACACCCACGGCGGACAGCTGGTGCTCGGCTCGTTCGCCCCGCTGGTGCCGCCGGGAAGTGGTCCCTACGTGAAGGGTTTCTACGAGACCCGTGCCGGGCGCGCCTACGTGAGCCGCGGCACCGGGACGAGCGTGATCGCCGCGCGCTTCATGTGCCGCCCCGAGCTCCCCGTGTTTCGCCTCACAGCGCGTCGTTGAACGACATCACGTAGGCGGCGCCCATCCCGATGCTGTACACGGGATCGCCGGCAGACTCGACGCCCGAGAACAGGACGTCGGTGCGGCTCCGCCCGACCCAGACCGCGACCGGCAGCTCGCGCCGGGCGGCGAAGGTGAGCTCGAGGTGACCGCCGAGCTTGCTGGTTGCCGCGCTGGTGCGAAAGCGCAAACCGGCGTCGAGCCCCACGCCCACCAGCTCGAGGTGCGCCGAGCCGGCCGGCGATGCCGCGGTCAGGCGTTTCCAGTCGACGGCCGGTCCGACGAAAGCGCGCACCCCGGGCGTCAGCGCCGGCGCGTAGCGCGCGCTTCCGCCCGCGCCCACCGTCAGCGACGAGCCGATCTGCTCGGGCCCGCTGTCGAAGTAGCGCTCCTCGACATGGGCCAGCGCGAGCCCGCCCACACCCAGCCATGCGCTGCCGCGCAGCTCGAACCCAGGGCGGAACAGCAGGCCCGCGCCGATCTCGGCCGAGAGCGAGCCTGGGCTCTGGTCGCCGTCCGAGCCATGGTCGTCGGAGCCGCCGATCTGGGCCAGGTCCACTCGGGTCACGTGGCGATAGGTCGCGCCGGCCGCGAGCAGCACGTCGCCCGTGGGCTCGGCCCGCGCGGGGCAGGTGACCGAAGCGAGGGCGACGAGCCCAGCGAGGCAGAGCGATTTCGAAGCCATGGGCAGGGCGAAAGAGCACGGGGCGTGCCACCGGCACAAGCTCCGATTCGCGGGAAACTGCCGGCGATCTCGGGGCCGGTTCACACCGCCGCGACACCGAGATCAGCCCGGGCTAGACAGGGCTCGTGGACCCGCGACCGGCCGAGCGCTTCTTGAAGAGCCAGACGCCGCCGGGCTGGGCCGAGGTCGCGGCCGACGATCTGGCGGCCACCCTGGCGGACCACGCGCACTGTGAAAAGAAGGCGAGCGCCAGCGCGCTGGCGCTGATCAACGATTACCCCGAAGACATCGAGCTGGTCCGCGCGATGGGCCGCCTGGCAGAGGAAGAGATCGGCCACTTCCGCGAGGTGCACGAGCTGCTGGTCGCGCGCGGTGTCGAGCTGACCCGTGACCGGGGGGACCCCTATGCGCGCGCGCTGATGGGCCTCTTGCGCCAGCCCCCGGAGCTGCGCAAGCTCGACCGGTTGCTCGTCGGCGCGCTGATCGAAGCGCGTTCGTGCGAGCGCTTCCGGCTGTTGCGCTCGGAGCTCGAGCGCCGCGGTGAGGCGAGCCTCTGTGCCGTCTTCCGGCGGCTCGAATCCAGCGAAGCGGGGCACGCCGCTCTGTTCGTGCATCTGGCCGAGGGTCGCTTCGGCGAAGGGGTCACCGCTGCGCGGCTCGACCAGCTTGCGCAGGCGGAAGCTGCCATCGTGGCCGAGCTGCCCGTCGTTGCCCGGATCCACTGAGCGGGCGGCAGCTCACTTGAGCTTGGGCTTCGGCCAAGGGATCTCGCCGCCGGCCAGCTCGACCCCGCGCTCGGTCAGCAGGCGGCGGCTGTCGGCGCACAGGTCGTACTCGCGGTCGGTGGTGAGCACGCTGCCGCCGCCGTCTTCCATCAAGCAGCCGCGAGTTGGGCAGTGCTCCAGGCCGAAGGTGTGGCCGATCTCGTGGACCGCCACCTTCGCGAAGCGGATCCGCGCGTGCGCCGCGTTCTTCGCTTGCCGTTTGCAGCAAAACGACGACAGCACGCACGCCGCGCCGTCCAGCGTCGCGAGCCCCAGGATACCCCAGTCGTCGATCTTGCCCTTGGTCGTGCTGATGTCGACGCTGGTCAGGCCCAGGATGCGGCTGCCACCCTTGGGCAAGCGGGGCCCCAAGAAGTCGAGGAGCTTCTCGGCTCGGTAGCGCGCGCGCTTCGGGTAGTAGGCGGCCTTCGGCAACTCCACCCGGCCCAGGGTCTTGACCTCGACGGCGTAGAACGCCTGCAGCGCTTGCACGACCAGCGAGACCTCGGCGTCGGGTAGCGCCTTCCCCAGCGCTTGCACGTACAGCACGCGCGCGCCCTCTGCGGCGAAGAGCGGCAGCGCCACGCCGGATGCAGCAAGCGTGGCCGAGAGCGCCAAGAATCGACGGCGAGAGTGGGGCGTCATCGGGCGGCTTTCAGCTTAGCAAGCTCTTCGGCCCCGAGCCGCACCGGCGCGTGCGGCAGGTGCGCGAGCGTGAAGTCTGGCAGTGCCTCGCGTGGGGTGAGCCGCTCGGCGACCGCGAGCCCGGCCGAGAGTGCGGCCCAGCCCACCACCGCGCGCGGATCGACCCCACGGCCGCGGAGCTCTGCCAGGCTGAGATCGTCGGCGCGCTTGGCCAAGCGGCGTCCGTTCTCGTCCACCACGAGCGGCACGTGGACGAAGGTCGGGTGAGGCAGCCCCAGAGCGCGCTGCAGGTGCCACTGCCTGGCGGCGCTGGGCAAGAGATCGTCGCCTCGCAGCACCTCGGTCACGCCCTGGCGTGCGTCGTCCACCACCACCGCCAGCTGATAGGCCGGGGTGCCGTCGCGCCGCGCCACCATGAAGTCGCCGACCTCGGCCTGGACGTCGTGGTGGGTCGCCGGTGCGAAGCCGTCGCGAATCGTGACCGGGCCCTCGGGCACCCGGAAGCGCAGACTGGCGTCGCGACCGCTGGCGCGGGCGGCCTCGAGCGACTCGAAGCGCCCGCGACAGGTCCCCGGGTAACGCAGCTCGACGTCGCCTTGCTGGGGTGCACTGAGGGCGGCGCGCACGTCACTTCGGCTGCACACGCAAGCATAGGCCAGGCCACGCCCGGCGAGCTCTGCGACGCCGGCGCGCAGCTGATCCATCCCCGACGACTGCAGCAGCCACGGCCCATCCCAGTCGAGCCCCAGCCAGTCGAGATCACGGAGCGCGGCGTCGATCGTGCCCGGCTTCACCCGCGGTCCGTCCAGATCTTCCATCCGTAGCACCATGCGGCCGCCGCGTGCGCGCACGCTCCACCACGCCAGCAAGAACGAGCGCGCATGCCCCAGGTGGAGCAGGCCAGTGGGGCTGGGAGCCAGGCGGCCGACCAAGGGGCGTTCGGCGGACATGCGTGGCCGAAAGGCTGCTCGAATCCCGCCGGCGCGTCACATTTTCTCGACCGACTTGAACATCTCGCGAACGAACGACGCCCGTGGCCGGATCAACAGCACCCGGCCGCCGAGGGGCCGGACGCGGATCCGGGCCGCCAGCGGGAAGCTGGCTCCCGAGTTCAAGAGCTCGTCGTCGAAGATGTACCGATCGCCGTCCGCCGTGCGCGTCGCGCTCTGCACGTCGGCTTGGGCCAGGCCCGACAGGGTCAAGACGCCGAGCAGCACGCCCGCGCCGATTGCGAACCGTTTCATCGTCACGTACCTCCCGGGGTTGTACCCGGCAGGGCGCCTGGCCTTGGGTCAGTGCTCGCCGGGCTCGCACTTGCAGGCGGCGAGCCGAGCCTCGCTGCCCTTCACGATGCCCTTGGCGCGCGTGCAGCGGTCGGTGGCATCCCCTGCCAGGCGGCACACGGCCGCGGCCGCCCGGCGCAGCGAGCTCATGGCCTTGCAGGCTTCGGGGCAGCGGGCGTCTCCGGCCGCGAGGCGCGAGGCGCCGCCCGTCGGACCTTTGTCGCCCAGCAGCTTGTTCAGACTCTCGGAGGCCTGGTCGAGGGCCTTCTCGGCCTCTGGCAGCGACGCCAGCTCACGCTCCGAGCCGGCGCCGGGCAGCGGCTCCTGATCCTTCTCGAGCACCGACGGACCCTTGGCCGAGCCGACGGACGTCCCGGCCGCCGCGGTGGGGGTGGGCGCGCTCTGTTGCTGGGGCGCCATCGGCTGCTGCGCCTGGGGCGGCGCCGCCTCTTGCTTCTTGCAGCTCTCGACGGAAAAAAGCCCGAGCGTGAGGCTCGCCACGACTGCGGCGCGCATCGCTTTCATTCCCCGTTCCCCGTGCACTTGCACACTGCCACCCGTGCCTCGTTCTCGTGCACGATGGTCTGCGCGCGCTTGCACCGCGCGTCGCTGTCCCCCGCCAGGCGGCACACGGCTGCTGCCGCGCGTTTGAGCGAGGCGAAGGCCTTGCATGCGTTCACGCAACGGTCGGGCGCGCCGCCCTGAGGGGTTGCGGTGGCGGCGGGCTTGGCCGGTGGCACGTCACGGGGGCGCTTGGCCTTGGTCTCGGCCGCCTTGTCGGCTCTGACGGACGGATTCAGCTCGGCATTGGCCTGGTCGAGGGCGGCTTCGGCCTCTGCGAGCGAGGTGAAACCCAGGTCGTCAGCCGAGCTTTGCTTTCGGTCTTCGTCTTTCGCCTCGGCGGTGGAGGACGCACCGGGCTCGGCCGGGCTCTGGGAATAGCCCGAGGGAGGGGCGGGGGAAGCCGGCTCGGTCGGCGGCGGCGCCGGGCGCGCTGCGCAGGCCAGAGCCACCGGACCGATTGCCCCCAGCACAGCGAGGTGACGGATGCGCATGCCTTCGACTCCCAGCGTACTTCAGTCAGACGGACCAGAGATGGATTCGATGGGCCCCGGGCTCGAGGCGCCCACCGGCCCAGCGCGCGAAAGGCCCGCCTGAAACCCCGAGAAACGCTCCCGGGGCGGCGGGCCTTACGCAGGGCAGGCGCTCAGGCGATGGAATCGGGACGGCGGTAGAGGGTGACCACGGCGGCCCCGCCGAGGCCCAGGTTGTGTTGCAGCCCGACCTTCGCGCCGGACACCTGGCGCTTCTCCGCGAGCCCACGCAGCTGCCAGTTCATCTCGGCGCACTGCGCGAGGCCCGTGGCGCCGAGCGGGTGGCCCTTCGAGATCAGACCGCCCGACGGGTTCACCACCCACTTGCCGCCGTAGGTGACCGCACCCGAATCGATCAGCTCGCCGCCCTTGCCGACCGGGCACAGGCCGAGGGCTTCGTAGGTGATGAGCTCGTTGGTGCTGAAGCAGTCGTGGAGCTCGACCACGTCCACGTTCTCGGGACCGAGCCCCGACTGCTCGTAGGCGGTCTGTGCTGCTTTGCGGCTCATGTCGGCACCGATGATCTTGATGCAGCTGCGGTCGTCGAAGGTGGAGCTCAGGTCGGTGACCATCGACATGCCGGCGATCTCGACCGCCTTGCCCTCGAGCTTGTGCTGCTTGACGAAGTCCGCGCTGGCGAGGATGGCGGCGCCGGCGCCGTCGGAAGTCGGGCAGCACTGCAGCTTGGTGAGCGGAGCGTAGACCTCTTTCGCGTTCATGATGTCTTCCAGGGAGTACTCGTCCTGGAACTGTGAATAGGGGTTGTTCACCGAGTGCTTGTGGTTCTTCCAGCCGACCTTGGCGAACTGCTCGGCGGTGGTGCCGTACTTCTCCATGTGCTCGCGGCCGGCGTTGCCGAACATCTGCGGTGCCGGGGGCGCGGGGGCGAACTCCCTCAGCTCCATCATCAGCATCATGTGCTTGTCGAGGGGGTTCACCCGGTCCATGAACTTGGCGCCGAGCGAGCCCTTCTCCATCTTCTCGAAGCCGACGGCCATCACGCAGTCGGCGATGCCGCCCTCGACCAGTTGCTTGGCCAAGAACAGGGCCGTCGAGCCGGTGGAGCAGTTGTTGTTCACGTTGTAGACCGGGATGCCGGTGAGCCCCAGCTGGTAGAGCGCACGCTCGCCGCTGGTGCTCTCGCCGTAGACGTAGCCGGCTGCGGCTTGCTGGATCTTGGTGTACGGGATGCCGGCGTCGGCCAGGGCTTTCTCGCCCGCTTCCTTCACCATGTCCGGGTAGTCCCACTCCTTGGAGCCCGGCTTCTCGAACTTCGTCATCCCGACGCCCACGACGTAGACTTTCCTGCCCATTGCTCTCTCCCTGGTTCTCGAGCGGGTGGCGCCCCGGGGAGGGTGCGCCCCGCATTCTCGGTTGGCGTTCGGATACGCCAACCTCCGGGGGCAGGCAAGTGCGCCGGGGCGTGTCAGGGCGTGCCGCAGCTACACCAGGGATCTTCTTTCGCCTCTTTGGCGCAGATGAAGTCCCACTTGCCCGAGCTGCAACAGAACGGATCGCGCTTGCAGACGTGGGCGGCGCACTCCGAGCAGCTGGCGGACAGCGCCGTTCCGGCGTCGCACTCGCTGTGCGCGCACGACGATGGTCCGCCCGCGCACACCCCACGACAGGCGCCCACCGTTTCGCCTGCCAGATCGACGCACGAGGCGTCCCACTTGCCCTTCTGGGTGTCGCAGCACGAGGGCTTGATCAGGCACACCTGATCCGCACAGGGACTGCAGTCCTTGGTGAGTGCGCCTCCGGTCTGACACTCGCTGTGGCCACAGGCGTGCGGCGGGTCGTCGGCCTTGGTCGAAGGCGCTGGCCCGCAGGTCACGCTGCGCGGCGCCCCGGTGAGCAGCTGGGTCTGCTTGCCTTGGTCGTCCACCGCGTAGGCGTAGAGGGTGTGCTTCTTCCCGTCCTTGAGCGTCGCGGGGATCGGGGCAGTGAAGCCGTGCTTGGACGAGCCGAGCTTCTTGGCCAGGTCGGTGCGGTCCTCGTCGGCCTTCAGGGTGAGCTTCTTCGCCTTCGGGCTGGTGATCGGACCGTCGAAGGTCAGGACCACATCCACGGCCCCCTTGCCGGCATCGGGGTCGAAGGCCCAGCCCCTGAGGCCGCCGTCACAGCTGGCCTTCTCGAGCTGGCCTTTCGGCGGATCGTTCTTCGCCGCGTCTTCGACGCCCTTGCGGCGGATGGCGATGTACGAGCTGCCGAAGCCGCGGGGCTTGTGGATGCAGCCCACCTTGCAGCCCGCGCACTCGTAGGCCATCGCCTTGCCGCCGCCGGTCCAGCTCTCGAACAGGACGATGTGCCCCTTCTTGCCCGAGTTGTAGACTAGAGCGTCGCCGGCCTCGAGGTCGCTCTTCTTGATCGGATACCAGTGGGTCTTCTCGTAGCGGAAGTTGTAGGTCGAGTACGGATGGCGATCGACCTTGGGTGAGCCTTCGCCCGGGACTTGCCAGGCCTGAGCCACGAAGCCCGAGCAGTCCGCGCCGTACTCGGGGCCGCCTTTGGGCGACGCCCAGTGGCTGCACCCACCGCAGCTGCCGCTGCACTTCCCCGGGTGGCTCTTGCTGGCCGGGTCCCAGCGGCCGTGGCCCCACCAGTACGAGTAGCCGACGCCGCTGGCGCCGAGCGCGATGATCTCGCCCCGGCTCATGCTGGCCGTGACGGCCTCTTCCGTGGTGCCCAGGCTCTCGTCTTCGCCGGACTCGACGACCTGGACGGCACATGCCGACGAGATGGCCATGACCAAGAGCGCCAGGCCGATGAAGCGCTTCTCGATGCGGTGCGCGCTCATGGCGTCACCTTCGCGAAGCTCACGGCGCCCTCGGTCAGCTTCATCACGTACACGCTGCCATCGCGCCCGAGCTTCACGCTGCGGAAGGTGTCTTCCACGCTGGTCGAATGCGGCAGCGCGATGCGGTGCTTCTCGTGCCCGCTCGCGTCGATCACGATCAGGCTTGCGCTCTCGACCGGCGGCGTCTCGGGATCGCTCTGCTGGGCCTCGGTGACCACGCCGAGCAGCGCGCCGCCGCCCTTGCGGCCCGCGAGCAACGTGCGGCGCGCAACGCGGTCGCTGAACGCGATCTCGCCCAGCGAGCTCGGATCGCCCCCCGGCAAAGCGACTCGGAACAACGCCACGCGCTGGGCCTCCGATTGCTCGGCCTTGAGCGCATTCGGTCCGTCGAACGCCTGCCCGGGCACCACGCTCGTGGCGACGGCGGCTCCGCTCGAGCTCGCCACATGCACCAGATAGTCGTCAGTCAGCTCGACCCAGTAGCCGTCGTCGTGCGCGACCAGTGCGGTGATCGACGAGGGCTCTGGGATGTCGCTGATGTCGAGCGGAAGCTCGCTCTCGACGTGACCGTCGTTGCCCACGAACACGATCGCGGCGGGGGAGTGCACGTCGAGCAGTGCGTAGCCCGACGTGCCGAACAGCTCGATGTCGTCGAAGGCGCGCGCCGGGATCTTCACGCTGCCGATCAGCTTCCCCGCGGCGAACTTCTGGATGCGCTCGTTCTCTTGATCGAGAACGTGGAGGGTGCCGCCGGCGTCGACCACGAAGCTCTTCGGGCCTTCGGGCAGACCCTCTTCGGGGATGTTCTGCCCCAGCTGACCGTCGCCCTTGCCTCGCCCGGCTTCCAGCACCGGCGAAATCAAGGGCGGGGTGTCTGCGCGCGGCCCACCGGCCGCCTCTTTCTTCGAGCAGCCCATGAGCAGGGCGATGGCGAGTATCGCGCCGGCGTGTCGTGTCCCCCAGGTCTCGAGTCTTCGGTGGAACGGCATCGTGGAACCTCTCTCCGGGACCGCTGACACAACGATCCCCACATGAAACTACCACGGAGCACACGTCACCACCTAGGCCCACAATTTTCTGCTCCGAGTGGATCCGCGCGGGAGGCTTCATCAGAGGTAGGCTCACAGCCGGGGATGAGCTCCGCTCCCGACCACGCCGCCCAGAGGGGGCAGAACGCCGCCATCGTCGTGGCGTGCACGCTGGCAGTCGCCAGTGCGGCCGCGGTGCAGCTGATCGTGGTGATGGAGGTCGACCCCATCCCGCAGTTCTTCGTCGTTCCGCTCTTGCTGGGGCTCGCATTCGGGGCGCTGATCGTGCGGATCCGTCGCGCGATCCAGCGCCAGCAGCAACTTGCCGCCGAGCTGGCACAGCGTGAACGCGCGCTCGCCGACCTGAACCGAGAGCTCGAGACCAAGGTCGTGGAGCGCACGCGCGACCTCGAACAAGCGCACGAGCAGCTGATCCACGCGCAGAAGATGGAAGCGGTGGGGCGCGTGGCCGGCGGGGTTGCGCACGACTTCAACAACATGCTCACCGTCATGTTCGGGTGCGCGGCCGAGCTCGAGCGGACGGTCGCGGACGACAAGGCGCGGGCCGCGGTGGCCGAGCTCGCCGCGGCGTGTGAGCGCGCCCGCCAGATCACCCGCCAGCTCTTGATCTTCAGTCGGCGTGACGACGCCCATTCGACGCGGGTGCAGCTCAGCGCGATGTTGGATGCGCTGCGGCCCATGCTCACACGCCTTGTGGGCCGCGACGTGGACCTGCGCGTGGTGGTCGAGAGCGACGAAGCCGTGTGCTGTGACAAGGCTCAGCTCGAGCAGGTGGTCGTCAACCTGGTGGTCAATGCGCGGGATGCGGGGGCAAAGAACGTGGTCGTGACCGTCGGCCAGGGGATCGCGCAAGGCGCCCAGGCGATGGCGCGGCTCTCGGTGCGCGACGACGGTCCGGGAATGAGCCCCGAGACCATACGCCGCGCGATGGAGCCGTTCTTCACCACCAAGCCTTCGGGCAAGGGTACGGGGCTCGGGCTGTCGGTGGCCGATGGCGTGATCCGCGCCTTCGGCGGCAGCGTGGATCTCTCGAGCACGCTGGGCTCGGGGACGACGGTCACGCTGCGTTTGCCGGCGGCGGGGCCGGCCAGCGCGGAAGCCGAGCCGGGGTCGTCGCCCCAGAGCAGCTCTGCTCCGCTCGCCAGGCTCTCGGTCCTGGTCGTCGAGGACGAGGCTCCGGTTCGGTCCATCATCGTGCGCATCCTCGAGGGCTGCGGCTATTCGGTGGTGGCGGTGGAGACGGTGCAGGCGGCGCTGGGAGTGATCGCGGACGCTACCGAGCGCCTGGACGTGGTGGTCACCGACTATCAGCTGCCCGACGGAACCGGCGCCGACGTGATCGACGCGCTCGACCGCCACCGCCCGAGCGTGCCGCGCCTGGTGACCACGGGCTACATGAAGGCGGACGACCAGCGCCTGGCGGACGTGCCGGTGGTCCCCAAGCCGTTCACGCCGTCGGCGTTGAAGGAAGCCGTGGCTCGGGTGCTGGACACCGAGACCCAGCGCGCCGCGGCCGGCTGAGCCTCAGCGGCGCGCCACCAGGTATGCGAGCCAGCCCGGCTGGTTCGGCGCGCGAAGCCGCGGGCGAAACAGCTCTTCGTCGGACTGGTCCTTCGAGCAATCCCAGTACACGCTGACGCGAGAGAACCCCGCTTCAGCCAGCAGCTCTTGCAGCTCGGGCAGCGTCCAGAACCGCCAGTGGTAGCTGAACGCACGATTCAACTTCGAGCCGTTCTTGAACTCGAAGTGGATGTAATTGACGACCTCGTGCGTGATGGGATCGAACTGGTTCTGATCCCAGATGTAGGTGAAGCCGCCCTTGATGCGCCGGCGCTCTTGCATCGGCTGCTGAGACTCCCACCCGCCGTAGGCGTCGAGCACGAAGAACGAGTCGCTGCCGAGCTGGGTCCGAACGTGGGCGAAGTACGCACGCATCTCGTCGCGCGTGCGAAACACCCAGTAGCTGAAGTTGAACGCGCACACGACGTCGAACTTGGCGCGGACCGGGTCACGGACGTCCTGGCGAAGCAACCGAACCTGCTCGCTGGCGTCGCCCAGCGGCGCGACGTTGTTCTTCTTGCCCCAGGCGAGCACCTTCGGGTCGATGTCGACCCCGGTGGCCTGCCGTGTGGCGCCGCGGCGCGCCCATTCGGCGCAGATCAGTGCCGAGCCGCAGAAGTCTTTGAGCAACGTGGTCGGTCGCCGTCGAAAGAGCGAACGGTAGACCTCGTCGATGAAGTCGACTTCGACCTTCGCGTCTTGCACGCTGAGTTGGTAAAGCACGTGCTTGTCGGCGTTCTTGGCCGTGAGCGCGGGCTGCTTCCGAGTTCGGTTTTTCGGGGTCAAGGCGCGGGCTTGTTACAGCCGGTGGCCAATGGACGCAAACTACTTTTTGCGCGCTACTTGTCCATCACCACGATGCCGAAGGCCGGGTCGTCGTAGAGCTGGTCGAAGATCGGTGCGAACTTCTGCTCCACGTTCTTGCGCTTGACCTTGAGAGTGGGGGTGATTTCGTCCTGGTCGAGCGAGAACTCACGATCGAGCAGGTACACGCGCTTCACCTGCTCCACGCGCGACAGCTTCTGGTTTCCGCGGTGCACCGCCTCGGCAATCCGCTGGCGAAGCTCGGGGTGACTGGTGACCTTGGCCATCAGGTCGCCCAGGCCGTCGGGTCGAGCCAAGGGATTTTCCATCAGCGCGCGCTTCAGCCGCGCCACCGCCGCATCGTCCGGACCGATGCCCTTCTGCACGGCCCAGTCGATGGACTCGATGGGGCTGACCGAGACGATCGCGGTGACGTAAGCGCGGGTGTCGCCATGGGCGTGGACGTGACTGATCAGCGGATCTTGGTGCTTGATCTCGTTCTCGATGTTCGACGGGGTCAGGTTCTTTCCGCCCGCCGTGATGATGATGTGTTTCTTGCGGTCGACGATGTACAAGAACCCATCGGCATCGCGCTTGCCCACGTCGCCGGTGTGGAGCCAGCCGTCGGCGTCGATCGCCTCGGCCGTCGCCTCGGGCGCCTTGTAGTAGCCCTGAAACACCGTCTTGCCCCGGATCAGGATCTCGCCGTCGTCTGCCAGCTTGTCCTCGACGAAGGCCAGCGGCTTACCGACCGAGCCCAGGCGCACGGCGCCCGGGCGGTTGACGTGCGTCACCACCGTGGCTTCGGTCATGCCGTAGACCTCGAAGATCGGAAAGCCGGCGGCCCAGAAGAACTCGATGATCTTCCGGGGAATGGGCGCGGCGCCGGTGACGAAGTAGCGCACCCGCCCGCCGAACACCGCGCGCAGCTTGGAGAACACCAGCTTGTCGGCAAGCGCGTGCTTGGCGCGCAGGCCGAGCGGAATGGGCTTCCCCGCCTGCCAGAGCGCGACCACCTCGTGGCCCACGCCCTCGGCCCAGCGGAACGCCTTCTGCTTGCCGGGCGGTGCCTTCTGCACCTCGCCCTGGATCCGGGCGTAGGCCTTCTCGAAGATGCGCGGGACGCTGCCGAAGATGGTGGGGCGGATCTCCTTCACCTCTTCCAGCACCGCAGGCACGCTGGTGGCGTACGAGGTGGCAGTGCCGAAGTTGATGCGGCCGTAGAACGCCAGCACGCGCTCGGCCACGTGGGCCATGGGCAAGAAGCTCAAGCCCATGTCGTTCTCGTCGAACTCCATCACGGCGGTGTCGCTCAGCAAGGTCACGATGTTCTCGTGCGAGATCATCGCGCCCTTGGGCGGGCCAGTCGTACCCGAGGTGTACACGATGATGGCGGTGGTCTTCGGGTCCACCTTGCTGGCGCGCTCGTCGATGCGGCTGCGATCGGGCTTCTGCCCCAGGGCTCGCGAGAACGGTTCCACCCAAGGCTCGCGCTTCAAGAGGTCGTCGAGCCCGCGGGGCTCCCAGAGCAGCGCGCGCTCGAGCTTGGGCAGCTTCGCCTTGTGCTCGATCACCTTGGCGAGCTGCTCTTCGTCCTCCACGATCACGAAGCGCGAGTCCGAGTGCTCGATGATGTACGCCAACTGCTCGGAGGTGAGGGTCGGGTAGGCGCCGACGGTGACCGCCCCCGCGAGCAGCCCGCCGATGTCGGCGATGCACCACTCGGGGCGGGTGCTGCCGACGATCGTGATCTTGTCCCCCGGCCCGAGGCCCGCGTCCATCAACCAGCAGGCCAGCGCCGCCGCCGCCTCGTAGAAGTCACGCCACGTGGACGCGACCCACTGACCGTCGATCTTGCGCTGGTACGCCGTGGCGTGGGGAGAGCGATCGACTCGGCCCAGGAACAGCTCGGGCAAGGTCTTGCAGCCCGGGGTCACCGAACGCACGGGGTGCTTGGGGGGGCGGACGCGATCGAGCATGGGCCTTTCATTAGAGCGGGCTCTGCTGCTGGCGCAAGTGCGCCAGTTGATCGCCGGGTGGGAAGCAGTAGGCTGGAGGCCATCGTGCGAGCCTTCACCGCGGTCTGCTGCTTCTTGTCGCTGCTCTTGGTTCCGGTTTCTGCCTCTGCCTTGGCGCAGAGCAAGCACCGGGGGCTCAGCTATTCAGCGTGCTCGAAGCAGAAGTTGCCGAACGCCTTCTGTGTATCGGTCGGGGCGGCCTCGTACAACGTGGACCACTTCGAATGGGACGACCTGGCCGCCCACGCTCAGCCCGAGGTCGGCGAGGCCAAGTGCGACGCCGCCAACAAGACGGTGGGCCGGGTCGCGACGCTCGCGGCCGAGATCCGCAAGCTGGGACAGGCGGCCACCCAGTACGACCCGGCACTGGCGGTGGCGCTCGGCCGCGTCTTGCACACCGTGCAGGACAACTGCGCGCACACCGGGATGCCCAACGTGCAGCACGCCTGGGCCTCGGTCGCCGATTCGTGCACCGAGAGCGAGTCGAGCCCCGACGTGCAGCCGGCGGCCATCGCCTGCGCCGAGAAAGAGACGGCTTTGGTGATGGAGACGTTTGCGGCCCACTTCACCGTGCCCACGCCGCCGAGCGATCCCGACCCGCAGACCCAGCAAGACCCGCAGTACTTCCCCCCTCGCAGCGGCGTGTGCGACTTCCTGAAGAGCGCTGTCACCTGGGACGGCGTGGACCGCCGCTGGAACGGCGAGCTGGTGGTCGCGGCCGTTCGCGATCAGCTCACGACCGGTCTCGGCGGCGACGCTTCGATCATCGACGTCTGCGCGTCGGGTCCCGCGGCGCTCGAGCCCGTGGCCCCCGCGGCCACCACCGACGTGAGCCATCCGGTCGAGTGGTGCCCACTCTTGAAGATCTATTGCGCCGGCAAGACCGACGACACGAACGTTGCGCCGCCCTGGGAAGCGGCGGAAGCGCCGACGAGCAACGAATCGACCGCGGACGCCGGCTGCAGTCTGGCCAGCGGCGCGAGCGATCGCAGCCTGGCCCCGCTGGCGCTGGCGGTGGGCGCCTTGCTTCTTCGACGCCGCGCGCGGCGGCGGTGAGTGCTTCGCGGGCCGCCTGGCCCCGGTCGACTCGGAAATCCCGGTCCCGCCCACGTTCCCCTTTTCATCCGCGAGCCGTGGGGTTATCCGCCGCACATGGCTCCGGTGCGCCTCGGTGGTTGGGTGGCTGCGACGGCTCTCTTGCAGGCATGCGGCTCGTGTCCGCCGTGTGAGCACAAGACCGCAAAGGCCGAGACATGCTCGGCCGACACCGCCGGGAGCGCGACGCCGGAGCCGCCGCCTGCGCCGAGCGCCTCGGCCGCGGGCCCCGCGCCGTCCGCGCCCCCACCCGCGCCCGCGCCCAGCGCGCCCGCGGCTACGCCGGCGCCGGAACCGCCGCCTGGGCCCGGCGGCTCCTTGCCCGAGGTGAAGGTGGCTGCGGTCGGGCTCCACATCGGCGGTGGCCCGAACGACGACGCCACCAAGGCGCCGTACTTGCGCGCCATCGAGAAGCGCTTCGACGAGTTCCGGGCCTGCTATGCCAAGGTCGACGATCCGGTGAAGGGGGGCACGTTCGGTGTCGACCTCCACATTGGCCGCGACGGCGGCCGCGCGCAGGTGAAGCAGCCACGCACGGGCATGAAGGGTAACGGCTTTCGAGAGTGCGTGATCAAGGCCTTCGAGCAGGCAGAGTTCGAAAAGCCCAAGAAAGGCCCGACCGTCATCAGCTATTCGATCAAGTTCACGCTGGGGTGATTCGTCGGGTACTCTGGGCGCGATGATTCACGTCTGGCACGAGCTGCCGAGCCGGCCGCCGTCACCCCCGGATGCGGTCAACGCGCTGATCGAGATCCCGCGTGGTTCGAAGGTCAAGTACGAGCTGGACAAGCCCACGGGGCTGTTGCGCGTCGACCGCGTGCTCCACAGCTCGGTGCACTACCCCGCGAACTACGGCTTCATCCCCCGCACCTATTGCGGCGACGGTGACCCGCTGGACATCTTGGTGCTGTGTAGCGAGTCGGTCGAGGCGATGTGCATCATGGTCGCACGGCCGATCGGCATGGTGCGCATGGTCGACGACGGCAAGGCCGACGACAAGATCATCGCCGTGCACCTGCACGACCCCGCCTTCAACGAATACCGAGAGATCGAGCAGCTGCCACGCCACCTGGCGCGGGAGATCCAGCGCTTCTTCCTGGACTACAAGTCCCTCGAGACGAAGAAGGACATCATCGCGGAAGATCCGGTCGGGCGCGGCGAAGCCGAACGGGTGATCGAAGAGGCGGTGGAGCTCTACCGCAAGGAAGAGAGCCGGCTGAGAGGTTGGGGATGACCGACGACGACCGTGAGAAGATCTTGGCGCGCCGGGCGAAGTTCGTGGCGGCCGCCGTGACCGCCATCAGCGTCAGCGCATGCAAACCGCAGCCCCCCGAGGCGTGCCTTTCGGCCCAGCCGTGCCTCTCGGTGCAGCCCGAGCCCGAGCCCGAGCCGTGTCTCAGCATGCGCCCGATGCCCGAGGGGCCCGACGCCGGACCAGAGCCGCAGCCCGAGCCCGACCCCCAGGTGTGTCTTTCGATGCCGAACCCCGACACGCAGAAACCCGGCCCCTATGCCGAGCCACCGCCGGGCAAGCGCTGATCACAGCGACGCCAAGGCGCGGAGCGGCGCCCGGAGTGACGGGAACAGCTGCTGGTAGATCGCGAATAGCGCGTCGTACCGCGCGGCGTTCGGGCCGGGCGTGAAGCGATCGCCGGTGCCGGTCATGCGGGCGGCGGCAGCGGCCAGATCGGAGTACAGACCGCCGCCGACCGCAGCCAGCATGCCGGCGCCGAGGGCCGTGGCTTCTGCTGCTCGGGCGCGCACCACGGGTTTCTGCAGTGCGTCGCTGATGATCTGGCACCACAGCGCGCTCTTCGCACCGCCCCCCATCACCACCATCTCGGTGATGGGGGTCCCGATTGCTGCTTCGACGCCGTGCGTGTGCAGGCGCTGCTCGAAGGCGATGCCTTCGAGCACGGCGCGGTGAAGGTGCGCGGGGCCATGTCGCCCGGTGAGCCCCACCAACACGCCGGTGGCGGTGTCGTCCCAGTACGGGTTCATCACGCCGTTCCAGTACGGCACCAGGAGCAGGCCTTCGGCGCCGGCGGGCAACGCCGCAGCGCCTTGCTCGAGCTCGGCAAGCTTCTGCGTGGGGTCGCGCGCGCCGAGCACGCGCTCGGCCAGCCAGTTCAGGGTGAAGGTGCCGACCTTCAGATCCGTCTCCAGGAAGAACGTCCCCGGGGCGGCCCCGTACAACGTGCGGAACGCGTCGCCCACGCTGTAGGTGCTGGATGCCACGCCGGACACGATGGCGGTTCCGAGATTCAGGTAGGCGCGGTCGGCGCTCACGATACCGGCACCGAGCCCGGCGGCCTGGCCGTCCCCGGCGCCGGCGATCACCGGCAGGCCTGGCGGCAGCCCGATGGTGGCGGCCACCGCTCGATCGAGCTCGCCCAGCTGGACGCCCGGCTCGACCAGCTCGGGCAGCTGAGCTTCGTCCAGTTCTGCCAGCGCGCACAGCTCGGGGGCCCAGGCGCGGCGTGCCATGTCGATCAGGCCCAAGGGATCGGCCGACGCCAGCGAAGTGGCGAAGCGACCGGTCAGCCGCCAGCACAGGAAGGCGTGCACGTCGAGCACCCGCGGCCGCTGCGCCACCAGCTCGGGGCGGCGCTCGAACAGCGCCATCAGCTTGTAGAGCGACGGCGTGACACAAGGCGGCTTGCCCGAGATCTGGCGCAGCCGCTGGGCGCCCACGCGGTGCTTCGCCCGCTCGACCTGCTCGACGCCGCGCGAGTCCATCCACACCGTCGCGGGGTGCAGCGGTTTCGAGCTCGGGTCGGTCAGCACGAAGGTCTCGCGTTGATGGGTCAGGCACAGCGCGCGGATCTCGGTGGAGCGCGACCCGAGAGCGTGCACGCACTCGGCGATCGCGAACCGCGTCGCGGTCCACCACGCCTCCGCGTCTTGCTCCCAAGCGCCCGGCGCGGGGCTGTCGAGCGCGAACGCCGAGCGACCCTCGGCGACCGAGGCGCCCCAGGCGTCCCAGGCCACCGCCTTGGCCGCGGTGGTGCTGCAATCGACGCCGATCACCAGCATGGCTCACCGGAAGAAGCGTGCGAAGGGCATGGCCACCGGGCGGTCGCCCAACGCGACCTCGATCAGGTGCTCGAGCAGCGGCACGGCATCCGAGGCCAGGTTGCCTTCGGCTTTCAGGGCCGGGAGCGCGGTCTGCATCACGCGCAAGATGTCGAGGCACTCGAGGGTTGCGCCCTGCATCTGCTCCACCGCCCGAGGCACCGTAAGCCCCAGGCCCAAGAGCTTGCCGAACCGCCCCGTGCGGCCCCCGTTGGTGGTCACGTCCAGATCGCCGACCCCGGGCAGCCCCGAGGCGCTCTCGGGGTCGCCGCCCACGGCCCGGACGAGGGCGCGCATCTCGCGCACGCTCTGGGCGAACACCGCGGCTTCGTAGTTGTGCTGCGCAATGCTGCCCGGGACGCCCCCGCTCTTCTCGTGCATGCCCAGCGCGAAGGCGATGCCCATGGCGTAGGCGTTCTTCAGCGCGGCGCACACTTCCACCCCGAGCACGTCCGAGCTCACGAACGGGTGGTAGTACGGCGTCATCAATGCCGAGCGTAGCCGTTCGAGCTTGGCGGCGTCGCGGCCCGTGAGCACCACGCAGGTCTCGACTCGGCGCGCCAGCTCACCGGCGATGCACGGGCCGGCGACCGCCGCGGGGCATATCCGACCCACGAGCTCGGGTCCCAGAGTGCGCTCGAGGACGTCGGGAAGCGTCGTCAGCGCCGTCCCAGACCATTCGAGCCCCTTGGTGATCATCACCACCGGCCGATCGGGGCGTACGTAGGGCGCGAGCACCTCTCCGGCCCAGCGCACGCCCGCCGAGCTGACGCCCACTCCGATGAGCTCGACGCCGTCCATCGCGGCTCCGAGCTCTTCCAAGAAGAAGGGACGGATCGCGCGCGGGATGTCGAGCGCGAGCTTCGGGTGGTGCCCCTGGGCCTTCAGGCTCGCCACGATCTCCCGATCGAGATGGGTCCCGACCAGGCGGACGTCGTGCCCCGCATCGAGCAGTGGATGACACAGCGCGGTGCCCATCATGCCCGCGCCGACCACGGTGACGACTGCCATTTCTGCCAGCATGCCGCGGGCCGAGCGGGCGGGGAAGAGGTCCGTGGGGGCGGCCGCCGGCGCCGCCACGTTCGGCGCGCAAACCCCGACTCACGGCTTGGAGCCGGTGAGGTCGAACCGCAGCTTCACGGACACCTGGGCGGCGCGTGGCGCACCCACTGCGGCCGCAACCACGGCCTGCCGAGCGAACCGGGCGAAGCAGCGCGGCAGCATCGCCTCCGGTCCTCCTGCTCCGGAGATCTTCTTCACGGTGATTCTGCCCTGGGCGTCGATCTCGAGCTGGAGCGTCACCGCGACGGTCTTCTCTCCGCTGGAGCGATGACATCGGGGGAGCAGGACATTGGTGAGCAGCGCGTGCTTCACCTCGTCGTTCACCTTGGGGGTCGTGCCGGTCACGGACACGACTTTGACGACGCTCACGACGCTGGGATCGATCGGGCACTGACCGGCCATTGCGAAGCGCACGCCGGGGCATGGGTTCGACGAGAAGAGGCGCCCATCGCAGCCGCAATACTGGACCGCGGATTGCCCGCAGCCCCGCATGGCGGGCTGACACGTGCCGGGATGGGCGTCATCACAGCCCGGCCCCTCGCACACGCCGCTCTTGCACTGGCTGGCCCTGAGGCACGGGGCTCCGTCCGGGGCCGCCCCGCGCCCCCATGTCTTTGCCAGGCCACAGCGCGCGCCATACGCGAAGCGCTGACCGGGGCAGCCGTCTCTGGCCTGGAAATCCGTGCCGTCGCAGCCGCAGTACCACCCGAGCTTGGCGCCGCAGCTGCGCTCCTTGCTGGCGCACTGGCCGGAGGAATCATCACAGCCTTCGCCCTCGCAGATCCCGCTCTCGCACTCGCTGGCCGAGT
>Ga0073899_10001358_pt1 | contig 22440 bp, 24 predicted proteins | sample KloWWTmetaKNB5Ph_FD_88975 | JGI IMG/M metagenome (GOLD analysis project Ga0073899, IMG submission 88975) | Active sludge microbial communities from Klosterneuburg, Austria, studying microevolution and ecology of nitrifiers - Klosterneuburg... | ecosystem: Engineered > WWTP > Aerobic digester >... | reverse complement strand
CGCCGGAGGCGCCAACTCCGCCTGGGCCGTTTGACGCCCATCGAGTTCGAGACCATCATGAACACGACCGCCGCACTGGCGGCGTGACTACAACCTGTCACCTATTCGTGCAGCAGTCCCCTGTCACACTCGCGCCGTGCGGGTGCCAAGCGGTGAGAATGGGGGCATCCATCGTCTCGTCACCCCAAGGATGCAGCGTGCACGATTCCACACCTCGTACCGAGTTCGACTTCATTCCCGCGCAGGCGGCCGACATCGGTGCCGCCGTGCCGCGCGTGACCCGCCTGCACCTCACCCTCGAGAGCGGCCGCACGATCAGCGCGCTGCGCTATGGGGAGGAAGCCCCGGTCGTGACGCTCCTGCACGGCGCGGGCCTGAACGCGCACACCTTCGACACCACGGTGCTCGCCATGGGCATGCCCGCGCTCTCGATCGACCTGCCCGGCCACGGCGACTCCGCCTGGCGCGACGACGTCGACTACAGCCCGCGCACCATGGCCGACGACGTCGCCACCGCGATCGCCGCATGGACCGACACCCCGCAGATGCTCGTCGGCCAGTCCCTCGGCGGGCTCACCGCCGCCGTCATCGCCGCGCGAAACCCGCAGTTGGTGCGCCGACTCGTGCTCATCGACATCACGCCCGGTTTCGAGCAGTCGGGCGTCGGGCAGGTGCGTGGCTTCCTCGACGGCGCCACCGATTTCGCCAGCCGCGACCAGATCGTCGAGCGTGCGATGGCATTCGGGCTCGGCGGTGACCGTGCATCCACCGAGCGCGGCGTCTTCCTGAACACCCGCGTCCGCGAGGACGGACGCGTCGTCTTCAAGCACCACTTCGCCAATCTCGGCGGCCTGCCCTCGGGCGGCTCGGGTGCCGCGGTGGCCCTCAGCGCCATCTGGGATGACCTCGACGCCGTCGCGGTGCCGACCACGCTGGTGCGCGGCGACCGCGGCTACATCACCGAGGCGAACACCGCGGAGTTCCTGGACCGGGTTCCGGGCTCGGCGTCGTTCACCGTCGCGGCCGGGCACAACGTCCAGGAGGACGCGCCCGAACAGCTCGGGCGCGTCCTCGTACAGATCGCTGCCGGACCCGCCGGCTGACCGTGGCGATCCTCCGCCGGCGACGAGACGGGGCAGCGTCGCCGCGCACATTGCGTCGGTGTGCGTCGGACTATGACGTTGTAAAACAGGTGCCCCGGGTGTGGCGCAGATGCGCGCCTAGGCTGAACGCGTTCGTTCCCGCCTCGCACCATCTAGGAGACACCGTGTCGACATCCGACGCCACGCGGCAGCCCCAATCCAACGCCCTTCCCGGCGCTGCGCCCTGGCACTTCGACACGATGCAGACCCACGTCGGCGCGGCCCCCGCGCAGGGCCACGGCGCGCACGTCACGCCGATCGTGGCCTCCGCGGGATTCGCCTTCGACAGCGTGGACCACGCCGCCTCGATCTTCTCGATGGACCACCTCGGCTCGTACGCGTACGCCCGCGCCGGCAACCCGACCAATGCGGTGGTCGAGCAGCGCCTCGCCGCGCTTGAAGGCGGCGCCGGCGCGGTGCTCACCGCGAGTGGCCAGGCAGCCACTGTGCTCGCGCTCCTCGCGATCGTGCGCAGCGGGGATCATGTGGTCGCCTCCTCGCAGATCTACGGCGGAACCACCGGCCTGCTGAACGAGCGCTTTGCCGAGCTCGGGATCAGCGTCAGCTACGTGGACGAGCAAAACGACGCCGAGGCATGGCGACGCGCCGCCCGGCCCGAAACCCGCGCGTTCTTCGCCGAGAGCATCAGCAACCCCCTGTGTACCGTGCTCGACACGCGCCTCGTCGCCGACGTCGCGCACGAGATCGGCGTGCCGCTGATCGTCGACAACACGCTGGCCACGCCCTACCTCTCTCGCCCGCTCGAGCATGGCGCCGACATCGTCGTGCATTCGACGACCAAGTTTCTGGCTGGGCATGGCGCCGTGATCGGCGGCGCGATCGTCGATGGGGCGAGCTTCGATTTCGGCCGCGAGCCGGAGAAGTGGCCGGCCCTGCACACGCCCAGCTCACCCGGTGAGGCGGGGCTGTGGGAGCGGTTCTCGCCGCAGGGGCTCGCATACGTGCTGCGCGTGCGCGCCATCCTTCGCGACTACGGGCCGGCCGCATCGCCGTTCAACGCCTTCCTGCTGCAGCTCGGAATCGAGACGCTGAGCCTGCGGATGCGCCAGCACGTGGCAAATGCGCGCGAGGTCGTACAGTTCCTCACGAGCCATCCCGCCGTCTCGGTGGTGCACTACGCGGAGCTGCCCGACTCGCCGTGGCGGGCCGCCGCCGCCAGCTACCTCGAACACGGCGCCGGCTCGGTGTTCTCGTTCGAATTGCGCGGCGGACTCGAGGCCGGAAAGCGCTTCATCGCGGCGCTGCGCCTGTTCAGCCACATCGCCAATATCGGTGATGTACGCTCGCTGGCGATCCAGCCTGCAAGCACGACGCACTCTCCGCTGACAGAATCAGAACGTACGACCGTCGGGATTCCGGCTGGATTGATCAGACTCTCGATCGGCATTGAGGACGCGCGCGACCTTCTTGCAGATCTTTCGGCCGCGCTCGACGCGGCGCACACGGATGCCATCGCGCGCGACATTTGAAGGGAATTACATGCATAGGCAAGACAACGCACGCCCTGCACGCTCGTTCCGCTCGGCGCGACTGGCCGCGATCGGCGGCGTAGCCGTCGCGGCGCTCGCACTCGCTGGATGCGCCGGCGACGGCGGTGGCGGCACGTCGTCGGGGGCACCCGACGAGAACGCGGTGCTCACGGTGGGGCTCGTACTCGAGCCCAAGAGCCTCGATATCCGCACCGTCAGCGGCGCGCCGCTCGAGCAGGTGCTGATCGACAACGTGTACCAGGGCCTCGTCACCCGCACCCCCGAGGGTGACATCGACACCGTCCTCGCGTCGGACTACGAGATCTCGGACGACAGCTTGACGTACACCTTCACGCTGCGGGAAGGCGTGAAGTTCCAGCAGGGCGGCGAGCTCACCCCGAGCGACGTCGTGAGCTCGCTCGAGTACGCTCGCGACACCCCCGGCGTCGTCGAGGGCGAGACCCTCGCGGGTGCGACCACGATCGTGGCCGACGGCAACGACATCGCCATCACGCTGGTCGAGCCCGACGCCAACTTCCTGTGGAACCTCACGGGCCGCGCCGGCCTCATCTTCGACGAGGGCGACACCACCGATCTGGCGGTCGCGACCAACGGCACCGGTCCCTTCACGCTCGGCAGCTGGATTCAGGGCGACAGCATCAGCCTCGACCGCTTCGACGGCTACTGGGGTGAGCAGGCAAAGGTCGCCGAGGTGATCCTGAAGTACATCCCGGACTTCACTGCCGGGGTGAACGCCATGCTCGGTGGCAGCCTCGACGTGCTCACCGCCGTCGACCCCAACCTCTCGAGCCAGCTCGATGGCACCGACGGGATCACGCTCACGTATGGCGCGACGACCGACAAGGGCACCCTCGCGTTCAACAACACTCGTGCGCCCCTGAACGACCCGCGCGTGCGCGAGGCGCTCCGCCTCGCCGTCGACCACGAGGCCATCATCGCGGCGATCGGTGCGGGCAGCGCCCTGTACGGCCCGATCCCGCCGACCGACCCGGGCTACGAGGACCTCTCCTCGCTCGTGCCGTTCGACCAGCAGCGTGCAAAGGAGCTGCTGAAGGAGGCCGGGCAGGAGAATCTGAGCCTGACCCTGACCATCCCGAACTTCTACGGCACGACGGTCAGCACCGTGCTCGTCTCGATGTACAACGACATCGGTGTCACGCTGAAGGTCAACGCCGTCGAATTCAACACGTGGCTCGAAGACGTCTACACCAACCACGACTACGAGCTCAGCTTCGTGCTCCACGTCGAGCCGCGTGATTTCGGCAACTGGGCGAACCCGGAGTACTACTTCAACTACGACAACCCCCAGGTACAGGCGCTCTACGCCGAGGCCATGGCCTCGACCGACCCCGCGGAGGTCGACGCGCTGTTGGCGAAGGCCGCCCGCATCGTCTCGGAAGACAACGCAGCCGACTGGCTGTACAACTCTGAGACGGTCACCGCGCTGCGCCCCGGCGTCACCGGATTCCCGGTCGACTCGATCAACGCGCGCATCAACCTTGCGAATGTCGAGGTTGCCACGGAGTGATCCGCTACGCGCTCACCCGGTTGACCCTGCTGCTTGTGGGGCTCTTGGTCGCCAGTGTGCTGATCTTCTTCACACTGCGCGTCCTCCCGGGCGATGTCGCCCAGCTGATCGGCGGAACCCAAGCCTCGCCCGCACAGGTCGAGGCGATCCGCGAGAAGCTGGGACTCAACGAGCCAGTGCTCGCGCAGTACGCCTCCTGGATGGGGGGCGTACTGCGCGGCGATCTTGGCAGCTCGCTGCTGACCGGCACGCCGGTCAGCAGCGAGCTCGTGCAGAAGGCACAGGTCACCGTGCCGCTCGGGCTCATGTCGCTGGTCGTCGCCCTGCTGTTCGCCATCCCCCTCGGCGTGTTCTCGGCGATGCAGCGCGGCCGCAAGGCCGGCACGGCCATCAGCTTCACCTCGCAGACCCTCGCGGCAGTGCCGGTGGTCTGGGCCGGCATGATGCTCATCCTGATCTTCGCCGTGTGGCTCGGCTGGCTGCCGACGACCGGGTTCCCCCGCGCCGGCTGGGCCGACCCCTGGGCCGCGATTCGCGCCCTCATCCTCCCCGCCCTGACGATCGGCATCGTCGAGGGCGCGATGCTGCTGCGCTTCGTGCGCAGCGCCTCCCTCCAAGCGATCGGCCAGGACTACGTCCGCACGGCCGCCGCGAAGGGCCTCACCCGCAACCAGGCATTGATCCGCCACGGGTTGCCCAACGTCGGCCTGTCGATCATCACCGTCCTGGGGCTGCAGATCGCCGGGCTCATCGTCGGCAGCGTCATCATCGAGCAGCTGTTCACACTGCCCGGCATCGGTCGCATGCTGGTCACCGACGTCGGCAACCGCGACCTCGTCAAGGTGCAGGGCGAGCTGCTCGTGCTCACCGGGTTCATCCTCGTCATCGGCTTCCTGGTTGACCTGGTGCACCGCGTGATCGATCCACGACAGCGAGAGGCAGCATGACCTATACGTCAACCCTCCCTGCCGCCGCCCGCAGCCGCGGGCGATGGATGCGCCAGCTCTGGCGCCTGCCCACCGGCCGGTTCGGCATCATCGTCGTCGCCTGCGTGGCGCTCGTCGCCGTCATCTCGATCTTCTGGACCCCGTACGACCCCAAGACCGTCGACCTCACCGCCCGCTGGGTGCTCCCCTCGCTGCAGCACCCGCTCGGCACCGATGGGACGGGCCGCGACATCCTGACCCTGATCATGGGCGGCGCGCGAACGACCGTGTTCGTCGCGATCGGTTCGGGGATCATCGCCAGCGTCGTCGGCATCGTGCTCGCCTCGCTCGGCGCGCTCACCCCGCGCTGGACCCGCGAGAGCATGGCGGTGCTCATCGACATCCTCATCGCCTTCCCCGTGCTGCTGATCGCCATGATGATCTCGTCCGTGTGGGGCGGCTCGCTGTGGGTCGTGATCTGGTCGGTCGGCATCGGCTTCGGCGTGAGCATCGCCCGCGTGACGCGGCCGGAACTGCGCCGCGTGCTGCACAGCGACTTCATCCTCGCCGCCCGCGCATCCGGGCTTTCCGACATGCAGATCCTGTGGCGGCACCTGCTGCCCAACGTCGCGCCCGTGTTCATCGTGCAGCTGTCGTGGTCGATGGCGGTGGCGGTGCTTGCCGAGGCGGGCCTCTCGTACCTCGGATACGGGGCATCCCCCACCGAGCCCTCGTGGGGCGTGCTGCTGGCGAACCTGCAGGCATACATCGCCATCCACCCGCTGGCGGTCGTCTGGCCCGGGCTCGCGATCACCATCACGGTGCTCGGTCTCAACCTGCTCGGTGACGCGCTGCGCGAGGCCACCGACCCCACGCTCTCGCGCGGCCGCGACCCGTTGCATCCGCCGCGCGCGTCGATCCGCCACGTCCCGGAGGTGATCTCATGAGCCTCGTCGTCCGCGACCTCACGATCGACATCGACGGGCGGCGCGTGGTCGACGGCATCAGCTTCGAGGTCGCCGACGGCGCGCGCCTGGGCATCATCGGCGAGTCCGGCTCGGGCAAATCGCTCACCGCACTGGCCGTGCTGGGCCTGCTCCCCGATGACGCCGTCGCCGGGGGCAGCATCACCTGGAACGGACGCGAGCTGCTCGGGCTGCCCGAGAAGGAGCTTGCCGGCGTGCGGGGGAACGAGATCGGCATGGTGTTTCAGGAGCCCCGCACCGCCCTCAACCCGATCCGCCCGATCGGCCGCCAGATCGCGGAATCGGTGCGCATCCACCACCGCGTCTCGAAGGCGGAGGCGATGGCCCGTGCGATCGTCGAAGCCCGGCGCGTGGCGCTGCCCGATCCCGAAGCCATCGTCAAGCGCTACCCGCACCAGCTCTCGGGCGGCCAGCGCCAGCGCGTCGCGATGGCGATCGCGCTCGCCTGCGACCCGCAGCTGCTGATCGCCGACGAACCGACGACCGCGCTCGATGTGACCATCCAGGCCGAGGTGCTCGAGCTGCTTCGCGAGCTCGTCACCGACGCCGGCATGTCGCTCGTGTTCATCACCCACGACCTCGCCGTGCTCTCGCAGATCGCCACGCACGGCGTGGTGCTCGCGCACGGCCGCGTCGTCGAATCCGGCTCGGTCGCGCAGCTGCTGCGTGACCCGCGCAGCCCCATCACCCAGGGACTGCTCCGCGACGCCACCGCCACGCTGTGGCGCCCCACGAAAGGTGCCGAGTCGTGAGCACTCCCCTTGAGCGCAGCTCGGCCGTCACCCCGCTCGTTCGCGCGACCGGGCTGACCCGCCGGTACCCGCTCGCCCGCGACAGCTTCTTCGAGCGGCAGCGCTACGCGACCGCCCTCGAAGACGCCACGATCGAGGTGCAGGCGGGCGAGGCGCTGGGCCTGATCGGCGAGTCTGGCTCGGGCAAGTCGACCCTCGTCCGGCTCCTGCTCGCGCTCGATACGCCCACCGCCGGCAGCATCGAGTTCGATGGCAGAGCTGTGGATGCCGGCGCGCGCGGCCGCTCCCTGCACTGGCTGCGCCGCGCCACCGGCATGGTGTTTCAGGACCCGTACGCCTCGCTCGACCCCCGTATGTCGGTGGGGCGCATCATCGCCGAACCGCTCTGGGCGCTCGGGATCGAGTGCGACCGCCCCGCCCGCGTCGACGAGGTGCTGATGCAGGTGGGGCTCGACCCGGATGCCGCGCAGCGCTTCTCGCACGAATTCTCGGGCGGACAGCGCCAGCGCATCGCCCTCGCCCGCGCCATCGTGCACAAGCCCCGCCTGCTGGTGGGCGACGAGCCGCTGAGCGCGCTCGATGTCACGGTGCGCGCGCAGGTGCTCGAGGTGATCGCCGAGCTGCGTGCATCGCTCGATCTCACCCTCATCCTCGTCTCGCACGACATCGGCGTCGTGCAGAGCCTGTGCGACACCGTCGCCGTGATGACCGAGGGCCGCATCGTCGAGCACTGCAGCACGAACGACGTGCTGCTCTCGCCGCAGCATCCGTACACGCGGCGACTGCTGGCCTCCATCCCCACCATCGACCCGCACGAGGAGCTCCCGGGCGGCTGAGCGTGCCACCGCGCGGGCCCATCGAGCGCATCGGGCGCATCCGCCGCTCCGGCCGCGCGCGACGTGCGCAACCGGCATCCCGAAAAATTCTCGCGTCATGAGCGGTTTGCCCCGCGTGCTCTGCGGCAGACTTGGGCACATGACCCACACCCCACGCTTCTCCTCTGTCGAAGACGTGCGCGAGCGCCTCGCCGCCCACGGTTACCTCGCCTCCGACGCCATCGCAACGACGGTGTACCTGGCCGACCAGCTCGGCAAGCCGCTGCTGATCGAGGGTCCCGCGGGTGTCGGCAAGACGGCGCTGAGCCAGGCCGTGGCCTCGGCGACGTCGAGTGCGCTCGTGCGCCTGCAGTGCTACGAGGGTGTGGATGAGGCCCGCGCGCTTTACGAGTGGAACCACGCGAAGCAGCTGCTGCGCATCACCGCGGCCGGCGCGCACCACGACGCCCGCGGCGAAGACGAGGCCGATTGGCAGCAGGTCAAAGACGACATCTTCACCGACGAGTTCCTCCTCTCGCGCCCGCTGCTGACCGCGATCCGAAACGAGCACCCCACGGTGCTGCTGATCGACGAGCTCGACAAGGCCGACGTCGAGATCGAGGGCCTGCTGCTGGAGGTCCTCTCCGACTTCCAGGTGACCGTCCCCGAGCTCGGCACCATCACCGCGTCACAGACCCCCTTCGTCGTCCTCACCTCGAACGCGACCCGCGAACTCTCGGAGGCCCTGCGCCGTCGCTGCCTCTACCTGCACATCGACTACCCCGAGGCCGAGCTCGAGCGCGAGATCGTCACGCTCGCCGTCCCGAACCTCGAGGCAAGCCTCGCCGCGTCGGTGGTGCGCCTGATCGCCGCGCTGCGTCAGATGCGGCTGCGCAAGGCCCCCTCGGTCGCCGAGACGATCGACTGGGCTCGCACGCTCCTCGCGCTCGGTGCCGAGGGCGAGCTCGAACCCGAGCTCGTGCACGCCACCCTCGGGGTGATCCTGAAGCACCGCGACGACATCACATCGCCGAGACCCGCCTGGAACTGGACCGTGCACTCAGCTGATCCCGTCGGCACGCGCCTGGTCGAGCTGGGCCGCGCCATGCGCAACCACGGCCTGACCGTGGGCACCTCTGAGGTCGCCGATGCGGCCGCCGCCACGAGCGCGCTCGGGCTCGCCGACCGCGAGCGGCTGCGCAGCGGCCTCGCCGCCACGATGATGCGGCGCTCAGCGGATCGCATGGTGTTCGACCAGCTGTTCGACATCTACTTTCCGGCCGCCGTGGGCGGACGCACGGGCGAGGCCGAGGAGCTGCCCCCGACCGACACCGCCGGTGCCAGGCAACGCGCAGCCGTGATTCGCGAGGCCCTGGTCGATGCCCTGGCCCGCGGCGACGACCGTGAGCTCGAGCTGCTCGCCGCCCGCGCGGTGCTCGAGCTCGGCCGCCTGCCGGGTGCCGCGGCGGACGATGGATTCTTCGCCAAGCAGACCATCGAGCGGCTCGCGCCGCAGACCGCCGTCTCGGCCGCGCAGCAGCGCTCGCGAGAGCTGCGCCACACGCAATCGGCCGGCGATTCCGAGGGCGGCTCCTCCGAGTCGGGCCCGCGGCGCGAGCAGCTGAGCGACCGCTACGATCGCGAAGAGATCCGCGGCCGGGTGTCGGCGTTTCGGCGTCGCATCGAGGCCGAGGTCGCGCGCCGCAACGCCGAGATGCGCGGCCGCGATCGCATCTCGCAGTACAGCGTCGAGGGTCCGCTGGAGCGCACCGAGTTTCTGCTCACCGCGGGGACGGATGCCGCCGAGCTCCAGGCGGTGATCGCACCGCTCTCGCGCAAGCTCGCCTCGAAGCTGGCCGCGCGTCAACGCCGCAAGAGCCGGGGCGCCATCGACATCCGCCGCACGCTGCGCGCCGCGATGTCGACCGGCGGGGTCCCCATGCGGCCCGCACACAAGCGGCGCACCCGCGCTCGGGCCGAGATCGTGCTGTTCTGCGATATGTCGGGCTCCGTGGCCGGGTTCTCCCGGTTCACCATGCTCCTGCTGCAATCGCTCGCGGGGGTCTTCCGCAGGGTCCGCTTCATCGGCTTCATCAATGTGTGCGACGACATCACCGACATCGTGCGCGATTCTCAGCTCGGCGAAGAGATCGCCGATCGGGTCACGCAAGAGGCTAACCTCGCCAAGCACCACACCGCGAGCGACTACGGCACGGCGCTGGCCGACGCGGCCGACCGCTACCTCGATCTGATCGGCCCGCGCTCGACCGTCCTCATCCTCGGCGACGCGCGCACCAACAGCACCAATCCGCAGTTCGACGCGCTGCGTGCGATCGTCCGGCAGGCCGGGCACGCCGCCTGGCTGAATCCGGAACAAGAAAACCAGTGGCGAATGGGCGACTCGGTCGCCACCGAGTATGCCGAGATCATCGACATGCACGAGGTGCGCAACATCGACCAGCTGCGGGAGTTCATCTCGCGCCTGCCCGTACGCTGACGCGATGTGCGGGCGGGGCGGGACCGCGAATCGCCGGCCCGCCCCGCCCCGGAGCGCACCGCGGCGCATCGCGGCACCCCCGCGGCATCCCGCGGCACCCCCGCCAGAATCACCCCGTCACACTTGGTTCGGCGCCCCTTCGCGTGGCTAGCATGCAGACACCTATTCTCCACCGAGAGGAACATTCTTCATGGCCACTTATGACGTTGCCGACCGCTCCGCGGTCATCACTGGTGCGGGTTCGGGCATCGGGCGCGAGGTTGCGCTGCTTCTCGCCCGCAACGGTGCCCACATTGTTGCGCAAGACATCAACGAGGATGCCGCAGCCGCCGTCGTGTCAGAAATCGAAGCCGCGGGTGGCCGCGCCGTCGCCGTGGTCGGCGACGCGGGTGACGAGGCAGTCATCGCTGCGTACATCGAGGCCGCACAGGGCCTCGCGCCCCTGGGCATCGCGATCAACAACGCCGGCATCGGCGGGGGGCTCGCCCCGACCGGTCAGTACACCGACGCCGATTGGGATCGCACGATCGAGCTCAACATCACCACCGTCTTTCGCGGGCTGCGCGCGCAGGTGAACGCGATGGCCGCTTCCGGTGGCGCCATCGTCAACATGGCCTCCATGCTCGGGGTCATCGGCTCGGTCGGCTCTCCCGCCTACTCCGCCACCAAGCACGCGGTCGTGGGCCTGACCAAGACCGCCGCTCTCGAGTACGCATCGGCCGGCATTCGGGTGAACGCCGTGGCCCCCGGGTACGTCGACACCGCGCTGATCGGCGGCATGAACGAAGAGACCCGCGCGTTCCTGGCGTCGCAGCACCCGCTCGGGCGGCTCGCGCGTGCCGAGGAGATCGCGCAGATCGTCGCGTTCCTCGCCAGCGACGCCGCGTCGTTCGTCACGGGCAGCGTGCACCTGATCGATGGGGGCTTCACCGCCCGTTAGCCCTGGTGCGGGTGTCTCGGCCGCTCGGCGCCTCGCGCGCCGGGCGGCCGTGTTCGTCCCGCGACGCGATTCCTGCGGGCCCCGCTTCAGAACAGGCGCGGCTCGCCGGCCGCGGCATCCACGGTCCAATCGACCGGGCCCGCTCCCTGCTGCTCGAGCAGCGCGTTGGCTCGCGAGAACGGACGCGAGCCGAAGAAGCCGCGCCGGGCCGAGAGCGGCGATGGATGCGCCGACTCGATCACCGGTGTCTCGCCGAGCAGCGGCGCAAGCGACGCCGCATCGCGCCCCCAGAGGATGCTCACGAGCGCAGTGCCGCGCGCGGCGAGGGTGCGGATCGCATGCTCGGTGATCGCCTCCCAGCCCCAGCCGCGGTGCGAACCGGCAGCGCCCGGCGCCACGGTCAGCACGCGGTTGAGCAGCATCACGCCCTGTGCAGACCAGGCACCAAGATCACCGTGCGCCGCGGGGGCGATGCCGAGGTCGTCGTGCAGCTCCTGATAGATGTTCTGCAGGCTGCGTGGCAGCGGCCGCACCGCGCGGGCCGTGGCAAACGACAAGCCGATCGGATGCCCCGGGGTCGGGTACGGATCCTGCCCGACGATGAGCACCTTCACGCTCGCGAGCGGCGCCCGAAACGCGCGCAGCACGTTCGCCGGCGCCGGCAGGTACGCGCGGCCCTGCGCGAGCTCGCTCCCCAGCCGCGCCCGCAGCGCCTCGAACTCGGGGGTGAGCGGGGCGAGCGCGGCCGCCCAGCCCGGGTCGATCAGGCCACGGGCGGCAAGTTGTTCGAGCGAGCGCACCCGCCAAGACTAGTCGGGCGCGAGGCGGGGCCAGCGGCCCGAGGCGCGAAACAGACACCCGAGCCCCGGCCGCGCGGGCCGCAATCGCCCGGCCCGCGGCTACGCGAGGCGCAGCGTCGTGATGCAGGTCGGGCCGTCGACCTCCACCGTCGAGATCGGCACGGTGCCGGTCATTCCCTCGTGCGTCACGGTGAGGGTGGCGTGGATGCCTCGGGGAACCCAGATACCCGTGAACCCGTTGTCGAAGGTGGTCCGGGTACCCTCCATCAGCACGGCGCCGCTCGCGTCGTCGGTGAGGGTCAGCTCGATCTCGGCGTTCTGCAGCTCGCCGACGCAGGTCGTCAGGCTGTGGAAGTAGCAATCGTGCGTCTGCGTCGCGTAGGGCGCGACCGACACGTAGACGAGTGCGTCGGGCATCGCGAGCTGCGCCTGCCGCTCCCCCGCGGTGAACACGACCGCGTCCGGTCGCACCGAGGCGATCAGCCCTTCGGGTCGCTCATCGAGCGGCATGCGGTCGAGCTCGTCGACCACGGCGATCACGTCCCCGCCGTCGAGGTCGTAGTCGGCAAGCAGCGCGTCGGCCTCGACGACCCTCGGCTGCGCGGCGGCCCCGGGCGCCCCGGGCGCCTCGCCCGGGGCCGCCGGCTGGCAGCCGGTGAGGGCGAAGCCGGAGACGAGCAGGGCACCGAGCACGGCGAGCGCGCCGCGGCGGCGCGGCGAGGGGTGACGAGTCATGCCTTCCAGCGTATGTGTCTGCCCCGCGGGTTCCTGAGCGATCGCGCAGAGCCCGGGCATCCAGCGTGTCACAGGGTCAGACGAGCCACCCGCGCGCCGCCGTGACGAGCGCCCGAATCCCGATGCTGAGCGTCGGCTCAATCACCGGCGCGTACTGCGGCGAGTGGTTGGAGGGCAGCGACATCACGCGCTCGCTGATCTCGCGCATCGAGGTCAGCCCGGCAAACAGGGCCGGGTCGGCGCTGCCGAGCAGCCAGTACACGATGGGCGCACCGGCGGCGTCGGAGAACTGGCCGACATCTTCGCTGCCGGTGACGAGCCCCGTGTCGGCAACCATGATGCCTTCGAGCTCGGCGGCGAATGCCGAGCCGACGCGGGCCACGGCGCCCTTGTCGTTGCGCACGGCCGGCAGCGAGTAGAGCACCTTGACGCGAGGTTCGCGCTCGGCCCCCGCTGCCGCCGCCTCCCCGCGCACGATCCGCTCGATGGCGGCCACCATGCGGTCGCGCACCGCCGGATCGTAGCTGCGGATGCTCAGCTGCAGGGTCGCCGAGTCGGGGATGACGTTCGGGGCTTCACCCGCGTGCACCGCGCCGATGGTGAGCACGGCCACATCGGTGCCGGCGATCTCGCGCGAGACGACCGTCTGCAGGCGCATGATCACGGCAGCAGCCATCACCACAGGGTCAATGGTCACCTCTGGGCGCGAGCCGTGGCCGCCGCGGCCGTACAGGGTGATCTCAATCGCGTCCGAGGCCGAGAACGAGGGGCCGGCCCGAAGCCCGATGGCGCCCGCGGGCAGCGGGGCAGTGTGTTGGCCCAGCACGACATCCGGCGTGCCGAAGCGTGCGAAGAAGTCGTCTTCGAGCATCTCGAGCGCACCACTGCCGAGCTCCTCGGCGGGCTGGAAGACCGCGAGGATGCGTCCGCTCCAGTCGTCCTGCCCGGCGAGCACCGTGAGCGCGCCCAGCAGCGCGGTGGTGTGCATATCGTGCCCGCAGGCGTGCATCACCGGGACGTCTTTGCCGTCGACCTGTCCCCGGGCGGTGCTGGCGTACGGCAGCCCCGTCTCCTCCGCCACCGGCAGCGCGTCCATATCTGCGCGCAGCAGCACGGTCGGCCCGTCGCCGCGCGCCAGCGTGCCCACCACGCCCGTGCGCCCGACACCCTCCGTCACCTCGAAGCCGAGGCCCCGCAGCCGATCGGCGACGATGCCGGCCGTACGCACCTCGGCGAAGCCCAGCTCGGGGTTCGCGTGCAAATCGCGGTACAGTCCCGCGAGGTCCTCCAGCAGTCGTTTTTCCATGCGCTCTCGGCTCCCACCTCTCGCATCATTCGTCTCGCAGCGTTGCGATCCAGGTGATCGTCATCGATCCCGCCCGCAGGTTATCACCGCGGCCGGCCTCGGCCGGTGTGCCAAGCCCATTGGCAAGGGATGCCGCGGGACGCCGCGGCGCGACGCGCGCAAACCGAGTGCCCAGCGTCTCGAACTGCCCCGCGGCGGATACGCTGACGAGCACGAGGACACTCGCGATCCCGCGCGTTCCGGAAAGCTGTGGTGGGTAGCATGGGCAAGCTGATTTACGAGCGCGACGTGAACGTCGAGATCGAAGACCGCGCTCTCACGCACCTGCAGGCGGTGATGAGCGCGAAGCTCCGGCGCGGCGAGCCGTTCGCATTCAGCTGGCGGGAGGACGCGAGCGCGGGCGGCGGGCGCACCACCATCTGGGTGCACCCCGCGAGCACGCTCGTCTACAAATACTACGGGGGGCGGCAGCCCGCGATCAACCGGGCGTGGATCGACGCGCTCGCGTTTACGGCGAATACGCCGACCGGCCTCTACCTGGTGCCCGAGCCGGCTCCGACGGGGGCCACCCAGACCGACGACGGAGGATCCGGCGTCGGCGCATCGGCATCCACCACGCCCCAATAGTGCGAAGGCCAGCGGCACGACGCCGCTTTGGCGAGCCCGTGCGCGGATGAGATAGCACCGTTTGCCTGAGCGGTCAACCCCCTGTGGAGTGCGGTTTACGACTGTCAAGCTCCAATTGGTAAGGGTCTTCGGCCCCACCCCCAATGAGAAGGAGACATCGCATGAACATTGCACTCGTCATCATCATCGTGGTCGCGATCATCTTGGCCATCGTGGGAGGACTCAACGCCGCGTTCAACTGGCTGCTGTGGGTCGCCCTCATTGTCGGTGTGATCGCGCTGATCATGTTCCTGTTCCGCGTCATCAGTGGTCGCAACCGCGTCTGACGTGAAAGCGAACGGTCCATGACAGAAAACGCGTTGACTGCGCTCGCGATCAACTGCACGCGCAAGCACTCGCCCGCTGCATCCAGCTGCGAGGTCTTGGGCCGTCAGATCATCGAGTTTCTCGGTGCGCGGGGCGTGGAGTGCGCGAGCGTGCGCGCGGTCGACGCATAGTCGGCCCGCGCCCGCCGCTGGCAGGGGCAACGTCGGGCCGGGGAGGAATTTTCCTCCCCGGCCCGACGCACGTGCGTGGCGGCGACGCGATCAGAGGTAGAACCCCCCGTAGTAGCTTCCAAGGTTTGTCCGGTAGCTCGGCTCGTCATACGACCCGCCCTCGCCAAGATCCGGCGAGTCCTTGATCTGATCCTTGCTGAGGTCGACGTACACCATCTCGTTCTCGTCATCGACGCGCTCGATGGTGCCGGCTGGCAGCACCACGCGGCGCCCGAAGATCCACGGTCCGGTGTCGACGACCACGCTCCGTGCGCCGACGTCGTTCGTCGCCTCATCGATCTTGCCGATGTCGCCGTCGGTGGCATGCACGTGATAGCCGACCATGCTTGCCGAGCCCTGCGTCCGCCCGGCAGTCTCACGGTAGTCCCACGGGTCCCATGCACTGTTCATCATCTGCTCCTTCGATTCGAGTGACACTTGCACATGCGACGCTACGAACCTGCCGCGGGTTGGTCTCCCCCCTGGCCAAACGCGGTCGACAGGTGTACCGTCAGCCCCCGAGCGGCCCAGTCGCCGGCTCGGTCCGGTGATGCCGTGTCGCGAAGTCCGCTTCGCCCGCGGCGATGTCGCCGCTACATCGCGGTCGGCTGCCCGGGGGCGATGCGTCGCGAGGAGGATTCGGTGCGCTCGGGCACCTCGATGATCTCGTCGACGAGCAGGATGCCGCCGGTCGAGTTCGCGGAATGCATGAGCTTCTCGATCCATTGCGGGTTGAGCGGCGGCGCTCCCGGTGACTCGAACACGAATCGCATGGGGATCGAGGGGTGCAGCCAGATCGTGGAACGCCCCTCGGGGTCGGCGTCTGCGTGCACCCACGAGAGGGTGAAACTCTCCTGCCGGCGCAGCTTCGTGGCGATGACCACCTTGAGGTGCGCAAGGGCACGATCGTCAATGTGGATCGGCTGATCGTAGCCACCGTAGAAGAGACTTCCCATGTGTGGGAATCTAGCCTCGTTTCATGCATCCCGCGAGGGGTTCCAGGTCCGAGCGCTCACCCGCCGGGCTCGAGGAGCCGGCGGATCGCGCGCTCCCGACTGACCGTCAGATCAAGCACCGCTCCCCTCGCGTAGCGATCGAATACGCGCGGGTCGATGTAACTGCCGCGGGCGATCGCCGGGGTGTTCCCGAGCGCGGCGGCCGCGGCATCCACCGCCAGCCGCTCGGCGCGCGTGCGCTCTCGGAGCGTGTCGCCCGCGCCGACCCGCGCGAGGGTTTCGGCGGCAATGATCGTGCCGCGCAAGGTGCGGAAGTCCTTCGCGGTGAACGGGCCGCCGGTGAGCTCATGGATGCTGCGGTTCACGTCGGCCGCGGTGAGTGTGATCTGCCGGCGCCCCACCCGATGCCACAGCAGCGCGGCGGCAGGGCGGCCGGCCTTCAGCTCGGCCATCACCGCCGCGAGGGCGCCGTCATCGATCTCGAGGTGCGCCCGCTTGCCGCTCTTCGCGGGGAATGACAGCGCGATCACCGATCCGGTGATGGATGCGTCACGCCGCCGCAGGGTCGTGAGCCCGCGACTCCCGTATCGGGCGAGATAGCGACTCGAACCCACCCGCGGCGCGGCCTCGTCGAGCAGCCGGAAGGCGACTGCCTGCGCCCGCGCCCGGTCGAAGCCCTCCCGGCCGAGCGCGGTGGTCACCTGCCCGCGCGCCCGCGGCAGCGCCGCGGCGAGCGCGAGCGCCCGGACGAATTTGTCACGGTCGCGCCGTTGCCGCCAGCGCGGGTGATACATGTACTGGCGCCGGCCCGCGGCATCCGTTCCGATCGCCTGTACGTGCGCCATCGGGTCGCTCGCGATCCACACGTCGGTCCACGCGGGAGGAATCACCAGCGCGGCGATGCGCTGCCGAACCTCCCCCGGCGCTGCGGCACCATCGGCGTCGAGGTAGCGAAACCCCGCTCCGGAGCGAATGCGCCGGTACCCGGGATCCCGCTCCGGGTTCACGCGGACAAGCCGTGCCATGCGAGGCGCCGATCAATGGCCGCGGAGCATGAAGATCAGCTCCGCCTTGCGCTTGCCCGAGTACCCCGTCAGGCGCAGCTCCTTCGCACGCGCACGCAGCTCTCTGACCGTCCACTCCTCGTACGCGCCGGCCTCGCCACCCCGGCGGCCGACCTCGTCCCGACCGTCGCGGGCGGCCGCGTTCGAGATCCGCACGGCCTTCTCCTTCGAGTTGCCCTCCTTGCGAAGCTCCTCGTACAGTTCCGGGTCTTTCAAACTGCTGCGTGCGCGCCCTCGGGGCATGATTCCTCCCGTGTCATTGCTTGGATGTTGTCGGGGCAGCCGGCTACGCCGGCGGCTCGCTCCGCGGGCCCTTCTGCTGGGGCTGTGAGCCGGTCGCAGGACCGATGACACCGATGCCGACGGCGATGTGGTCGACGCCGGGCTCATCCTTCTCCGGCGCCCTGGGAGCTTCGGCCGGCTCCTTCTCAGTGCTCGGCTCGTCGAGCTCCTCTGTGGGCGGCTCCTCCCCGGCGCCCGGCGCGGGCTTCTGCTCGTCATGCCGCTGTTCCCGCGAGCCCTGCTCCCCGGCGGACGGTTCTTCCTTCTGGCCCGGCGATGGCTCTGATTGCGCTGCATGCGGGGTCTGCGAATCCGACATGTGCATCTCCTTCGGACTGGTGGTGTTCCGCATCCTGCCAAGACAGCGGGCGCCCGCGCCGCCCATTGACAACGCCCACGCCGCGCGCTAACCGGAGCGCTCGGATGCGTGGATGCCGCGTCATCTCATCGATGTCAACCCCCTGTTCGGGAGCCATCCGTCCTGCGAGTGTGAGGGGCACACACGAGACGAGATGAGAGGGCCGACGAATGACCGAGCAGATCAACGACCCGCGTCACGCGCAGTACGACGACGAGTTCCCGCAGCAGGAGCAGCAGCAGCCCGGCCTCACCGCACCGATGGCGCCGGTGCCGGATCACGGCGAATCCAGCTACCACGGTCACGGCCGGCTCGCCGGACGCCGGGCCCTGATCACCGGGGGCGACTCCGGGATCGGCCGTGCCGTTTCCATCGCCTTCGCGCGCGAAGGCGCCGATGTCGCCATCGCGCACATGCCGAAGGAACAGGCCGACGCCGACGACACGTTGCAGCTCATCCGCGATGCCGGACGCACCGGGCTCAGCCTCGCCGGCGACCTTCGCGACGAGGCGTTCGCGACGAGCATCGTACGCGACACCCGCGCGGCGCTCGGCGGGCTCGACGTGCTCGTGTTGAACGCGGGATACCAGCACCACGTGCCGGGCTTCGAGCACCTCCGCACCGAAGACATCCGCCGCGTCTTCGATACCAATCTGCTCGCGCTGCTGTTCACGGCGCGCGAGGCGTACCCAGGTCTCGAGCCCGGGGCGTGCATCATCGTCACCGCGTCGATCCAGAGCTTCAACCCATCGTCGGGGCTCATCGATTACGCGATGACCAAGGCCGCGCAGGTCGCGTTCGTGAAGGCGCTTGCCGAGGAAGCGGGGCCCCGGGGCATCCGTGTGAACGCCGTGGCGCCGGGCCCGATCTGGACGCCGCTGATCCCCGCCACCGGCTGGGACGAAGAGAAGGTGCGCAGCTTCGGCTCCGACACCCCGCTCGGTCGGGCGGGGCAGCCCGCCGAGCTCGCCGGCGCATACGTCTACCTCGCATCCGCCGAGTCCTCCTACGTGTCGGGCACCGTCCTCTCGGTGACCGGCGGCAAGCCCCTCTGACATCGCCCACCCCACAACCACACACGGTGATTGGATGCCTCGGCCCACGTCGACCCCAGGGCCGCGGTATCCACGCCCCACGAATGGAGAGCTGCATCATGAGCAAGCCCACAACGAAGACCGCGACGAAAAGCCGCACGCACGAGAAGCAAGAGACGGCACCGAAGCAGCAATCGGCAGCGTCGGCATCCGCTCCCAGCGACGGCGGGGCGAAGACCGCGCGACGCGAGAACGCCGAGAAGGGCTTCGTCGCCTCGACGGCGCTCACCGACTGCATGCAGGCGGTGCTCGTCGACCTGATCGAACTGCAGATCCAGGGCAAACAGGCGCATTGGAACGTGGTGGGCAGGAACTTCCGCGACACACACCTGCAGCTCGATGAGATCGTCGCAGCGGCACGGGCGTTCGGCGACGAGGTCGCAGAGCGCATGCGCGCGCTGCACGCGGTACCCGACGGGCGCAGCAAGACCGTGTCGGCGACAACGACCCTTCCCGACTACCCGCAGGGCGAGGTCGACACCGCCGAGACCATCGACCTCATCACCGCGCGGCTCGAGCGCACCGTCGCAACGATGCGCTCGGTGCACGACACGGTTGATGAGGAGGACCCGACCAGCGCCGATCTGCTGCACGCGGTGATTGCACGTCTCGAGCAGCTCGCCTGGATGGTGAGCGCCGAGAATCGCACCCCCGCCGCGGCGCGCTCATGATGCACGGCCTGCGCGGGCGGGAGGGCGGGAGTGCGGCAGGTCGCTGCGGCGCCGCGACACGAATCAGTCGGTCGAGCCTGCGGCGGCGCTCGCTCGCTTGACCGGGCGCACCTTCCGGTAGGGATGGTTGTCGATGCGCGTGGTGACCGAGGCGATCACGCTGTCGTAGCTCGAAGACTTTCGCGCGACGGCGATGAGCCGCCGTGTCGTCTTCCGCGCCGCACGCAGGTTGAGCGGTCGCCCCTCGATCCCGTACAGCAGGAGCGCCCACTCCGGCAGGATCGACAGCACGCCATCGGTGACGATGATGCCCGTCCATACCTTGACGGGGTTGCCACGAAAGCTCGGCTTGCGCAGCTGACGGGTGACCTCGGCCGCCGGAAGGCACAGCGACAGCCAGTGCCGCTGCTCATCGATGTGCGCCTCGAGCGCCGCTCGGGTCGAGGGGAGGCGGGTCACGTCCATGCCGAGCAGCTCCGCGGCGGTGTGCTGCTCGCGGACGAAGGCATCCTCCTCCTCCGCCGAGAGCTCCAGGCCGAATGCCTTGGCCGAGCGCAGGAGCGCGTACACGAGCGTGTTGTGGGTCCACTCCATCCACGCCGGCTCTTCGGCACGCAGCGTCTGTCCGGTGTGCGGGTCGTCCCACACCGCGTGCGCATGCATGCGCCGCACCGAGGTGGCCGCCGCATCCGCGTGCGCTCTATCGCCGAACGCGATCGTGTCGAGATAGCGGCCCGTGCGCTCGTCACGCCCCGCCGCGTCGCCGTACGAGTTGGTCGCCTGGTCGAACAGCCGCATCATGTTGGGGTTCAGCGCCTGCAGGAGGAGTGCGGCCATGCCACCGAGCTTTGTCGCCGGATCGGCATATATCTTCCACGTCACGCTGTCGGGCCCAAAGTAGCCGTCATCCTGGCGGGCACGATCGAGCGGTACGGGCGGCGTTGGCCTGGTCACAAGAGTCCTCACTTCGACGTGCGCGTACGGCACGCGAACTTGTGAGCATACGCCGAGCGGCATATTCGCGCGACCCGCATTTCGCAGGCCGATAGAATCGTTGCCCGTGCGCCGCCGAGCCCCGCGCCCCTCCCCACCGACACATCGGAGCAGACGTGCCCACTCCCCACAGCCGGATCCCCGTATGGTCGACGACCTGCGCGTTTGTGCTCGCGGCGCTCCGAGTGCTGCGCCTTGGCGGTGCGCCGCTCGCGCTGTTGACCGTCGGCTCACAGGCAGTGATCGCGCTGCTTGCGGTGCCCGTGCTCGGGTGGCTCGTGCAATCCGCGCTCAGCGCCGCCGGCCTGATCGGCATCGATCTGCCGCAGATCGGCAAGGTGTTCGCCGCTCCCGCCTCGCTGGGCCTGTTCGCGCTGGTCACCGTCCTGGGCTTCTTCCTCGTGCTCAGCCAGCTGCTCGTGCTCCTGATCGCCGTGCGGCGCGTGCGCGCCGGCGAGCCCCTGCGGGCGGGAGCGGTCGGTCGCGAGTTCGGCGTGATCGCGATGCGGCTGATCCGCCCGAGCTCGCTCGGGCTGCTCCCCTACCTCTTCGTGCTGCTGCCGCTGGCGGGGTTCGGCTTCTTCTCGGTGCTCACGCGCACGATCGCCGTCCCGTCGTTCATCAGCGGAGAGCTGACCAAGACCATCCCCGGCATCGTCGGCTACATCGTCTTCCTGCTCGTGATCGGCACCCTGTGCACGCGATTCGCGCTCACCCTGCCACTGTTCACGAGCGCGCGCGTCTCGGGGGCGCGAGCCACCACGCTGAGCTGGCGGCTCACGAGACACACGCAGCATCCCCTCGCCCTCGCGGTCACGGCGGTCCTGGTCACCGGCTTGGTCTCTGGATTCCTCATCCTGCTGGTGAGCATCGCGCCCACGGTGCTCAGCGACGCCATCTGGCCCGAGGCATCGCCGCTTGTCGCGGCGATCGGGCTCGGGCTGGCCGTGGCCCTGGGCGTGCTCGTCATGGGCGTCGCCGTGGTGCTGATCGCCGCGATCCTCTGGCAATGCCTCGAGGTCTCGTTGGCCGCGAACCCTGCGCTCGATCCGGGTAGCGTGCGCAGCACGACCGCCCCCGCCGGTGCCCCGACCCCTCGGCGCACGGCGCTGCTCACCGGGGCGGTGCTGGTCCTCCTGGCCGGCGCGGCCGGGGCGGTCACGGCGCCGATCGTGGCCGAGCTGTCGCGCCAACCGGGCACGCTGGTGCTGGCGCACCGGGGGTTCGCGGGCGTCGAGAACACGATCGCGGGCCTCGAAGGCGCGCACGCCGCCGGGGCCGATCTGGTCGAGATCGATGTCATGCAGACGGCCGACGAGGAGTTCGTCGTGCTGCATGACGCCGATCTGGCGCGACTGGCCGGCCGGAGCATCCACATCGCCGATCTCACGCTCGCCGAGGCGACCACCATCACCGTGTCGGATCTGGCCGGCCACCACGATCGCATCCCCTCGCTTGCCGACTACGTCGCCCGGGCCGACGAGCTGGGCCAGCAGTTGCTGATCGAGGTCAAGCTGCACGGGCGCGAGACCCCCGACTTCTTGGCGCAGCTGCTCGCACAGCTCGAAGCGCACGGGGTGGCGGACGAGCACATCTACCACTCGCTCGATGGCGCCAGCGTCGACGGCCTGAAGCGGATGCGACCGGGCCTCACCGTGGGGTACACGATGGCATTCGCGGGCACCGCGCTGCCGCGCACGACCGCCGACTTCGTGGTGATCGAAGAGTGGTCGTACTCGAGCGACCTCAACAGCCAGGCCCGCCGTGCGGGACTCGGCGTGTTCGTGTGGACCGTGAAGGGACTGCTGCACGAATAGGTGACATCTGATCTGGCTTGCCCTCGAGGGTGGCCTGGAAGGATGTTGCTGTGCCCAAGCCCTACCCGACCGAGTTCCGTGATGACGTCGTGCGCGTCGCGCGG
>Ga0073899_10001356_pt1 | contig 22477 bp, 20 predicted proteins | sample KloWWTmetaKNB5Ph_FD_88975 | JGI IMG/M metagenome (GOLD analysis project Ga0073899, IMG submission 88975) | Active sludge microbial communities from Klosterneuburg, Austria, studying microevolution and ecology of nitrifiers - Klosterneuburg... | ecosystem: Engineered > WWTP > Aerobic digester >... | reverse complement strand
TCAGCTGCTTCGCGCTCAGCCCCGCCGACGACACGCGCCTGTCGGCGGTCTTCCCGTTGCACGGCTTCCGGCGCACCGGCTTGCTCAGGGGTCACATCGCCCTGGGCTCGCGGCGCGTCGACGCGTTCTTGTGGTCGCGCAAGCTGGCGCAACCGGCAGACGGCTGACGATCAGGCTCTCAGCACTCGAGCGTAATCCTAGCGCGCTTCCCCGCTGGCGCCCCCGCCCGACTCCTGGTTCAATCCGCGCGTGCGTCGCCGGGCCATCGCGCTGATTCTGGCTGTCACCGCCGGCGCACACGCGCAGAAGCCGAAGCCCGTCGTGGCGCACGCGCCCGCGGGCGATCGCCAACCGGCGCTCAGCCTGGGCTTCGCTCCGGACCAGAGCTTGCGCGCGGCAGTCTGCGCGGCGAGCCCTTGCACGCTCGACGCCGCGCTCGATCTCGAGCTGCCCGCCGACGCCAGGGCGCTGGCCACCCGCGCGAAGCTGGCGGTGGTGCGTATCGCCCCGGCGCGGCGCCTGGTGACGGTGGAAATCCCCGATCCCGCTCGCTCGCGGATCTGGCACGCGGTGGTGGCAGCGCCGCTCGACGGCAGCGGCAAACCCAAGCTCCTCTTCAGAGGATGGGCCGGGCTGATCGAAGGCGAGCCGGGGCTTCGAAGAGGGCCCATGGTGCAACGCGGGGATCCGAACGCCGACGGGACGTGGAGCATCGTGCTCGGCGAGCAGCGCGAGGATCTGAGCCTGTGTGGCCGACCCGCGATTCTGTCGCCCAAGCTGGTGGCGCCGGACCTTTCGCTCAAACCCGCGAAGGTGCAGCGGCTGGGCTCGGCCGAACGCGAGAGCGCGGTGCGCGTCACCGCCCGCGCCCTGGCGGACGACGCGCCCCGCGCCAGCTATCGCTTGCTGCGCGCCACCGCGGCCACCAGCGCCGTGGGGGACCCGGCGGCGCTCACCGACGGCAAGCCCGAGACGACCTGGGCCGAGAACCGCGGGGGCGACGGTCGCGGCGAGTTCGTGCGGATGGACGCGCCCTCGCAGCTGCCGATCCACGGCTTCGAGCTGGTGCTGCGTCCGCCCGGGCCCGCGCCCGACAAGGGCGTGGCGCCCGCCGAGCTCTGGCTGGCGACCCACGATCGCGTGATCCACGTCACCCTGCCCGACGACGCCTGGAAGCAGCCCGGCGCGCGCTTCGAGATCGCGCTCGACGCGCCGATCAAGGGCGACTGCCTGGCGCTGGTGACCGAGCGCGCAGCGGGGGGCGGCGCCGACGCCCGGGTGACCTTCGCCGAGCTGACCGCAAAGACCGAGTTCGATCAGAACACGGTGGACAGCCTGGTCGGCGCGCTGGCCGGCGGTGGGCAGCGCGCCGAAGCAGCGGCCGACGCCTTGCGGGCGCTGGGTGCTGCCGCGGTCGAACCGATCCAGAAGGCCTTCGACACCCTGGACGAGGGCGGTCGGCGCGTTGCACTGGCGGTGATCGATCAGTCGCCCTGCGCCGCCGGCGTTCCGCTCTATCTGCGAGCGCTGACCGGTCCGTTTCCCGCGCAGCGACGCCACGGGCGCGATCGGCTGCGGCGCTGCGGCAACGACGCCGCCGACGCGCTGGAGAGCGCGCTCGGCAAGGCGCCCCCACGGCTGCGACCGCTGCTCGCTTCCGAGCTCTCGCTGGTGGCGCCCGACCGCGCGGTGCGGCTCGTGGTGCCGATGTTGCCTGCCGCCGACGCGCCGGGTCGCCGGCTGCTCCGCAAGGCGCTGGGCTGGGCCACCCGCGATCCGAAGGCCGCGGGCGAGGTGAAGCGCCTGCTGGCCGATGGGTCGCTGCCCGAGCTTTCCACGCTGGATCTGCTGCGCGCGCTGGGCGACCGCGCCCCCGCGTTCGTCCCCGAGTCGTCGGCGGCGCTGCTGCGCGTCGCCAAGCCCGGTGCCGACTTCCGCACGCGTTACCTGGCGCTGGGCCCGGCGGCGGCGCTCTCGGAGCGTGACGCGGGCGCGCGCTCGCTCTTGGCGCGGGCCATCGTCTCGGACCCAAGCCCTCATGTGCGCGCCGAGGCGGCGCGTCGCGTGCCGCGCGTCGAGAAGTTCCAGCCCGAGCTGGTGAAGGCCCTCGCGGATCCCGAGGTGCGCGTGCGCGAGGCCGCCCTCGAGAACCTGACCAAGCCAGCGGGCACGTTCGCCGTGGGTGCCGCCACCGGCCTGCTGAGCTCGGATCGTTGGCCCATGATCCGCGCCGCCGCGGCAGTGGCCCTGGCCAAGTACGGCGCCAGCGGGGCGGCGGATGCAGCGCTGGCCAAGGCGCTGGGCGACGAATCACCCAAGGTCCGCGGGCCTGCGGCCATCGCCTTGGGCGAACGTCGAGCCAGCGCCCACGCACAGGCCATCCGCGACCGGCTCGAAGATCACGACGAGGTGGTCGACGTCCGCGTCTCGGCCGCGCTGGCGCTTGGGCTGATGTGCGACGGCGAATCGGTCGACGTGCTCACCCAGCTGGCGCTGGCCCTGGGCGACCCGGGGGCGAGCCCCGAGGCGCGCGCGCTGGGCCCGGTGGCGCTGGGCGCGCTCTCGCGCATCCGGCCCGCCGATCTGCCCAAGCGCCTGCGTCGCCTGACCCAAGAGGGCGCCCCGCTGGCCGTGCGTCGCGCCGCCGAGGCAGCCCTGGCGAGCCCACCCACCTGCGGCGCGCGAACCCGCGGCCGGAACTGACGCGGGGCTGACAGCGCCGCGGGCCCGGTGGTACTTAGCCCGGCATGACCCAGTCATGGACTCTGGTCACCGGCGCGTCGGGCTTCGTGGGCTCGCGCCTGGTTCGTGCCCTGGTCGAGCGCGGTGAGCACGTGAAAGCCCTGGTTCGGCCCGGCTCGAGCCTGCGTCACCTGGCCGATCTGCCCACCGACCGCTGCAAGCTGGCCTACGGCGACATCACCGTCGAGCACACCGTGTTCCGCGCGCTCGCGAGCTGCACTCGGCTGTACCACGTGGCCAGCAACTTCAAGATGTGGGACCCCGATCCCGAGACCATCTTGCGTCCGGCCATCGAGGGCACCCGCGCCACGCTGGAAGCGGCCCGGCGCCGCGGCATCGAAAAGATCGTGGTGACCAGCAGCGTGGCGGCCATGGGCTCGACGCGTGCTGCCGAAGAGATGGACGAGAGCCACGCATTCAACCTGCAAGATCCCGAGGCCTACGTGCTGTCGAAGTACGAAGCCGAGCGGGTCGCCCTCGAGGCTGCAGACGAGGGTCAGCCGGTGGTGGTCGTGCGGCCGTCGGCCATCTACGGGCCCGGCGATTGGAAGCCCACGCCCACCGGGCAGAGCCTGGTGAACTACCTCAAGACGCCGCCCTCGCTGAGCATCCCGGTGACTGACGGCGGGATCAGCGTGGTCGACGTGGACGACGTGGTCGAAGGCCACATCGGCGCCATGGAAAAGGGCACCGTCGGCGAGACGTACATCCTGGGCGGCGAGAACATCACCTACCACCAGCTGATCGACACCCTGGCCGACATCACCGGTCTCGCGCTGCCGGGGCGCGTGCTCTCCGAGGGCATGATCGGCCTGGTGGGCAGCTTGATGGAGATGAAAGCCAGCTGGTTCGGCGGCGATCCGCAGCTCACCCGGAAGCTTGCTCGCGACTACGCCTGCGCCTACGTCTGGGTCACCAGCGAGAAGGCCGAGAGCGCGCTGGGCTATCAGCACCGGCCGGCGCGGCAGACCCTGGCGCGCGCCGTGCGCTGGTACCTCGAGCGCGGATACGTGCCCGAGAAGGCAGCGCGCCGCGTGCGGTTGGAGCTGCGCACGACGTGAGCGCCGCCCGCTCGCCGGCCTCGGGCGGCTACGCGTTGGCGGTTGCCACGCTCGGCTCTGCCGTGATCGTGATCCCCGCCGCGCTGCGCGCGGCAACCGGCGGCGCTGGCCTGGCCATGGCCTGGCTGGCCTTGTGGGGCTCCGCCGCGCTGATGATCGCGCCGGTGGCGGGCGCCTGTCGCGTGGCGCGTCCGCTCTCGCCGTTCGCCTTCAGCCTTCCGCTGGGCCTGGCGCTCGCGCTCGGGCCGTTGATGGTGTTCGCGCGCGTGCTGAAGACGGCCACGCACCATCGCCCGCTGGGCGGCGCGACCTTCGCACTCGTGGCTGCCATCTTGGTCCTGGGTGCCACGGCGTTCTCCGCCCGGGTGATCGCCTGGTCTCGGGGGCGCGGCGGCGCGCTGTCCAAGCTGCCTCACGGCCTTGCCGCGCTCGGCCTTGCCCTGGGCGCGGTGCTTGCGCTGCCGGCGCTGAGCAGCGCGCTTCGTAGCTCGCTCTTCGACGGCGTGCTGGGCGTGGCGGTGGTCGCGGCCGCCGCCTGGGCGCCCGAGAAGTCGGCGCTGGGCCGCGTGGGTCTGGTGCTCTGGCTGGTGGTGGTGGCTGCGGGCCTGGGTCTGGGTCTGTCGGCGCCCACCACGAAGAGCGCGCTCGCCGAGCATGCGCCGGTGCTGCTCGGACTGTCAGGGTGGCTGCGGCCCTGAGCGTCCGTTGACGGAGTGGGGCCTGGCCCTTACCTTCAGCGGACCATGGGCGCTTCGCGCGTCGGCTTCGTCCTCATCCGTCGGCTCGCGCTCTTCATCGCGTTCTTGTTCGCGCTGAGCGGGGCCGCGCCTGCCGCCGCGCAGACGCCGCCCGCGGGCACTCCGGTCCGGATCGGCGTCACGGCCGCCACGCCCCCCGCGCCCGAGCCCGAGCGCGCGGGCCCCGACGCCGAGAGCCACGCGCCCCCGGCCGACGCGCCCCGCGTCGATGCCAAGCTCGCGATTCCGCCCCCGCCGGCCGGTTTCAACGTCCACGACGGCGGCTGGATCAAGTTCGCGTACGAGCCCGGCCTGCGCGAGCGCGTGCAGCCGCTGATCACGCAGGCCGACGCGGCTCGCGCCGATCTGGTGCGGCGGTTCGGTCGGCCGGTGCTCAGCAAGGTCACGGTCTACGTTGCGCGCACCCCTGGCGAGATGGCGAGCCTGGCTCCCGAGGGCGCGCCCTTCCCGCGTTATGCCGCCGGCGTCGCCTATTCGGACATCGGCTACGTTCTCTTGACGATCCACCCGGTGGACGTCAACGCGCGGCACGATCTGGGTGAGGTCTTCCGGCACGAGCTGGCCCACGTGGCGCTCCACGACGCGGTCGATGGGCGCTCCGTTCCGCGCTGGTTCAACGAGGGCGTGGCGGTGTTCGTCTCGGGCGAGGGCTCGGTGACCCGTCTTCAAACGCTTTGGACCGCCACGGTGGCTGGCGAGCTCTTGCCGCTGGGCCGGCTCGAGAAGACGTTCCCCACCGACGCGCTCGGGGTCTCGGTGGCATACGCCCAGGCCGCCGACATCGTGCGCTTCTTGATCCGGCGCGAAGACCAGCAGCGCTTCATCGGCCTGCTCGAGCGCGTCCGAAAGGGGCACGAGTTCGAGCGGGCCCTGAACGACGCCTATGGCGTGGACCTGGCGACCCTCGAGTTCGAGTGGCGCCAAGACGTGTCGAAGCGTTACACCTTCTGGCCCGCCCTGTTCAGCGGCTCGGTGATCTGGGCAGGCGCCATTGGCCTGTTCGTCTGGGGCTGGCGGCGCCGGAAGAAGCGCGCCGAGCGCACGCTCGAACGCTGGGGTCGCGAAGAGGCGGCAGAAGACGAGCTGCGTCGCCGGCTGCGCGAGGCCGAGGCGGGTCGGGTGCGCATCGTGTTCGCGCGCGAGCCCCGGCAAGAGGTGGTCGAGATGAAGCCACCCATCGAAGACGCCGAGGTGCCGCGCGTGGAGCACGACGGCAGCTGGCACACGCTGCACTGAGTCAGCGCTTTGCCCGCTGCTCGGCCCAGCGCGTCTCGTCCACCACGCGCTCGAACACGCGGCGGACCACGTCCGGGGTCAGCGGCGCGCGCGCGCGCTGGCAGAGCCGCGCGAAGATGCCCCGCTCGCGCTCGGGGTCGTACACCGGCAACCCGCCGGCCCGCTTCACCTCGCCGATGCGCAACGCCACCGCGACCCGCTCGGCCAAGAGGTCCAGCATGCGGTCGTCGATGCGATCGATCTCCTCGCGCAACTGCTGCAGGGTCGGCGGGTCATCCACGCTGGCATGCTAACCCGAAAACCCGGGTCGCCGTCACTTGACCGACGTGGGGCAGCCGGCCACCACCTGCACCTGGTACACGTTGCCGCTCTTCAGCTGGTCGCAGGCCGCACCGTTCAGCTCCAGTGTCTTGTCCGACGTCCAGCCCCAGCCGCTGGTGGGGCTAGACTGCACCAGCTTGGTATCGAAGTAGACGTTCACCAGGTTCTTGTCGGGGGGCGCCTGACCCAGATCCACGGTGCAGCTGATCGCGACCTTGATGCCGATCTCTTGCAGCGACGCGGTGAGCTGGGGCTCGTCTTGTACGGGGTAATAATACGGGAGCACCGGCTTGGCTGTCCCGCCGGCGGTGGCCACCTCGTTCAGGACGTTCGCGTACACCTCGGCGCCCGGCATGCCGATCACGTACGTCTTGATGCCGGCATCGAACAACTTCTGGACCGCGTCGACCGTGGCCTGCCGGTCGACGCAATAGAGCGGACCGTCCACCACCAGCTTCGGATCGCAGCAGTTGATGGGCTCGGCGCACTTGGTGTTCGGATCGAGCATGGCGCCCTCGATGTTCGCCATGCACTCCGACGCCGGGCAGCTCGCGCTGGCGTTGCAGTTGGGGGCACCATCGGTGGCCAGCACCACGAACGTCTTGCCCGGCAGCGCGGTCAACGTCGGGACGATCGCCTCGATGCTGCCCGAGGTCGGCGTGCCGCCTTCGGGCTGATAGGCCGCCAGGGTGGTGAGCAGCTTCTTCAGCACCGGCCCGTTCAGGCCCTGCTGCGCAAAGCTGGGCGGGTCGCCGTCCTGGGTCGGGAAGATCTCTTTGCCGGGGTTGCAGCCCTCGACCGTGCCGCCGGGCATCGGAAAGACCGCCGCGCCATAGCGCAGCCGATGCCCGACCGAGCGCAACACCTTGCTGATCGCGATGCGCGCGCTGACGTACTTGTTGTACGTGCTCTTGGGCAGCATTTCGATCATGCTGCCCGAACGGTCGACCACGAAGAAGACGTTGGGCCGCTCGACCACGACCGGAATGATGGTGTTGCCGCACAGACCGTCGGCGTCGGGCGAGGGCGGGCCGTCGGGGATGCCCACGTCGAGCCCCCCGGCGTTGCCGCCGCCGCCGCTGCCGCCACCGGCGCCACCGAACGGATCTGGGCGATCCCCCGAGCTGCAGGCGTGGCTGGCCGCCAAGAGCCCCGTCACCAGCGCCGCCAGAAGCTGTCGCCGCACCCGGCCAGCATAGCAGGTCGAATGCCGGGTGCTGGAAGCGCTCGCCGCGGCGTCGCGTTATCGTGCGGCCGTTGCCGCGCGATCGACTCGTCCAGCGCCTGATCGGAGCCATCGCCGTGCTGGCGTGCCTGGCGCTCTTGGCGCGCGTGGTCGACGTGGGGCTCCGGCCCCATCCGTTCTTGCGGTTCGCGCCGCCGCCGCCGGCAGAGGTCGACGAGCGAGACGCCGAGATCTCGGTGACCGTCACCGGCCTGGGCGACGCGCCGGTGGCTGGCGCCGAAGCGCGCGTGTACTGGGAGCGCGACGGTCGCTTCTACCTGGCGGGCACCGGGCGAAGCGACCCGGCTGGTGGGGTGAAGATCGGCGGTCTGCCTCGCGGTGCCGCCTGGGTGGTGGTCGACGCCGACGGCTTCGCGCGGGCGTCCACGCGCCTGGTGCTCGAGGCCGGGGTGCGCGTGGCCGCGTTGCAGCTCGAGCGCGCCGCTCACCTGAAGGTGACGGTGAGCGACGAAGAGGGTGCGGCCCTTCCCCGCGCCACGGTGCTGGTCACCTCTGGCGATCCGCTGCCGTTCGGCGCGCTGACCGATCCCGCCGGCGTCGCAAGCTTCGGCCGTTTGCCGCGATCGCCGTGGACGGTGAAGGGCTCGGCGCCGGGCTACGAGTCGGTCACGCAGTCGGGCGTGACGGCGGACGTCACGCTCTCGCTCCGGCGGCTTGCCTCGCTCGAGGTGCACGTGCAAAACGCCGATGGGTCCCCGGCGGGCGGCGCCGAGGTCGCCATCACCGGCTCGACCCTCTGGCCTGCGCGCCGCGCCCAGACCAACGCCAGCGGGGTCACCAAGATCTCGGGCCTGGTGGCCGGGCACTTCGATCTCCGCGCCACCCTGGGCCAGCAGGTGAGCGAGACCCTGTTCGGCTACGAGCTGGCGCGTGGCGCCCACGCCACGGTGACGCTGAAGCTGGGCCCGGGTCGGATGGTCGCGGTGGTGGTCACCGACGACGACACCGATCACCCTGCGCCCGTCGGCAACGCCGACGTGGTGCTCTCGGAGGGCGGCCTGAGCTCGTTCCCGATCCAGGGGCGGACGGCCGGCGACGGCAGCGTGCTGCTGGGTCCCATCTCGGCCGGCGCCGCCTCGGTCTCGGCCAGCGCCGACGGGTTCGTCACGCGTCCGGCGGTGGCGGTGCCCGAGAAGCTGGACGGCCCGGTGCAGATCCAGCTGATGCGCGGCGGCACGCTCGAGGGCGAGGTCGTCGACGCGAAGGGGCGGCCGGTCGACGGTGCGTCGGTCGAGATCATCGGGATCGATCTGTTCGGGCTGCCGGTCGCCGACTCGCCGTCGAGCATGGCGTTTCGCCGCACGCACTTCGAGTGGGCGCTCGCCGGTCCTCGCCCGCTCATCCCCGCGGGTGAGCTGGGCGTGATGCCCGGACCCATCCCGCCCATCCCGCGGGGCGCGGGCACGCCCGAGCCGGCGGGCACGCCGCCGCCGGCCATCGACCCCTGGGTCACGCGGCTCGACGGCAAGTTCGCCGCGCATCCGGTCACGCCCGGTCGGGTTCGCGCGCTGGTGCGCCACCCGGCCTATGTCGAGGGGATCAGCGATCCGGTCACCATCGCGCCGGGCGGGCGCGCGCAGGTCAAGGTGGTGCTGCTCGCCGGCGGCGCCATCGAAGGGCGAGTGGTCGACGCTGCGGGGCGCGGGGTCTCGGGCGCGCGGGTCGATCTGACCGCGAGTCGCGGCACGCTCGAGCGCACCACGCTCACCGCCACCGACGGCAGCTTCGCCTTCGCCGCGGCGCCCGAAGAGGTGATTCTGTCCGTGGCGCGTCCCGACGATCCCTCGAAGCTGGTGGTGCGCAAGGCCATCGAGGTCCCCGAGGGCGGGCGCACCAACGTGACCCTCGAGCTGCCCGCGCCTCGTGACTCGCTGACCGTCACCGTGGTCGACGATGCCAGCCGGCCGGTGGACGCCGCCCAGGTTGCAGTGCTGTCCCTCGATCCCGGCTCTCCGCTGCGGCAGACGGCGTTCACTTCTGCCGAGGGCCGCGTGACCATCGCGGATGCGCGCGGTCTCGAGCTGCGGGTGGTGGTCGAGGCGCCGGGCTTCGGGGTGGCGGTGCGCCAGCTCGAGAAGGCCGGTGAAAAGCTCGAGGTGAAGCTGACCCGCGGGGTGGTGGTCGAGGGACGGGTCACCACGGTGCGGGGCCGCCGCAGCGTCGAGGGCGCCAGCGTCACGCTCGTCTCCGAGGGCAGGCGCTTCGTGGCGCTGACCAACAAAGACGGCGAGTACCGGGTGAAGGACGTGGCCGTGGCGCCCGTGCACATCGTGGTGTCGCACCCCGACTTTGCCACCGCCGAGGCGAGCGCGACCGTGACCGCGACCGGCCGTGCCGACCGGGCCTTCGAGCTGCCGACCATCGATCTGAGCGAGGGCGGCAGCGTGGAAGGCGTGGTGCTCGACGCGGTCGGCAAGCCGGTGCAAGGCGCGCGGGTCGCGGCCGGCGTGGTGCCCGCGTACTTGCCCGCCGGCGCGCTGCCTTCGGGCATGGCCCTCTCGGACGCGAAGGGGAAGTTCAAGCTGACCGGCGTCGCGCCGGGCAAGGTCGACGTCGAGGCATACGCGCCGGACGTGGGGCGCGGCATCACGGCCAACGTGGTGGTGCACTCGGGGCGCGACACCACCGGTGTCACGCTGCGCCTCACGCACGCGGCGGGCGACGACGACCCCACCGTGAGCGGAAGCGTGGCCATCACGCTCGGCGAGCGCGGCAGCGGCGACGAGCTGGACGTGGTGATCGTCCACGTGGCCGATGGCAGCAAGGCCGAGCGCGCCGGCCTGGCCGCAGGCGACGTGATCCTGGCGGTGGACGGCCGCGACGTGATCGACATGCGCGACGCCCGCGCAAGGCTCAGCGGCCCGATCAAGACCGACGTGGTGGTCGAGCTCGATCGCGGGGGTGGCAGCGTGAAGCTCAGGGTGTCGCGCGAGCCGGTGCGGCGATGAGCGTCACCACGCGTTCGTGGCACGCGAGCTGCAGGCCACTGCCGCGATGACCTGGCGACGATGGCCCGTGGTGTTGGCTTGCGTGATCTTGCTTGGTTCAGCGTGCGGCAGCGAATCGTCAGGCGACGAGCCTGGCACAGAGTGTGTCACCGACTCGGACTGCACCGGTTACCACTCTGCGGGTCGCCTCTGCCGAAAGGGCCGTTGCCAGCCCTGCGCCAGTGACGGTGATTGCGGCGACGGGCGCTGCCAAGACGGGCACTGCTACGCGTGCCTGACCGATCCGGACTGCAGCGCCGCCACCCCGTACTGCGCCGAGGTGCCCGAGCCCGGCACCCCGGCTGCGCGCATGTGCTTCGAGTGCACGAAAGCGCAGCACTGCGACAAGGGAAAGTACTGCCTGGCCCCATGGCAGGGCGCGTTCGGTCCGGGCGGCGAGTGCCATTCCGGTCAGTGCGCTGAAGACCCGAAGAGCTCCGCTTGCGAGGGCTGCGTGCGCGCGCGGGGGGCCAGCTGCACGGCCTGCGTCGGCCTCACGGGCAATGCTCAGCTCGACTGCATGACGGCCTGCGTCGGGGACCTGTGCGACTGATCTGACCGGACGGCGAGGCGCGAGCCGGTGCGGCGATGAGCGTCACTTCGCCTTGGCGCTGATCACCAGATCGATGGGCGCCTCTTTCGCCACCTTCTGACCCATGTCGGAAAGTGTCTTCTGCGCCAGCTTGCCGAACAGCTCCCGCGGGCGCACGTCGTGGGCCTCGAGGTCGACCACCACGGGTGCGGTGGTCTTGATGGTCACGCCCACCGGCTTGTCGCCCTCGTACTTGAACGTCGCCTCGACCTTGGCCTGCTTCTTCACCTTGCGCTGGTGCACGCGCAGCTCGCCCTCCACCGTCGCGGTGATGGTGCGGCTGGCCCCGGTCAGCTTGCTCAGGTCGGTGGCCGATGTCTCGACGACCTTCTCGATGCGGAACTGGACCCAGCGGTTCAGCTCGCGCTGGTCGGCGGGCGCATCGGGCGAGATCTCGAGCCAGGCCTTCGCGTGCTCGTTCTGCCGGTCGCTCTTCACGCGCTCGCCGAACTCGGACTTGTCGTCTTGCCGCTTCTGCTGGTGCAGCACCAGCGTGTCGAGATCGATCTCGATGAGCCCGCTGGTCTTGTTGATGTCGGCCGGGTCGATGTAGAGCTCGCCCTTGGCGCCGTTCTCGGCTGTGCCATGGATCTTCTCGACCGGTGCGTTCATCAAGAAGGTGACCGTGCTGCCCGCGGCGTCGATGCCGAACGGCCGCTGCGACTCGCTGCGACGCTCGGCGGGCGCCAGGGCGGAAGCGCTGGGGGCGAGCGGGGCGGCGGGCTTGTTTTCGCAGCCGCCGAGGGTGGAAGCGAGCAGGGCAAGAAGCAGGAGCGAACGCATGCCGCAGGTACGTGGGGCGGCGGGCGGAGTTTCGGAAGGCCGCTTTCTGGCCGCTGCCCGTCCGGTGCGGCAAGATCCCAGCGTGGAACCCCTGCGCGCTGAACGCGTGGTCATCGCCCGGAGCGTGCTCGACGACCCGCCGAGCCGTGCGCGGCTCGACGCGATGCTGCCCCGGGTGGAATCGGGCCGGATTGACGTGCTCGACGACGACCAGGTCGAGGGCCTGTTGCTCGATCTCGGCCCGCGCGCCGGACGCCCCCGCGGTGGGCTCGACGGCCGGGGCCGACAGAAAGAGCTGGTGGCCTTCGCACGCTTCGGCTCCGCCCGCGAGGTGTTCCCGGGCTACTCGTGGCGCGAGGTCCGAAACGGTCGCACCCAGGCCCAGGAGCACGGGGTGCTCTGTCAGACCGCCATCGAGGTGCAGTCGGTGGTCGGCTGCCCCTTCGACTGCGCGTACTGCCCGTACACGTCGTTCGTGTGCATTCGCCTCGACGTCGAGACCTTCGTCGATCGCGTGGAAGCGCTGGTGCGCTCGCGCCCCGGCCAGACGCTGTGGAAGTTGAACAACCGCAGCGACACGCTGGCGCTGGAGCCGGAATATGGTCTGGCGGCTGCGCTGGTGCAGCGCTTCGCGCGCATCGGCGGGCCCACGCTGCTGCTCTATTCGAAGGGCGACAGCGTCGAGCACCTGGTGGATCTCGATCACGCGGGTCGCACCGCGGCGTCGTTCACCATCACGCCCGAGCCCATCGCCGACCTGCTGGAGCAGGGCGCCCCCTCGCCCGCGTCGCGCATCGATGCCCTGGGCGCGCTGCACCGCGCCGGTTACGCCACCCGCGTGCGCTTCTCGCCCATCGTGCCCATCGCGGGCTATCGCGACGCCTACGCCGAGCTTGCGCGGCGCATCGCCCGCGCCGGCAGCCCGGAGCTCTTCACCTTCTGGACGCTGAGCATGATCGAGCTCGCGGAGCTGCCGCGCATCATGCCGCTGGGGCTGCTCGACAGCCGCGCGCTGGCAGAGGCACGCGCGGCAGAAGACCAGCTGGCTGGCGACAAGGGCGCGCCCTTTCCCGAGCCCACGCGCGCGCGGATCTACGGTGAGGTCAGCGAGATCGTCCGAACGCACCTGCCGCGCAGCCGAGTCTCGCTCTGCCTCGAGTCCCCCGAGGTGTGGGACGCGCTGGGCTCGGTGCTGCCCGAGCGGCGGGCGGGCGGCTTCGTCTGCAACTGCGGGCCGCGAGCCACGCCCCAGCTCATCCGGCTGGGCGGGCGGGCGGGGTAGGTCGAACACCGCGCGTGAGCCTACGGTGGTGGTGCCGCTCCGGGCCTGGGCACCCCAGCATGTCACTCGACAGCAGGCCGTCAGGCGCGACGAACGATCACTGCAAGCAGGTAAACAGCGTGATCGTCTTCTTTCCGACCTTCTTCTTCCCTGATTGCTTCATCTTGTTGCCAGGGCACGCAGTGACCGGTGCCGGCAAGCGCGCCTGGTTGTTGGTGGCATCCACGTCGAAGCCCTTGCGCTTGCTGATGATGACGTCCACGTCGCCGGCCCACTCCTGATTCGGCAGGTAGTAAGGCTGGAGCTGGAACGGGACCTTGACGTTGGCCGAATGAAAGAACGGACCCTTCGTCCAGGTCGGGGTGACCGTGGTGCGCAACACCTCGGTGCACTTGCCTTCCCTGCAGAAGGTACCGACGATATCGACCGGCTCCACGGGCCCTTGTTTGATCTCACCCTGTTGCAGCTGCAGCTCGAGTTGAACATCATGAGAAGTCCTCTCAGCGCGCGACAGCTTCGCGTTCTTGAGCTCGAGATCCGCAGCGACCACCGTCGGCCGTTCGACCTCGAACGCGGTCGCCTTGGTGTTGTTCGCGGCCGGGGTCGACTTGTCGTTCACCCAGGCTGCGATGCGCGCGGGCTTCAGGTACCCGGTGAGGACTTGCTCGCCGACCAACTCGACCGACCCACCCGCTTTCAGCGGGCCGACCATGCCAGGGTTCTTGCCTCCAGCGGGCGGCTGCAGGTTCATGGGAGAGCAGCGTGGCGCCTTGAGGTCCGCTTCGGCGACATCGCCCTGGCAAAACCAGTAGGCGACGTTCGTGGTCCCGGAGAAGTCCGCGCTCCCGACGTTCTTGATCGTGGCGCGAACCTGCACGGTTCCTTTCTGCTTCACGTAGCTGGGAGTCACGACGACGCTGGAAAGCTCCAAGTCGGCGCCACCTTGGGCCGACGCTGGCACCGCCAACGCCAAAGCAAAGACGAACCCCATCCCGACCGAAATCCTCGCCCTAGTCATCGTCGCCTCCCGTAGCACGTTGGTACAGGACGACCGGGCGCCGATCAAGGCGGCGCCCGGTGACTGCAACGCAGTGCGCGCGGGTTGCCCGTCTGGAGCGCAGGCTTCATGCGCGCCGCCGCGCTGGTTCGAGGTCAGGCAGCTTGCCGCACAGAGCCTGAATGCGCCGGCGCGCCTCGCGCTCCAACAGTGCGCGCAGGCCCATCTCGATGACCTCCGTCTTGGTCTTCGCGCCCGTCTCTTTCAGTGCGCGCTCGAGCAGGGGGCCATCCAGATCGAGCGTCGTTCGCATGCATACAAGTATGCATGTGGCGTCTGCAAGTGCACCTCACAGCGGCGCGAAGCTGGACCATCGGTGGCTCAGCGTCAGCGACGCCATCCACCAGTCGTAGCCCGACGTGCCTTCGACCTTGTCGCCCCAGGGCTTGGCACTCAGGTCGAACGAGAGCCACTCGTGCTCGGTGAGGCGGCCGTCGACCCTTGCGCTCATCCCCCGCGAGAACCCGGCCCACAGCTCGACGCTGGGCCAGCGTCGGCCCAGAAGCACCTCGAACGAAGTCGGCTCGTTGGTGCGAATGAAGCCCTCGCCGGTGCCGACCGCCCACACCACGCCAAGCCCCGTGCGACTCAAGCGCAGCGTCGGCAAGACGGGCACGGCAACGAACCCGGACTTGCCCTCGTCGCAATCACCACAAGGGTTGTCGTACGCGACGCCGTCGCTCTCGTAGCGCGGGCGGAACGAACCGAACGAGACCGTGGCTCCGACGTCGATGGCGGTGCGCCCCGGCAGAAAGCGAACCAGTGCCGCGACCGAGCCACCGACGCGCGGGTCGCCCAGCTGGGGATCGAGGGCTGCCGGTTCCCCACCCACGACCGTCTCGTCGGGATCGGGCCGGCTGGGCGGCGAGCGCGATTCCGACCCCACGCGGGCGCGCAGCGCTGCGGCGAGCCACGAGGTGAGGCCAACCTGGCCCTGCGCGGCCACCCAGCCGCCCCGCGTCCGGAAGGGATCCGCGGGGCTGTCGCCGCCAGGGGTCTTGATCAGAACCACGTTGCTCTCGGTGTAGTCGACGACGCCCAAGGTCGCGCCGACCTCGTGCATGCCAGCCGTGACGGCAGGCTCGGCCTGCCCCGCCTGGGCGTGCGCGAGCCCGGTTCCGAGCGCTGTCGCCACGCAGCAGACGGACGACACGATCGAACGACGACACGACCCCCGAGCTGGCACGACACGAGAGGCTGCCAGGGCAACCCGCCACGAGCAAGGTCGCCGTGCGTGGCGGCGGCGCGGGTGTGCGGGCTTCTCACCCGCCCGGCTTCGGCTCGGTGCTCTGCCAGGCCGGCAGCTCGCGGATGCGGCCGAGCCACGCCTTCAGGTGCGGGTACGGATCGAGGGGGGCGCCGCTTGGCACCGCATAGGTGAGCGACGCTGCCACGCTCAGGTCGGCGATGGTCATGCTCCGGTCGACCAGCCACTCGCTCTTGCCCAGGTGCGCGTCGACGACCTTGGCCGATCGCTCGTAGCGCGCCAGGGACTCGGTGATCGCCGCCTCGGACGGTTCGCCCATGCCCATCATTGGCTTGAGCAGCTTCTCGAAGGCCAGTGTGCTGAGCGGCGCGGAGAAGTGCTCCGCGTCCCAGAACTGCCAGCGGGCCACGTCGGCGCGGGCGCGCTCGCTCGTGGGCAGAAGCCCCGGCTTCTGGCTCGCAAGGTACTGCATGATGGCGCGCGATTCGGTCAGCACGAAGTCGCCGTCGACCAGCACCGGGATGCGGCCGGCGGGGTTGATCTTCAGGAACTCGGGGCCGCGCAACTCGCGGAAGTCGACCGCCACCGTTTCGATGGCGATGCCCAGGTGCTGCGCGACGAGCGCGGGCCGGCGGGCGTTGGGCGAGAGCGAATTGTGATAGAGCTTCATGCTTCCTCCTCCTCTTGCGAGAGGCCAAGAGGTGGTGTTGCGGTCCCTTCGCCGCCAGGCCCCAGCGTCCGGCAAAAGCGTGCGAGCGTCCCCGCTCACTGGATGCAGGCTGCGCGCTCGGCGGCGTGGGTCGCGTCTTTGACCGTGGCGGCGTGGGGCTCGGCGGTCGCGGCCGTCAGTCGCTTCCAGTGGGTGCCCTCGACCAGACCCATGGCGTCGAAGTTGGCTTTGGCCTTGATGAAGCCCGGATCCTTCTCGTGGATCAGCGCACGACGCGCGGCGAGGTCGGTGGCCCAGGTGCCGCTCAACCACGGCACTGCCTTGCCGATGCCTCCCAGGTCGGTGCCGTCGATGGGCGAGCTGAGCATGCACACGCGCTCGACCTTGTTGTCCTTGGCGAACAGCGCCGCGTGGCCCCCGCCCTGCGAGTGGCCGCCCACGCGCAGCTGGGTCGTGTCGAGCTTGCCGCCCGCCAGCGCGCCGGGGGGGGTGGCCCCGAAGAGCTTGGCCTGCGTCAGCGCGCTCACCAGCGCGCTCAGCCGCGACACGATGTCGTTGGGCTGGGTCACGTTCTTCATGTCCGCGTACGGCGCCGGCGCCGGCGTCGCCCAGATCACCTCGCGTCGCAGGGGCTCGTAGCAGGCGAGATCCAGCTTGCACAACGAGCCCACCGTCGGCTCGTTGTCGTAGGCGGGCATCAGCACCAGCACGCCGGCCTTCGTCAGCTCTTCCATCAAGAGCTGGTTCGGAAAGCTCTTGGTTGCAGGCTTGGCCGGGTCGCCGCCCGAGCCCACCAGGTGCACGTAGACCGGCGTTGCGGCTGTGATCGTCTCGGGCAAACCGACCGCGTGATAGCCGAAGGTGTCGGTGATGCCGGCGGCGCCCGACGGCTTCAGCGCGCACAGCTTGCCACCCGGCGCTGCCTGCTCGAACACGCACCCCGCTGCGCTGCCCCCGCTGCCCGCGGTGCCACCGGCTCCCGCGGTGCCACCACTGCCGCCGCTGCCGGCGCTCCCGCCGCTTGCGCCGCTGCCGCCCGCGCCGGCTGCGCCACCGGTTGCGTTGGCGTTGCCGCCGTCCGAGGGGTCGCTGTTGCACGCGAGCGCGACGAGCGCGCAGCCAAGGAAGGAAAGTCGAGGTCGCATCATGGTCGACACTCAGAGTAGCATCCCGGCCCGTGAGTGTACGTCTGGCCTCTGTCGGCCTCTGTCTGTGGGTGCTCGTCGGGTGTGACTCGAACGGGCGCGCCGCCAACGCGCCGACTGAGCGCGCGCCGGCCGCCAGCGCGGTGGTCGTGCCGAGCGCGCCGCCCGCCGACCCTGCGCCGGCCGTCGACGCAGCCGCAGCCGCGCCGCCTGCAGCGCCCGCGCCCTATCCTGCCGAGGCCATCGAGCGCGCGCGCCGTGCCCACTCGGGCAAGGCATGCCAGGAGCTGGTCTACAAGAAAGGCTGCGCCGAGACGCGCACGGGTCGGGTGAAGGTGCGCCTCGGGCTTGGCAGCGGCGGCAAGGTCGAGAGCGTCGAGATCGTCGAAAACGGCGTCAAGCGCGATCCCGACGTGGTCGAGAAGTGCCTGAAGACGAAGCTGCCGGAGTGGGCGTTCGACCCGCCCGGCGGCGCCGTGCCCAGCGTCGAGCTCGACCTGGTGTTTGCCGACAAGTGTTGAGGCGGGCTCGACCTGAAGTCGGAGCTACACTGCCGATAACCGAAAGGGAAACCATGTCCGTCACCGTCCGTGTCTTCGACCCCGCCCTGTGCTGCTCCACCGGCGTCTGCGGGCCCAGCATCGACTCCGATCTTGCGCGCTTCGCGGCGGATCTGGACTGGCTGAAGCAGCAAGGCGTCGTGGTCGAGCGCTACAACCTGGCGCAGCAGCCCGGCGCCTTCGTCGAGCACGCCGAGGTCAAAGCGGCGCTGTCGCGCGGCAACGAGGTGCTCCCGTTGATCCTGGTCGGCGATCGAATCGCGGTCGAGGGCTCGTACCCGTCGCGTGAGACGCTGGCCGCGCTGGCTGGCGTCGTGGTCCGGAAGCTCCCGGTCGCCAGCGGGTGCTGCGGCCCGAGCAGCGACGGCAAGACCAAGACCAGCTGCTGCTGAGGAGTGATCGCGTGGAATTCCTGGAGCACGCCCCGCGGAACCTGCTCTTCACCGGCAAGGGGGGAGTGGGCAAGACCAGCGTCGCCTGCGCCACGGCCATCGCCCTGGCCGAGCGGGGGCGGCGCGTGCTCTTGGTCAGCACCGACCCGGCCTCGAACCTGAGCGAGGTGCTCGAGACCGAGCTTGGCTCCGCGCCCCGTGTCATCCCTGGCGTCGCCGGGCTCTCGGCCATGGACGTCGATCCGGAAGCGCTGGCCCAAGCTTACCGCGAGCGGCGGGTCGGTCCGTACCGGGGCGTCTTGCCCGACGCGGCAGTGCGCAGCATCGAAGAGCAGCTCTCGGGCGCGTGCACGGTCGAGATTGCGGCCTTCGACGAGTTCGCGAAGCTGCTGGGCGGGCAGGCCGCGGAGTGGGACCACGTGGTGTTCGACACCGCACCCACGGGCCACACGCTGCGCTTGCTCGAGCTGCCCGCTGCCTGGGCGGACTTCCTCGAGGCCAGCGCGGGCGGCACGTCGTGCCTGGGGCCGCTGGCGGGGCTCGAAGCCCAGCAGAAGCTCTATCAGGCCACGCGCGCCGCGCTGCAGGACCCGACCGTGAGCGCGCTCTATCTGGTCACCCGCGCCGACGGCGCTGCGCTGCGCGAGGCCGCACGGACCCAGGGCGAGCTCGCGGAGCTTGGGGTCGGGTGCCGCGGGCTGATCGTGAACGGCGTGTTCACCGCCCAAGCGCCGAGTGATCCGGTGGCGCAGGCGCTGCAGGCAGCGCAACGTCGCGCGCTGGCCGAGATGCCCATGGGCCTGCAAGGGCTGCCGCGCACCGAGCTGCCGCTGGTCGCCAGCGCCTTGCTCGGCAGCCAGGCCCTGCGCGGCTTCTTCGGCAGCGCCCCGGTGACAGTCGCCCCGAGCCCGAGCGAGATCCCCGTGCTACCCGGGCTCGCCGATCTGATGCCCGCCCTGGAAGCCGGCGGCCGCGGTGTGATCATGGTCATGGGCAAGGGCGGTGTGGGCAAGACCCGCCTGGCAGCGCGCATCGCGCGCGAGCTCGGGCGGCGCGGCCACCCGGTGCAGCTGACCACGACCGATCCGGCGGCGCACGTCGCCGAGGCAATGGGCGAGGCGGTTGCGAACGTCACCGTCAGTCGCATCGACCCCGCGGTCGAGACGCGGGGCTATGCCGAAGAGGTGATGCGCACGGCCGGCGCCGCGCTGGACGCCCCCGGCCGCGCGCTGCTCGAAGAAGAGCTGAAGAGCCCGTGCACCGAGGAAATAGCGGTGTTTCGCGCGTTCGCGCGCACCGTGGACGCGGGCGAACGTGGCTTCGTGGTGATCGACACAGCACCCACCGGCCACACGCTGCTCTTGCTCGACGCGGCCGAGTCGTATCACCGGCAGGTCGCGCAGGTGGAAGGCAGCGCCCCCGAAGAAGTGCGGCGCCTCTTGCCGCGCCTGCGCGATCCGGCGTTCACCAAGATCGTGCTGGTCACGCTGCCCGAGGCAACTCCGGTGCACGAGGCCGCAGCCCTCGATCGCGACCTTGGGCGTGCCGGCATCCGCCCGGTGGCGTGGGTGATCAACCAGAGCCTCGCGCCGCTGGCGCTGACCGATCCGCTGCTGCTGGCGCGCCGCGCCGCCGAAGCCCGGTTCCACGGCGAGGTGAAGGCGCTCGCCCCGCGGGTTGCGCTGGTGCCGTGGGACCTGGCATGAGCGCGGCCGGGCTGCTGGGCAAGCTCTCGTTCCTCGATCGCTACCTGACGCTGTGGATCTTCCTGGCCATGGGTCTTGGCGTGGGGCTCGGCTTCGCGGCGCCCGGCGTGCCCAAGCTGCTCGACCGGCTGAGCATCGGCACCACCTCGATCCCCATCGCGGTCGGTCTGATCCTGATGATGTACCCGCCGCTGGCGAAGGTCCGGTACGAAGAGCTGGGCAAGGTGTTCCGCAACAAGCGGGTGCTCGCGCTCTCGCTGGTGCAAAACTGGATCATCGGCCCGCTCTTGATGTTCGGGCTGGCCGTCGTCTTCTTGCGCGATCGGCCAGAGTACATGCTGGGGCTGATCTTGATCGGCCTGGCGCGCTGCATCGCGATGGTGATCGTGTGGAACGATCTGGCCAAGGGCGACACCGAGTACTGCGCCGGGCTGGTGGCGTTCAACTCGCTGTTCCAGGTGCTCTTCTTCTCGGTCTATGCCTGGTTCTTCGCGACGCTTCTGCCGACCTGGCTCGGCATGAAGGGCGCCATCGTCGACATCTCCATCGCCGAGATCGCCAAGAGCGTGGCCATCTATCTCGGCATCCCCTTCGCGGCGGGCTTCATCACCCGGCGCGTGCTGGTGGCCTCCCGCGGTCGCGATTGGTACGAGACGCGCTTCGTGCCGCGCATCGGGCCCATCACGCTGGTGTCGTTGCTGTTCACCATCGTGGTGATGTTCTCGCTCAAGGGCGAGACCATCGTGCAGTTGCCGTTCGACGTGCTGCGCATCGCGCTGCCGCTCTTGATCTACTTCGTGGTGATGTTTGCGGTGTCGTTCTTCATGAGCAAGCGCGTGGGCGCGACCTACGGAGAGTCGGCAACCTTGTCGTTTACGGCCGCCAGCAACAACTTCGAGCTGGCCATTGCCGTGGCCATCGCCAGCTTCGGCATCCACAGCGGCGCCGCCTTCGCCGCGGTGATCGGCCCCCTGGTCGAGGTGCCGGTGCTGATCGGGCTGGTGAACGTGGCACTCTGGGCCCAGCGGCGCTATTTCGCGAAGGCACCCGCATGAGCGAGAGCATCCTGTTCTTGTGCGTCGCCAACTCTGCCCGCAGCCAGATGGCCGAGGGCCTGGCCCGCAGCATCTTTGGCGATCGCGCGGCCGTGCAGAGCGCGGGCAGCGAGCCTTCCGTGGTGAACCCCTGGGCCATCGAGGTGATGCGCGAGGTGGGCGTGGATCTGAGCAGCCATCGCTCGAAGTCCGTGCAGAGCATCGACCCCGAGACGGTGGACACGGTGATCACGCTCTGCGCGGAAGAGGTGTGCCCGGCGTTCCTGGGCAAAGCGCGGCGCCTGCACTGGCCCATCCCCGACCCGGCCAGCAAGGACGCGAGCCTGGGCCCGGCCGAGATGCTGGCGCGCTTTCGCACGGCACGAGACACGATTTTCGAGAAGCTCGAGCGCTTCGCGCGGGAAGAAATGGGAGACGAGCAATGACCAACCCATCGGACGATCGAGTGCGCGCCCAGGTGCGCGATCAGTACGGCAAGGTGGCTCGCGGTACCGAGTCGGGCTGCTCGCCGGGCTGCTGCGGTCCCGGGCCGAGCGCGAGCCTTGGGCTTGGTTACTCCGAGGCCGACCTGGCGGCGGTGCCCGAAGGCGCGAACATGGGCCTGGGCTGCGGCAACCCTCAGGCCATCGCGGCGCTGCGCCCCGGCGAGACGGTGCTGGATCTGGGCGCGGGCGGCGGCTTCGACTGCTTCTTGGCGGCGAAGCAGGTCGGCCCGAGCGGCAAGGTGATCGGCGTCGACATGACTCCGGACATGGTCTCGAAGGCACGCGAGAACGCTCGCGCGCTCGAGGCGAAGAACGTCGACTTCCGCCTGGGCGAGATCGAGCACCTGCCGGTCGCCGACGCCAGCGTCGACGTGATCCTGTCCAACTGCGTGATCAACCTGAGCCCCGACAAGCGCGCGGTGTTCGAAGAGGCATTCCGCGTGCTCGGACCGGGAGGCCGTCTGGCAATTTCGGACGTGGTCGCGCTGCGCCCCTTGCCCGACGCGCTGCTGAACGACCTCGGTGCGCTCACCGGGTGCGTGGCCGGCGCGGCCAGCGTCGAAACGCTGACAGCGCTCTTGCGCGTCGCGGGCTTCACCCAGATCCGCGTCGACGTGAAGCCCGAGAGCCGCGAGTTCATCAAGGACTGGCTGCCGGGCTCCGGGGTCGAAGACTACGTCGCGTCGGCGAGCATCGAAGCGGTGAAGCCGGGGTAGGGCGCGGCAAGCGCTTGATGGCCCGCGCTCGCTCTATCAGTCCCCGCCGGCGTCCGGCGGCGGCGGCGGTGGCGGACCGTCACCCGCGGCGTCGGACGGGCCGATCTTGGGGATGATCGGCACGCGCGTCACCCAGCCCGGCTGGGTGAAGACCGGCGGGCTCTGGCCCGACCACTCGTTGGGCACGGCCTTGAACTTGCCGCCGCTGATGCTCAAGGTGACGTCCCCTTCCGCCCCGCCGACGAGCACTGCGCCGCCGCTCTCGTCGCAGGCTGTGGCGCCGGAGATCGGCGACAAGGCCTGGTCGAGGTAGGTGACGTCGAAGCTTCCGGGGCTGGCATCGAAGACGAAACACCACGCTCGCGTCGCCGCCCTGCCCCCCGCTCCCCGGGGTCCCACCACTGCTCGTGCCGCCCGGCTCGGAGTCGTCCGAACCGCAGGCCTGGGCCATGCTCGTGACGACTGCCAGTGCGAAC
>Ga0073899_10001355_pt1 | contig 22478 bp, 21 predicted proteins | sample KloWWTmetaKNB5Ph_FD_88975 | JGI IMG/M metagenome (GOLD analysis project Ga0073899, IMG submission 88975) | Active sludge microbial communities from Klosterneuburg, Austria, studying microevolution and ecology of nitrifiers - Klosterneuburg... | ecosystem: Engineered > WWTP > Aerobic digester >... | reverse complement strand
TCCAGCACATGGTGCGTGAGCATCTCCTGCGGGTCACGCACCGCCGTCAAGTTGTAGACCCGGTTCCAGCGCTGCAGCATGGCCAGGTAGGCCAGCAGTTGGGTGGCCGCGGCATCGTCGAGCGCGAGGCCCAGGGTCTGGGCGGCCTGCTTCAGCCGCGTGTGTGTCGGGTTCGGTGCAGGCTCTGTCATCTCGCGCCCTGGCCGTGATCATCTGCAACGGCGTCGACATCCGGGGCGGCCGCACCGGGGACGAAACCCCGAAACCGACCCTTCTTCAGGTGAACCAGCAGCAACGAGATCGCCGCCGGCGTCACGCCAGATACACGCGAGGCCTGCCCCAGCGTCTGCGGACGGTGGCGTGCGAGCTTCTGGCGCACCTCATAGCTCAGGGCGGTGACCTGCGCGTAGTCCAGGTCTTCCGGCAGGCGCAGGTTCTCGTAGTGGGTGGCGCGCTCGACTTCCTCGATCTGCTTGTCGATGTAGCCGGCGTACTTGGTGGCGATTTCCACCTGCTCGATCACTGCATTGGCCAGCGCGGCACCCAGCTCGGCATGCCGGGTTTCACGTGAAACATCGCCGCCGCGGCCGGCCAACTGCAGCACCTCGGCCACGGTGTCGTAGCCCACGCCGGGCCGGCGCAGCAGGTCCGACAGGCTGTACTCGCGCTCGATTGCCTTGCCCAGCAGGCGCTCGGCATCCGCCGCGGCCAGGATGCCGGGATGCACCCAGCTCGACCGCAGGCGCTCGAGCTCGCGTGCCACCGCCTCCTGCTTGCGCTCGAAGGCTGCCCAGCGTACATCGTCCACCAGCCCCAGGGTCCGGCCGCGGGCGGTGAGGCGGGCATCGGCATTGTCTTCCCGCAGCTGCAACCGGTACTCGGCACGACTGGTGAACATCCGGTAGGGTTCGCTCACACCCTTGGTGATCAGGTCATCCACCAGCACGCCCAGGTAGGCCTGGTCGCGCCGCAGCAGCAGCGGGTCGCGCGCCATCACCTGGCAGGCGGCGTTGGCGCCAGCGTACAGGCCCTGCGCCGCCGCCTCCTCGTAGCCGGTGGTGCCGTTGATCTGCCCGGCGAAGTACAGGCCGGAGATCGCCCGGGTCTCAAATGTGGCCTTCAGTGCGCGCGGGTCGAAGTAGTCGTACTCGATCGCATAGCCCGGCCGCAGGATGTGCGCCTGCTCCAACCCTGCCATCGAGCGCACCGCCGCCAGCTGGATGTCGAACGGCAGCGAGGTCGAGATCCCGTTCGGGTAGACCTCATGCGTGGTCAGCCCCTCGGGCTCGAGGAAGATCTGGTGCGAGGACTTGTCGGCGAAACGGTTGACCTTGTCCTCGATGCTCGGGCAGTAGCGCGGCCCCACCCCTTCGATCACACCGGTGAACATCGGGCTGCGATCGAAGCCCGAACGGATGATCTCGTGCGTGCGCTCGTTGGTGTGCGTGATCCAGCACGGCATCTGCGGCGGGTGCATGGCCGCATCGCCCAGGAAGCTGAACACCGGCACCGGATCGCGGTCGCCGGGCTGCTCGGCCAGCCGCGCGTAGTCGATGGTGCGCCCGTCGATGCGCGGCGGCGTGCCGGTCTTCAGTCGCCCCTGGGGCAACTTCAGCTCCTTGAGCCGTGCCGACAGCGCCGCCGCCGGCTGGTCACCGGCGCGCCCTGCCGCATGGTGGCTCAGCCCCACATGCACCCGACCGTCGAGAAACGTGCCCGCAGTCAGCACGACGGCGCGGGCACGAAAGCCGATGCCCAGTTGGGTGACGGCACCGGTCACCCGATCATCGCGGCCGTCGCTCTCGACTGTCAGGTCGTCCACGGCCTGCTGGAACAGCCACAGCCGCGGCTGGTTCTCCAGACGATGGCGGATCGCCGCCTTGTAGCGCACGCGGTCGGCCTGCGCACGCGTCGCGCGCACGGCCGGACCCTTGGACGAATTCAGGATGCGGAACTGGATGCCGGCTTCGTCGGTGGCCAGCGCCATCGCCCCGCCCAGCGCATCCACTTCCTTGACCAGGTGGCCCTTGCCGATGCCGCCGATCGACGGATTGCAGCTCATCTGGCCGAGGGTCTCGATGTTGTGCGTCAGCAGCAGCGTGTCGCAACCCATGCGCGCAGCCGCCAGCGCCGCCTCGGTGCCGGCATGGCCGCCGCCGACGACGATGACGTCGAATTCCTTCGGATACCACATGGAAGATGCTCGCGGTGCGATCGAACCCGTGATTGTAGGAAGCCGCACGCGCACGCTGCAGCGCCAGGGCGCCCGACCGACAATCGGCCATGGATTGCCGCCCCGGATGTGCCGCCTGTTGCATCGCACCATCCATCAGCTCCCCCATCCCCGGCATGCCCGGAGGCAAGCCCGCAGGCGTGCGCTGCGTCCAGCTCACGTCCGATGATCGGTGCGCGCTCTTCGGTGATCCCCGCCGGCCCGCGGTGTGTCGGTCACTGACGCCCTCTGATGCGATGTGCGGAACAGACCGTCAGGCCGCGTTGGCCTGGCTCGATGCACTGGAGGCGGCCACCCTGCCCAGGCCCGGAAGCAACACCGGGACCACGTCGTCCGCATTTTGACAACAGCTATTGTTCGACTTAACTCGATAGTCTCAAATTATCTCATTGCCATGCCCGACGCCCACACCACACTGAGCCGCCTGCGACCGCTGTACCCGGCTGTCGATGCGCTGCCGCCTGCCTTGGCGCTCGATGTGCTGCAGTCGCAAGCACGACAGATGCGCGTTCCGGCGGACACGCTGCTGTTCGAGGAAGGCGCGCCTTGCCAGGGGTTTCCGTTGGTGCTGGACGGCGAGGTGCAGGTGGCCCGGGGTTCACCCCAGGGCCGCTCGATCGAGCTGTACCGGGTCGGGCCGGGTGAGCTGTGCGTCGCCTCGACATCGTGTCTGTTCGGCCACGCCAGCCTGGTGGCCCACGGCCGCGCCGTTTGCGACACCGAACTGGTGGTGCTGGCACCCACAGGCTTCGAGCGCTGGGTCGCGCACGAACCGTTTCGCCGGTTCGTGTTTGCGGTCTTCGCCGATCGCCTGGCCGACCTCATGGCCCTGACCGAGGCGGTCGCCTTCCAGCGGCTGGACCAAAGGCTCGCCGCGGCGCTGCTCGGGCATGGCGCCGCCCTGACCAAGACGCACCAGCAACTGGCCGATGAACTGGGTACGGTGCGCGAAATCGTCACGCGCTTGCTGCGGCGCTTCGAGCGCCAGGGCTGGATCGCGCTCGCGCGCCAGCACATCGAGATCCGTGATGCCAGCGCGCTGCGCCAACTGGCCGCCGGACCGGCGTGACTGCACGCCAGCCGGCTCGTCTCGCCTGAACGGCGACACCACGGTATCGGGGGTCGGCCGACTTGGTGACTGCAGTCACCGACGGCGCAAGGGCTGCGCGCGCACAGTAGGCACCATCAACCTCGCCAACTGGAGATGACCATGAAATTCAATGTCGGCGGCATCGACCGCACCCTGCGCGTGCTGGGCGGTCTGACACTCGTGGGCCTGGCTGCCCTGAATGTAATCGGCCCATGGGGCTGGATCGGGGTGATCCCGCTCGCCACGGGCGCGATGGGCTTCTGCCCTTTGTATCGCCTGGTCGGGCTGAACACCTGCCCGATGCGCAAGGCGTGACTCCCTGAGCATCCCCGGCACGAGCCGCTGCGACTGCGCAGCGGCCATGGCGGCGCCTTACCAGTTGCCGCGCGGGCCAGCCCAGTTGCCACGCGGACCGGCCCAGTTGCCCCGCGGCCCGGCCCAATTTCCGCGCGGACCGGCCCAGTTGCCCCGTGGGCCAGCGGCGGTGCTTGCGGATGGGGAAGTGCTGATCGTCTGCATGGTGACACCTCGGTAGGCAGACTGCCGGAAGTCGGCAGCAATGCACCATTGCAGCTTGGGCGCACGGGCGCCACAACTGTCACTTCTGACAGGGTCACGGCAACGCTCGGTCTGGACCGCGCGAGGGTCAGAGGATCAAGCCCAGCCGCAGCGCCTTGAGCACGGCCTGATGCTTGTTGGAGCAGCCGAGCTTGCGCATTGCGTTGCCCAGATGCAGCACCGCGGTACGCTCTGTGATGCCCAGGATGCGACCCAGCTCCCAGGCAGTCTTGCCCTCCATGGTCCAGCGCAAGGCCTCGAGTTCGCGCGGTGTCAGCGCCGGGCGCTCGGGCCGCAGCGGCTCGGGCACCAGTACCCGCATCGCGGTGTCGACCGCACACACCGCAAACAGCTGCAGGTCGGCGACCAGGCGCTGCAGGTCGCTCGAACCGCTCGGCAGCGCCTGCTCCCGATCGACCGCCAGCTGGAAGTGGCGGCCATCGGGCAGGTGCAGGGCCAGAGCCACACCCGTGCGATAGCCGTATTCGGCCTGCTGCTCCCACAGCTCGCCGGTGCCGCTGTCCAGGTAGGTCTGCCGGTCCCAGACAATGGGCACGCTGCTGCGCTTGCAGTGCTGCTGGACGGGGTCACGCCGCCCGGCCATCGTGTCGTTGAACGCCTCAATGTACTCGGCAGGCGTGTTGTCGACCACCAGGAAGTCACTGGTTCGCACCGTGTGGTCGATGACCACCATCGCCGATACCGTGCTGAACCCCATCTGCTGCGTGAAGCGAACGACCTCGTCCCGGAAGTCGTCGCGACTCCGGGATTGCAGCACCGATGCGTAGCCACCCTGCAGCATATGTGACGGATTTCGTGACTGCCAGTTCGATCTAGGGGTCCCTGGCAAGCCTTACAGATGCGGATTCTGCACCGCCGGACGAACACTGCGGACACCCCTCATGCAAGGAGACCTCGATGAATGCCGCATCCGTCACTGTCTGCCCTTCCTGGAGCCTGCGTGCCTGGCCACCGATGTTCTGGAGTGCCAGCGAAGCACGCACGCTACCGTTGAGGCATGTGAGTACACACGTCACGTCATTGGGCGCCCGTGGTCGCGGCCCGGCCGGCCAGACCTTGTGGGCGGGCCAGGTCGACGAATTCGACGCCGGGCTTGCATGGGATTGGGTCCAGATTTCGCGCGACGTGGTGGCCATGGCCGACCCGATGGCGGTGGTCACCAACGTGCGCCTGCTGGGCCGCGAAGGCGAGGTGCTCACCGCGTTCGAGTCGGCGTTGCACCTCAACGAGCTGGTGCATGCGTTGCCCTGGCAAGCTGCGGTGGCATCGGCCCTGAACAGCCGACCGAACTGACATCCGCGCCGCCGCCAACCGGGTTCAGCGCAGTGCGGCGGTGCGCAGCTGGCGTGCGATCCAGGCCAGTGCCAGGGCAGTGACCACCGCGGCGACCACCAACGGTACGAGCAGGTCGGGCGGCGCCATGGACTCGCCCTTGAGCACGCGCACCATCAGCGTGATCTGCGCCAGCGCCGGCGTCCACAGGTGCCACGACTGCTCGCCCTCCTGGTTGAAGATGGTCACCAGCGGCAGCAGCGACAACGCGAGGATCACCACCGTGTTGTTGGCCTGTGCTTCCTTGTAGCTGCGGCAGCGGATGGCCACCGCCATCAGCACGGCCGACAGCATGGCCGCGATCGGTGACAGGAGCGCGACGAACAGCGCCGCCTCGCGCAGGCCAAACTGGAACATCGCCGCCAGCGTGGGGCTGCGCAGCAGCCATTGCCCGGGCAGGAAGCTCAGGCACGACAGCACGGCGATGAGCATGCCGACGCTGGCCACGGCCGCCCATTTGCCCAGCACCAGCGCCGCGGCCGACGCCGGGTTCATCAGCAACGGTTCCAGCGAGCCACGCTCGCGCTCGCCGGCAGTGGTGTCCAGGGCCGCATTCAATGCGCCGTACAGCACGGCCATCAGCACGAAGAACGGCAGCATGCCGGTAAGTTGTGCCGCACGGGCCAGCGGATCGGCCAGGTCGCGCGTCTGGATTTCGAATGGCTGCATCACCGCCGGTGCCACGCCGCGCAACGCCAGCTGCAACGTGGCTTGCTCGCGCGCGTAACCCAGCAGCAACAGGCGCAGCCGGCCCACCCCGGCTTGGGCACGCGTGTTCGCGCTCGAACTGACGACCTCGAGCGTGGGCGCCCGTCCGGCCTGCAGCGCTGCCTCGAAGTCCTCGGGCACCACCAGCACCGGGTGCCCCAGGCGACGCGCGACCAGTTCCCGTTCATGCCCCGGCGGCGCCTCGCGCAGTTGCTGGTTCTGGCGCAGCAGGTAGTTGCGCAGCCCAGGCGCATGCGCCAGGCCCACCGCCACCACCTCGCGCGCCTCGGCGCGCTCCTCCATGCTGGCCACCAGTGCCGACAGCGCCACCAGCACCAATGGCCCGATGGCCACCGACGACAGCGCCACCATCAGCAGCGTACGCCGATCGCGCAGGGCGTCGACCAGCTCCTTCAGAAAGACCACCCATGCGGCTTTCATGCCGAGCTCCCTTCGCCGGCCACAGCCTCGGGGCCGAACGCCAGGGCCACGAAGCAGGACTCGAAGTCATCGTGCCCGGTGCGCGCCAGCAAGTCCGGCACGCTGCCCTCGGCCACCACCCGGCCGTGGGCCACCACCACGACCCGGTCGCACAGCCGCTCGACCTCCTGCATGATGTGCGTCGAGAAGACGATGCACTTGCCGTGGTCATCGCGCAGGTGCCGCAGCGCCTCGCGCAGGCTGCGCGTGGCCAGCACGTCCAGCCCGTTGGTGGGCTCGTCGAGCACGATGTGCTGCGGGTCATGCACCAGGGCGCGCGCGAGCGCCGTCTTCATGCGCTCGCCCTGGCTGAAGCCTTCGGTGCGCCGCTCGAGCAAGGCCCGCAGGTCCAGCAGGTCCGCCAGATGCTCGGCACGCGCGTGCGCATGCGCGGGGGCCATGCCCTGCAGCCGCCCGTAGTAGACGATGTTCTCGCGCGCGGTCAGCCGCGGGTACAGGCCACGGGCATCGGACAGCACGCCCATGCGCGCCAGCGCCAGCCTCGGGGCACGCGCGACGTCTATTCCATCGACATGGATCTGCCCACCATCGGGCGTCATCAGCCCGGCCAGCATGCGCAGCGTGGTGGTCTTGCCGGCGCCGTTGGGGCCAAGCAGTCCGGTGATGCAGCCATCTGCCGCATGCAGGTGCAGCCCCGACACCGCCTGGACCGCTCGCGCGCGCCGGCCGCGACCCTGGACAAAGCGCTTGGAAAGATCCTGGATGTCGATCACGGCCGGCCTTTGCTGGCTGCCGAGGCGCTGGGCATCGGCACGGCGCGCCACGGCGCGATGGTGGCATCGGGACGCGGCACGGCCGCGGCACATCCGGTGTCCAGCGCCAGCGCCTGTGCGGGCTGCTCGGCGTCGATGAATCGCTGCACCAGATCGGCGATGCACGGCAGCGCACTCACCCCATGCCCCGCATGGGCCACCACCACGTGGCGCGCCTGCTGGCCCAGGGCACGGGTCACGCGCTCGCCATGGGCCGGCGGCGTGGCAGGGTCGAGCCCACCGGAAAGCAGCAGCGCCGGAGCCGGTGTCGGGCCGACACGATAGAACGCCTCCGCCACATCGCCGCGCGGCCACTGGGCGCAGATGCGCGCGTACATGTTCGAGAAGCTGTCGCCGAAGTCGCCATGCGCAGGAGCCGGTGCGCTCGCCAGCCGGGGAACGTCTTCCGCGCAAACCACCGAGAAGTGCATGCCGCCGGCCATCGCGCCGCTGCCACCCAGCGCCGCTGCCAGGCCGAAAAGCCCTTCGAAGCGGCCGTCGGCCGCGTCGGCCATCGCAGCGGGCAGTGCAGCGGCCAGCGCCGGAACGTACAACGGCGTTCGCACCAGGCTGAGCACCGCCGGGCGGGTGAGGGTGACCGACTCGATCCTCCCGGTGTGCGGGTGCACCACACGGGCCTCGAGGGGCAGGCGCCGCAGCAGGTCGCGCCAGCGGGCAGCCAGCGCCGGGTGGGCCTGGCGGCATGCCGGCTGCGCGCCGCACGCGGCCAGCAGGGCGTCGAGCGCCACCTGGGCATCGGCGGCCATGCTGGCCGGAAGCACCATGTCCGGCGGCGCCACGCCGTCGAGCACCACCCGCCTCACTGCGCCCGGGAACTGTCGCAAATACTCCAGCCCTGCCCGCGTGCCGTAGGACGCACCGATCAGGTTGACCTGCTGCACGCCCAGCCACTGTCGCACGGCATCGAGGTCGGCCATCGCGATCGTCGTTGTGTAGTGCTGCAGCGAGCCATGGGGAAGGCGCTGCAACGCCTGCCGGCAATCGGCCATCTGCACGACCTGCCGCTCGGTGTCCAGCAGCTCGGCCAGCGGCGCCCGCTGCGCGGCCTTGTCGTCGCCCGGGCATTGCAGCGAGGCGCTGCGTCCGGTGCCACGCTGGTCGACGAACACCAGGTCGCGCCGTTGGTTCAGTCTCGAGAAGCGGCGCGACAGGGGGCCGGCCATCTCGATGGCACTCTGACCCGGGCCGCCGGCCAGGAAGAACACCGGGTCCTCGGCCTTGCGCCGCGACAGCGCCGGCAGCACGGCCACGTGCACGTCAATCGACGCGCCCTGCGGCCGGGAAGGGTCGAGTGGTCGCTGAACCCGACCGCAATGAGCCTCATGCTCGACGCCCTCGAGCCGGCATGGCTGCAAGCCCGCTGCCGGTGCAGCCTCTGCCGCGGCGGCGGCCACCATCGTCGCGGCCAGCAGCGCGGCGCGCGCCCGCCTGATCCCCGTGGCCGGCCTCACCCGCGCCGGGCGACCAGCGCCTTGGCCAGGCCGTCGCAGGTGGCGCGCTGGGCATCGGTGGCGTCGATGCGGGTGCACACGCCTTCGAGCTGGCGGCGCAGCCGCTCCACTACAGCGTCATGGGCGCGAGAGCCATTCCACTGCACCAGCTGCTGGCCCACACGCTGCAATGAACGCGCGCTGCGCTCGTAGAACGCGCCCTTGTCCTGCGCTGCCTCGGTGTAGAGCTGCGCCGCCGTCTTCTCGACCCGCGCCGTGTCCTGCGGCGCCAGCTTGACCACCGCGGACAGGTAGCTCGCACCCCACTGCAACCGGGTGGCAGGGCCCTCGCTGGTGTCAAAGGCCTGCTGGTACCAGCGCAGCGCCTCGTCCTTGCGGCCCAGCTTGCGGGCGTTGCCGCCCAACTGGCTCATCAGGTAGTAGGGCGAGTGGCTGCGCGTGAGGTTGGCCTTGAGCAACACGTCGCTCTCGTCCCACAGCCCGGCTTGCCCCAGCGCGTGGGCCGCGCTGGTGATCACGGCCTGGCGCTCGTAGCCGTCGGTGATCGAGCGGTCGTCCAGCGCAACCTGCTCGCGCACCTGCCGAAGCAGGCCCGCGTCGAGCTTGGGATGGCGCTCGCTGTCGGGCAGGTCGATGCGCGCGAGCTCGATGCGCCCGATCAACGCCGACATGCGATCGGCCCGCGACAGGCTGCTATCGGCCTGCAGCCGACCCAGTGCCCGATCGAGATCTGCCACCAGCGCCCGTCGATCGGCTCCGACCTGCGGGGCGAGAGCGCGCACGATCGCATCGGAGGCGTTGACCAGTGTGTCCATCTGCGCCCGTGCGGCCGCGGGGTCGACCACGATCTGGCGCACTCGCTTGCCCAAGGCAGCATCCGGCTTCCAGGCCTTGCCGCCATCGCTGGCCGCCACCGCCTTCAGCATCAGCCGGGTTGCCGACTCCGACTCCGTGGACGGGCATCCGGCCGCGAGCTGGGCCAGAAGCTGCGCCCGCTGGGCCTGCGGCACCAGCTGATCCTGGTCGGTGTCCCACGAGTACAGCGCAAGCGCCCGCCACTCGTTGGGCTGCAACGGTTTGCCCGCTCGCGCGTCGGCCAGCACCGCCTTCACCGGGCGGCCACCCGCGAGGCCCGCCTGCAGCAGCGCCATCACCTGCGGCGCATCGGCTTCGCCGGGCAGGCGGGTGAGCTCAGTGCCATCAGCGCTCATCAGGATGAGTGTCGGATAGCCACGGACCTTGAAGCGCGCACCCAGCTTCTGCGCTCCGGGCAGGTCGCCGTCGATGTGCACCGGCACCAGTGCCCTGGACCGCTCGATGAAATCCTGTCGGTTGAACAGGGTGGCCTTGAGCTGGTTGCATGGCGGGCACCACTTGGCGCCCCAGTACAGCAGCACTGGTTTGCGTTCCTGGCGCGCCTGGGCAAAGGCCTTGTCGATGTCGGCATCTCCGCCCGCCGGCAGCCATGCCACCGCCGTGGCCGCAGGCGCGACGCCGGGGGCGGCGCTGGCGGTTGGCATGGGCGCAACCGCCAGCCATGTCGCCAGCGCCACTGCGTGCCACAGCAGCGGTCGGCCAGAAGCGCAGCTTGCCCTGCGGTGGGCCTGCGCAATGGGAAATTCAGGGGCAACCGTCGTGGGGTAGCGCATCGCAGGGGTTCCGTGATGGGGAGCCGGGATTGTCGGCCCGCACGGGAGCAACGCGCCCATCGGGGTTACACCGGGTCACGGATACCGCATGGCCTTGGCCAGCACGGTCGGGCGCCTGCGCCCGGGGCGGGTTTGACGCGCTATGGCTGGCAGGAGCCACACGCGCGCGCCAGCGCCTCCAGGAACGCCCGGGTACGGGCAGGCATCAGCCGCCGCCCCGGGAACACGGCCCACACCGGCGAGGGCGGCAGGCTCCACTGTGGCAGCACCGCCACCAGGTCACCGCTGGCCAACGCAGCCTGCGCATAGGCCTGGGGCGCAGCCACCACGCCCGTGCCTTCCAGCGCCAGCCGCACCAGCAGGTCGGGTGAGTTCGCCACCGTGCGCGATGGTGGCCAGCCCCGCCAGGGCGGTGCCTCGCCCGCGGCGTCGCGGTGCAACACCCAGGGTCGCGCTTCGCCATCGCGTGCGGCCAGCATCAGGGCATGCATCGCCAGCAACGCCTCCGGCTCGCCGGGGTGGCCGCGGGCAGCGAGGTAAGCCGGCGCGGCGAACAGCGCCATGCGCATGCGCAACAGCGGGCGTGCGGCGAGCAGGCTGTCCTCGGGCAGCGTGCCAGCCCGCACGGCGAGGTCGACGTTCTCGGCCACCAGGTCGACCCGTCGCGGCGACAGGTCGAGTTCGAGTTGCACCCGCGGGTGGTCCTGGACGAACCGCGCCAACATCGTGGGCAGCACCACGGCGGCAAAGTCCGCTGGCATCGACACCCGCAGGCGGCCGCTGGGCTGCGCCTGCCGGTGCTGGGCCAGCGCCTGCGCGGCTTCCACTTCGCCGGTCAGCGCCCGGGCATGGGCGAGCACGCCTTGCCCGAATTCCGTGATGGACAGCCGGCGGGTGCTGCGCTGCAGCAATCGCTCGCCCAGGCGCTGCTCGAGCGCCGCGATGCGCCGCGAAACGGTGGACTTGGGCAGGCCCAGCCGCTGCGCCGCCGCGCTGAAGCTGCCGGCGTCGGCCACCCGGGCATACAGCAGCAGGTCGTTGGCATCGAGTTCCATCGGCAAGGTGCGACAGGTGCGCTGGGTGGGTGACCGGCGGTGTCCATAGATTGTTCCATGATTGGAACAAACATATCAATTTCAATGACTTCTGTTCTCTCGGTGGCACCAATACATTGCTTCCATCACCATCCCTACGCTCAGGAGTGCCCCGTGAACATCCTCCAGATCCATTCCAGTGCCCGCCCCGCCGAGACTGACGGCGGGTCGGTATCGGCCCGATTGGCCGATGAAATGGTCTCCGCTCTCATGCGCCGGTATGGCGACGCGCGCCGCACACTGCGCGACCTCGCACGCGCGCCCCATCCGGCTCTGGACGAAGCCGCTCTGCAGGCCCTGTTCACCCCGCCGGCCCAGCGCAGCGAGGCGCAGGCGGCCCGCGTCGCGCTGGACGATGCGCTGATTGCCGAGGTGCGGGCCGCCGACACCTTGGTGCTGGCGGTGCCGATGTACAACTTCGGCATCACCGCCCTGCTCAAGAACTGGATCGACGCGATCGCACGCGCCAAGGTCACGTTCGAGTACACCGAGCATGGCCCGCGGGGCCTGCTCACGGGCAAGCGGGTCTATGTCGTCCTCACGCGCGGTGGCATCTACCGCGACCAGCCCACAGACACCGTCGTGCCCTACCTGCGCACCGTGCTCCACTTCCTGGGCATGACCGATGTGCACTTCATCTATGCCGAAGGCCTGGCCATGGGCCCGGAAGCCGAGGCCCGCGGCCTGGCCCAGGCCCGCGAGCAGATCGCGACCCTGCTGCGGGCGGAGGCGCCAGCGCCAGTGCCGGCCGAATCAGCCCTGGTCGCCTGACGACCGGCGTCAACCGCGCATGATCCACCCTGCGGCCCTGCTGGATCGCCACACGAAAGGACCCGCGTCATGACTTCCGACACCCCGACCCTCACCGCGCTGCGCACCGTCGAGCGCGTCGTCAACGGCCGCGCCACCCAGGACGGTGCCGGCGTGCGGCTCACCCGACTGCTCGACGGCTCGCTGCAGCACCGTCTCGACCCCTTCCTGATGCTCGACCTGTTCGGCTCCGACCGACCCGACGACTACATCGCCGGATTCCCGGATCATCCGCACCGGGGCTTCGAGACGATCACGATCATGCTCGAGGGCCGCATGCGCCACCGCGATTCGGCCGGCCACGAGGGTCTGCTGGGCACCGGCGGCGTGCAGTGGATGACTGCGGGACGCGGCGTGATCCACAGCGAAATGCCCGAACAGGTGAGCGGCCGCATGGCGGGCTACCAGCTGTGGCTGAACCTGCCGGCGCGCGACAAGATGTGCGAGCCCGACTACCGCGACTACCCGGCCGATGCAGTGCCCCTCTACGCGGACGCAGGCGTGCAGGTGCGCGTCGTGGCCGGCCACAGCCATGGCGTGACCGGCGCGGTACAGCGACCCGTGACCGAGCCGCTGGTGCTCGACATCCGGCTCGCCGCTGGGGCCCGCTTCGTGCAACCGCTGCCGCCCTCCCACCATGCGTTCGTGGCGGTGCACGACGGCAACCTGGCGATCGACGGCACGTCCCTGCACCGCGAGCAGCTGGCCGTGCTGGCCCAGGCGCCGGCGGCGCAGGCCGTGGAACTGGTGGCCGGCGCGCACGGCGCCAGCGCCCTGGTGGTGGCCGGACGGCCACTGCACGAACCGATCGCCCAGTACGGCCCCTTCGTCATGAACACCCGCGAGCAGCTGATGCAGGCGGTCGACGATTACCGCGCGGGCCGCCTGGCCTGACGGCGCGACCCGGGAACGCTCAGCGCTCCTTGCGCAGCGCGGAGGTGACGCGCGACGATTCGCCGAGCACGAATAGCGTGTACACGCCTCGCGAGGCCAGCGTGGCGTCGGACAGTTCATACAACGGCGCCACCTGAAGCGGCGAAGTCACCTCCAGCCGCAGGCTGGTGGCCGCGTTCACGTTGGTATAGGCCGCGGCAATTCCCGGTACCACGTCGCCGCCGATGGCGCTGAAATCCACCGTGAGCGTGAGTGCATCGCTGAGCCCGGCCACCGCATTGAACAGGCGCAGCTTGGCATAGCCGCTGGTCGATGGCAGGCGATTGTCGTCGTTGATCAGCACCACCTGGGGCGTGGCGGCATTGCCCCATACCAGCAGCGTGCTGTCGCTGCCGGCGGCCATGGCCAGCGCCGGAACGGCCAGCGCAACAGCGTCCACACTGACCTGCGGCGCCATGGTGCCAGCCGTCACCGTGGCATAGCTGCCGATGGCAGGCGAGGCGCCGCTCGTCATCAACGCTCGGGTGCCCCAGCCGGCGCTGACCCGGGCATTTCCAGCCACCGAGGCCACCACCCGTGCCCGCGCCAGGGTGTTGTTGTGCACCGCGGCCGCACCGCCTTGCGTCAGCAGCAGCGCGTGCACCAGCACGCCCCCGCTGCCCGGCGTGACGATCAACGTGGCCACCTGGGTGCTGCCCAGCGTCATCGCCGGCACGTCCAGTCGCAGGTCGTTTTTGTCGCCCGCGCCGGTCACACGCAGCCGATAGGTGCCCGATGTAACGGTGCTGTAGCTGGCCACGCTGCCGCCGGTCACGGCCGACACGGTGGCGCTGGCATCGTCCAGCGCGTCGTCCGAACCCGTGAGGTACACATCGAGGCTGCCGTTGTCCACGGCAGTGTTGAACACGACGAGCTTGCTCTTGCCGGTATCGGCCGAGCTGAGGTTGTCTTCGAGCAGGGCCGTCTTCAGACCGCCGGCGGGCCCATACGCCACCACCGTGTACGACGTGTCCTTGGCCAGGGTGCGCCCCGATGTCGTGACCGCCGTGCTGCCGCCGGCCTGGGTAACCGTGGTGACCACGCTGCCGACATCGACCGACTGGTACTCACCCACTGCCCCGTAGGCCAGCGAGGCGTTCTCGCGCGTGTCGTCCACCAGCAGATCCAGTGCCGCATACCCGGGACTGGCGTTGACCATCCGGATCGAGGCTTGGCCGCTCGATGACGATTCGCCTCCACCGCATGCGCCCAGAGTCGCTGCGCACAGCACCCCCACCCACGCCAGCCAGCGCCGACGCGTTCCCACCGCTATTCGTGTCATGTGTCATTTCCCGCGCGCACCGTGGCGCGACCCGCCATTGCATCTGCCACGCGTTGCCAGTCGCTTGCCCAATGTGCCGCGTCGGTGAAGGGAGGTTGCGCCATGTTGCTGAACATGGCTGGACGTGAAGCGCCGCTGCTGGAAGTGGGTGCTGCGCGGCGACTCAAAAAAATGCCCGCCCGGGCGCAGCGCCGGGGCGGGCAAGCGTCCCTGGGTCAGGGGGACGGGAGGAGTGGAGGAACTTGAAAAACGGCGACGCGTGACCGATCAGGCGCTCGTCGAACCGAGCAAGGCCTGCGCCAGCACCTGGGCCGACTCGAAACCGTCATATGCCAGGCCATCGAGGCCGACCAGCACCGCGGCGGTCATCAGCGCGGACAGGCCCAGGGCGATCATGTGGTGGAACATCGGGGTCTTCATGGTGGGCTCCTGTGGGTGGCGTCGGCCGGTATGTCGATGGCTGGACTGTAGAAGCGGCGCACCCGGCCTGCCAGCGCCCTGCGACGAACCGCGGGCCGTTGGCGACGAAGCGCGCCGGCTGGCGACGAATGGAACCCGCGCACGCTGCTAAGCTGCTCCGCCATGTGCCCCGACCCCGCTGCCCGATGACCGCCGCCGTGCAGGTGCGCGCGTTGCGCCACACCTGGCCGGGCGCGTCCACGCCCACGCTCATCATCGACGCGCTCGACGTCGACGCAGGGCAGACTCTGTTCCTGCGTGGCCCGTCGGGCAGCGGCAAGAGCACGCTGCTGGCGCTGCTGGCCGGGGTGCTGGTGGCCGACGGCGGCGACGGCGAGGTGCGCCTGCTCGATGCGTCGTGGCGGGCGATGTCCGCCGCGCAGAGGGATCGCCACCGCGCCGACCACCTGGGCTACATCTTCCAGCAGTTCAACTTGTTGCCCTACCTGTCGGTGATCGACAACGTCCGCCTGCCCTGCCGCTTCTCCGCACGGCGCCGCCAGCGTGCAGGCTCAGGCGCCGCCGAACGCCTGCTCGAACGCATGGGCATGGATGCCAGCCTGTGGCACCGTGCTGCGGGCGTGCTCTCGGTGGGCCAGCAGCAGCGCGTCGCGGCTGCGCGCGCACTCATCGGCGCGCCCGAGGTCGTACTGGCCGACGAGCCCACGTCGGCTCTCGACGAGGATCTGCGCGATGCCTTCATGACGTTGCTGCTCGAACGCTGCGCCGAAGCCGGCAGTGCGCTGGTCTTCGTCAGCCACGACGCGCGCCTGGCGCCACGTTTTTCGCGCAGGGTCGACCTGACCACGCTCAACGCCGCTGCAACGGTGGCCGCATGACACCGCTGCTCGGCCTGGCCGCCCGCAGCGCGTGGAACCGGCGCTTCGTACTGGCGCTGGTGGTGGCCAGCATCGCGCTGTCGACCTTCCTGCTGCTGGGAATCGAGCGCATCCGGCAGGACGTCAGGGCCTCGTTCTCGCAGGCCGTCTCCGGCACCGACCTGATCGTCGGCGCACGCACCGGCTCGGTGCAATTGCTGCTGTACTCGGTGTTCCGCATCGGTCAGGCCACGCAGAACATGCGCTACGCCAGCGCGCAGGCGCTGGCCGGCCACCGCGCCGTGGCCTGGATGGTGCCGCTGTCCCTGGGCGACAGCCACCGCGGCTTCCCGGTGCTGGGCACATCGGCCGCGTACTTCGCGCACTTTCGCCACGGCAATCGCCAGTCCCTGTCCCTGAGCCAGGGAAGGGCGTTCGGCGCGCCCGGCCTGTTCGAGGTGGTGCTGGGTGCCGAGGTGGCGCGGCGGCTGGGCTACGCCCTCGGCCAGCCGGTGGTGATCAGCCACGGCGACGGTGCACTGACCGCAAACGACCATGCCGACAAGCCGTTCACCGTGGTCGGCGTGCTGGCACCCACGGGCACGCCGGTGGACCGCACCGTGCACATCTCGCTGGAGTCGATGGAAGCGATCCACCTGGACTGGGTCGCCGGCGTTCCGCTGCCGGGCCTGAAGGTACCGGCCGATCAAGTGACGCAGCATGACCTGGCGCCGCGCCAGATCACCGCGGTCATGCTTGGGCTGAAAAGCCGCGCCGCGGTGTTTTCAGTGCAGCGCGACATCCAGTCCTGGCGCGATGAACCGCTGATGGCCATCCTGCCCGGCGTGGCACTCGACGAGCTCTGGGACGTGGTGGGCCTGGGCGAGCGTGCACTGCTGGCCATCAGTGCGCTGGTCGCAGTCGTCAGCGCTGCCGGCCTGGTGGCCGTGGTGCTGGCCGGGCTCGACGCCCGACGGCGCGAACTGGCGATCCTGCGCGCGGTCGGGGCGAGCCCGCGTCACATGCTGGCACTGCTGGCGCTCGAGGGCGGTTGGGTCACCCTGGCGGGCGTAGGCACTGGCGCCGTGCTGCACACCGTGGCGCTGGCGCTGCTCGCCCCCTGGGCTCAGCAGCACTTCGGCCTGGTGCTGAACGCGGGCGCGGCACTGGCGACACAATGGGGGCTGATCGGCGCACTGCTGGCCGGCGGCTTTCTGGCCAGCCTCGTGCCCGGCTGGCGCGCCTATCGGCTGTCGCTGGCCGACGGGTTGTCGCCGCGCACCTGAACGCCTGCCTCCTCACGCACCGCCGCTGTCCACCGATGTTTCGCTCTCCACCCCTGAAGCCTTCCACCCGTCGCGCCGCCCTGCGTGCGCTGGGCGCTTGTGCGCTGGTTGCCGGCATGCCCATGGCAGCGCGCGCGCAGGCGGCCGCCCGACCCGGTGGCTACACCGAGCTGCGCTGGGACGATCTCGTGCCCAAGGGCTGGGACCCAACCAAGGGCATGCGCGATCGCAACGTCGCCGGCCTGCCCGACTCGGACCCACGTGCCGGCGACCTGATGCGCGAACTGCGTGAAGCCTGGGACAACGCGCCCACGCTGCCGGCGCTCGACGGTGCGGCCATCAAGCTGCCCGGCTACCTGGTGCCGCTGGATGAGTCGGCCGCCGGCATCACCGAGTTCCTGCTGGTGCCGTACTTCGGCGCGTGCATCCACACGCCGCCACCGCCGGCCAACCAGATCGTGCTGGTGCGCCCGGCGCGCCCGCTCACCGGTTACCGCACCATGGACACCGTCTGGGCGAGCGGGCGGCTGCGCACCAGCCGCAGCCAGTCGCAGATGGGCACCAGCGGCTACACGCTGGAAGCGGCGTTGATCGACCGCTACGTCGCCGCCCCGCGTTGAGTCCACCCGAAGCACCATGCGCCCCAGCCGCGTGAGCCGCCTGCGTCGCCTGTCCTGGCTGACCCTGTGGCTGCTGCTGCTGGCCCAGCCTGCGGGCTGGCTGCATGTACTGGGCCACCACACCGGCTCGGCGGGCGGAGCCGTCCACGCGCAGGCAGCGCACGCGGCTGCGGCCGCCACCGATGCGCTTCAGGCGGGCTCCGATGCCGCCACTGGCGTCGCCGACAGCGACGGCCACTGCCTGGAGTGCCGGCTGCTCGCCGCGATGGGGCTGGGAATGCTGCCGGCTGCCGGTCGGCTGCAAGCAGCCGCCGACCCGGTCGCACCGGCGCCGGGCACGCCCCTGCGCCCCGCCGTCGCGGATGGCCGCCTGCCGCTCGCGCGCGGCCCGCCCGGTCGGCTCGCCTGACCCGCAGCGGCGCACCCCGGCACAGCTGGGTCGCGCGCTGCCCCCCGACTGACACCACACCCGCGTCCGCGGCCACACGCCAGCCGGGCGCCAGCGTGCGCCGTCATCCACCGACGAGCGCGCGCAGCGGCCGCGACGCACCCACACCTCGAGGTCTTGCACATGAATTCCATACCCTTCCCGCCGCTCGGCGCGGCCCTGCTGCTCGCCACAACCATCGGCGCGCACGCCCAGTCCACCCCCCGGGTCGTCGTGACCGGCAACCCGTTGGGCCGCGGCGACGCACTCGCCCCGGCATCGGTGCTGGCCGGCGATGCGCTCACGCTGCGCCAGGGCGCCACGATCGGGGACACGCTGGCCGGCCTGCCCGGCGTGGCCGCCACGGCGTTCGGTCCGCAAAGCAGCCGCCCGGTCATCCGAGGCCAGGATGGCGAACGCATCCGCCTGCTCGGCAACGGCATCACCTCGACCGATGCATCCAGCCTCAGCCAGGACCATGCGGTCGCGATCGAACCGCTGCTGGTCGAGCGCATCGAGGTCCTGCGCGGACCGGCGGCGCTGCTCTATGGCGGCAGTGCCACCGGTGGCGTGATCGACCTGCAGGATGGACGCATCCCGCGGCAGCCGGTGCGCGGGTTGAACGCGCGCGCCGAGTTGCGCGCGGGCGGTGCAGGGCACCAACGCGCTGCCGTGGCGGCGATCGACGGCGGCGATGGCCGCTGGAGCTGGCATGCCGATGCCGCCGGCCGGCGCACCGACGACCTGCGCCTGCCCGCGGGCACGCGCGTAGCCAACAGCGCCGGCGACAGCCGCAGCGGCGCCGTCGGCGCACGCACCGACTTCACCGGCGGCTGGCTCGGCATGGCCTTCGACGGCTACCGCAACGACTATGGCGTCGCCGTGGAGCCTGACGTGACCATCCGGATGCGCCGGCGCCAGTGGCAAATGGCCGGCGAGTTCACCGGCCTGAGCGGCCCCCTCGTACAGCTCGAGTGGCGCGCGGGCACCACGGCCTACCGCCACCAGGAGGTCGAGGGCGACGGTGAAGTGGGCACCACGTTCGACAGCCACGGCCGCCACCTGCGCCTGCAAGCGCGCCAGGCACCGCAGGTGCTGGGCGGCGGACAATGGCAGGGCGTGGTCGGCCTGCAACTCGAGCGCACCGACTTCGAGGCGCTGGGCGAGGAAGCCTTCGTGCCCCCCACCGACACGCGCCACGCCGGGGTGTTCACGCTGCAGGAGTGGCGCGCCGGCGCATGGTCGGCCAGCGCCGGTGCGCGACTCGATCGCGTGCGCGTGGCCAGCACGGGCGACGCGCAGGATGCGCCGGCCGAGCGCTTCGGCCCCGCTCAGCAGCGCCGCTACAGCCCGGCCCAGGCGGCCGTGGCGCTGCAGTGGGTTGCAGCACCGGCATGGACGCTGCGCGCGGCCCTGAGCCACGCCGAGCGCGCGCCCAGCGACTTCGAGCTCTACGCCAACGGCCACCATGTGGCCACCGGGAGCTACGAGCGCGGCGATCCCGCCCTGCCGCTGGAGCGCGGGCACCACATCGACCTGGGCCTGCAATGGAAGGGCGCCGCCCACCAGCTTGCGGCCAGCATCTACACGATGCGCTTTTCAAGCTACCTGGCGCTGCAGGCCACCGGGGGCGAGATCGCACCCGACGATGACGAGGGCGAGCCGCTGCCCGAGTTCCAGCACCGCGCCGTCGCAGCCCGCTTGCACGGCGCCGAAATCGAAGGCCGCTGGCGTCTGACCACGGCCGATGCACCGACCGACCTGCGGGCCGCCTTCGATGTGGTGCGCGGCCGCGAGCGCGACAGCGGCACACCGCTGCCGCGGCTGGCGCCGTGGCGCGCCACCTTGGGCTTGGAACGCACGCAGGGCGCCTGGCGCATGGGCATCGAAGCGCAGCGGCTTGCCACCCAGCGCCGCGTGGCGGACTTCGACACCCCCACGCCCGGCTACACCTGGGTGCGCCTGTGGGCCGCCTGGCACCAGCAGATCGGCGAGCATTCGTTGCAGTGGCTCGCGCGACTGGACAACGCCGGCGACACGCTCGCCTGGCAGGCCACGGCGCTTCCGAAGGCCCGCGCGATTGCCCCGCTGGGCGGGCGCGCCCTCACGCTGGGCCTGCGCGCGACCTGGTAGCCCCGGCGGCTGCGCCTGTGCGACCATCGCGTCATGTGCGGACGCTATGTCGTGGCCTACGACCCCCAGACGCTCGTCGCGGGGTTCAGCCTCACGCGCATCGAGCCGTTCGAGCGCCGCTGGAACGTGGCGCCGCAGTCGCCGGTGCCGGTGGTCTACGAGACGCGCGACGGCGAGCGGGTGTGCGAACCCATGCGCTGGGGGCTGGTGCCGCATTGGGCCCGCGACGAGACCATCGGCGCACGCCTGAACAACGCCCGCAGCGAGGGCATGGCCGACAAGCCCTCGTTTCGCCAGGCGGTGCGCCGCCGCCGCTGCGTGCTGCCGGCCAGCGGCTTCTACGAGTGGCAACCCGTCACCCCGCCGCACGGCCGCGCGTACAAGCAGCCCTGGTACATCAGCCCCGCGACCGAACCCTGCTTCGCGATGGCCGGCCTGTTCGAAGCCTGGCGCCCACCCGGCAGCGCTGCCGATGCCCCGTGGCTGCTCACCTGCTGCGTCATCACCACGGCCGCCAATGCGCTGATGGCGCCGATCCACGACCGCATGCCGGTCATGCTGCCGCGGCAGCACTGGTCGGCCTGGCTCGACCGCACGCAGCAGGACCCGGCTGCCCTCGCACCCTTGATGAGCGGCCTGCCCGACGATGCGATGCAAGCGCGGGCGGTCGATCGGGCCGTTGGTCGCTCGAGCGCCGATGGGCCGCAACTGATCGAACCACTGGCCCCGGTCGATCCGTCCTGACGCCAGCCAGGTGAGTCGGCGCCGCAACGCCGCAAACTGGCCGGAAGGTATCCGTTTGTTTCAGTGATCGCGACAACTGGCGCCAGCTTACGCTTGCAGCCATCATGAACCGCTTGCCGTCCACCGCCCATCCCTTGGCCCGCCCGCCGGCCAGCCGCCGCGCGGCTGAAGCCGATGCGCTGGAGTGGGAGGAGCTACCCTCGCTGGCCGACGTGCTGCAGCGCTACCGCGAACGCGGCACGGCCGCGCAGGCGGCGGCACTGGCCTGGACCCACACGCAGCCGCAAGCGCTGGACGATGGCCGCTCCGCGCGCGTCGACGCCACCGTGCCGTTCGACGAGGTGATCGACGGCTTGCACACCCGCGAGCTGGTCGGCCCCGATCTCTTCGAGCACTTCTTCGGCACGCAGCAGCCGCGCTGAGCACCTCGGCCGGCGTGCTGCACGCCTAGAATGAGCCGATGCCTCGTGCCGTACTCCACCTCGCCAGGTGTGCCCTGTTGCCGCTGGCGGGCCTGGTGACCTCCACCGCGTGGTGCGCCACCCCGGCGGCCGTGCCGCCGTCCGCTTCGGCGGCTGCCAGCGCAACGGCCCCTGGCGCATCGATGCCGCAGGGTGCACCCAGCGAGCCGACGTCGTCCGCCGAGCCCGACGCCCGCCCGCCGCTGTCGGGCATCGGCCAACGCATCTCCGAACAGGCGCGACCACTGCTGCTGCAGGTGCGCACGCTGCTCAAGACGCAAGACAGCCAGTCGTCCGTCGGCTCGGGGTTCCTCGTGTCCGACGACGGCCTGCTGGTCACCAACTACCATGTCGTCAGCCAGTACGCCTTGCAGCCCAAGCGGCATCGGCTGGTCTACGTCACCCGCGACGGACGACAAGGCGCGCTGCAGCTGCTGGCTTTCGATGTCGTGCATGACCTGGCGGTGCTGCGCGCCGCCGAACCGCAACCGCTGCAAGGACGCGGCCGCATCGCGCTGCGGCCCCAGTCCGAGCCGCTGCCCCACGGCGCGCGCATCTTCGCCCTGGGCAACCCGCTGGATGTCGGTTTCGCGGTCTCCGAAGGCACCTACAACGGCCCGGTTGAGCGCAGCTTCCTGCCCACGCTGTTCTTCGGAGGCTCGCTGAGCCCGGGCATGAGCGGCGGACCCGCAGTGGACGACCGCGGCCGGCTGGTGGGCGTGAATGTCGCTGCGCGTCGAGACGGCGAGCAGGTGAGCTTTCTGGTGCCGGCCGATGCCGTGCGCCAGTTGCTCGCCCGCGCCGGCAATGCCAGTGCCATCGTCGAGCCGGCCTGGCCGGAGATCACCCGCCAGTTGCTGGCGCACGAGGCACACCTGGTCGAGCGCTTCGTCGCGCTGCCCTGGCGCGGCGCCGGTCATCCGCGCTACACGATCCCGGTCCCCCAGGAGACCTTCATGCGCTGCTGGGGCCGCGGGTCCGGCCAGGCGGTGCGTGGGTTGCAGTTCGAACGCTCCGATTGCGTGATGGACAGCCAGGTCTTCATCAGCGGTGCCCTGCGCACCGGGCACCTCACCGTGCGTCACGAGGCCTACG
>Ga0073899_10001354_pt1 | contig 22485 bp, 19 predicted proteins | sample KloWWTmetaKNB5Ph_FD_88975 | JGI IMG/M metagenome (GOLD analysis project Ga0073899, IMG submission 88975) | Active sludge microbial communities from Klosterneuburg, Austria, studying microevolution and ecology of nitrifiers - Klosterneuburg... | ecosystem: Engineered > WWTP > Aerobic digester >... | reverse complement strand
GCCTTCGTGATCACCGACAGCGGCGGCATCCAAGAGGAGACCACGTATCGCCGTGTGCCTTGCCTCACTCTGCGTCCCAACACCGAAAGGCCCATCACCATCACCATGGGGTCCAACCGCCTCATCGGCTTCGACCTGCCGCTGTTGCAGGCGGCCATCGCCGACATCACCGAAGGCCGCGCCAAAAAAGGGGAGGTGCCGCCCCTGTGGGACGGCCACGCCACCGAACGGGTCTTTGACGTGATCGAAACGCTGTGATCGTCTATCTCACTTATAACGACCAGCCCTCGGGCGTCTACTGGAGCCAGGTGACGGACGTGGTGGCGCACCTGAACACCTTGGGCGGCCCGCGCGTGCGGCTGGTGGCGTTGGTGAGCGTCCGCGATCTGCGCTCCACCCGGCGAAACATCCGGGCGCACTGCCCCGATGCCCTGTGCTGCCGATGGTACCGCAGATGAAGCGTTGGCGGAACAATGCCTCCATCGTGAATATGGTCTGCCGCCTTTTGCGGCCCACGGGTCTGATGGTGCGCGGTGCCTTGGGCACATGGTTGGCCCTACGTGCGCGGGACAGGGGCCTGGTCAAGAAAGTCTGCTTCGATGCCCGCGGTGCGTACGCTGCCGAATGGGAGGAATACCGCATCATCGACGACGACGCGCTGATCGCCCAGTTCCGGCCCGTGGAAAATGAAGCAGTGGCCCAAAGCGATTTCCGCTTGGCCGTGAGCCAGGCGCTGGTTGACCACTGGCGGGAACGTTATGGGTACGCAGGGAATGATCATGTGGTGATCCCCTGCACCTTGGGCGAGGACCATTTGGAAGTGGTCGCAGAAAAGCCCACAGAACGGAACGGGGAGGACGTAGTGCTCGTCTACTCGGGGTCAACGGCCGGATGGCAATCGTTCGAATTGTTGGAGAACTTGATGAAGGAAGCCCTGATCGCACAACCACAGGTGAAGGTCTTGTTCCTGAGCCGCCCTGACCCGCGCATCGATGCCTTGGGCCAAGCCTTCCCCGGCAGGGTGGACCGCCAATGGGTGAGGCCGGCGGAAGTGGCGGCGATCCTCGCCGAATGCGACCATGGCATACTGGTGCGCGAGAACAGCATCACCAACCGCGTGGCATCGCCCACGAAATTTGCCGAATACCTCCGTGCCGGCCTGAAGGTGGTGGCCCCGGAACACCTCGGGGACGTCTCCGCCCGGGTGGAACGTGAGGACCTCGGATGCGTCTGGCGACCGGGGCTGCCGTTGGCCCCGTTCAAACGGGTAAGCCCGGAGGACCGCCGTCGTCTGGAGCAACTGGCATTGACAACGCTGACGAAGAGCGCGTTCGATGGCGAGTACCGCCGAGTGTTGGAGGCGCTGCGGTAAGTTCGAAGACGTTGCGGCACAGGACTATCGCCTCTGGTTTTATTCGTCCTTCACTGGCGTCCGGGAAAACCATAGCCACGTTCTGTTGCGACCCCGGCTAAAAAGGCCGGGGTGACGACCATAGGGGAAGTTGCTGCTTGGGAAGCTGCGCCCAGCGCGGCTTTCCAAGCAGCAACTTCAAGAGCGAATGTCATTCCGGGCCTTGACCCGGTATCGCAAAAGAACGGACAGGGGTTATCCATTGAATCAAGGCCCTATTCTCTCGGATATCCGTAAGGGATCCGGTGGCCAACCTTTTCCTGAAGGCTGCGCTTTTTATCCCTGTCCGCCAAAGGGCTAATTTCGCGGCCCATGGCCAGAAAAACATTGATCACCGGTGGTGCGGGTTTCATCGGGTCCGCATTGAGCAAGCATTTACAAGGGGCGGGCGATGAAATTTCCGTGGTGGACGACCTCTCCTTCGGGCGGCGTGAGCTGGCCGGGGTGCTGGACGAGCGCTTCTTCAAGGCGGATATCCGCGATGGGGCGGCGATGCGCCGGATCCTGGCCGAAGTGCGCCCCCAACGCGTGCTCCATCTGGCTGCCGTCCACTTCATTCCCTATTGCAATCAGCACCCTGCGGAAGCCGCCGACATCAACATCAACGGGACCGTGCAGGTGCTCGATGCCGTGGAGACCTGTTCGGACGTGGAGCAGGTGTTCGTGGCAAGTACCGCAGCCGTATACCCCATCGCCGATGGCGCCATGGCGGAGGACCATCCGCTGGGGCCGATGGACATCTACGGGACAACCAAACTGGCCACGGAGAAGATCGCTCGGGAATTCCACTACCGGGTAGGCGTCCCCTTGGTCATCGGACGCTTTTTCAATGCCTTTGGGCCGAACGAGACCAACCCGCACCTCTTCCCGGAGATCCAGCGTCAAGTGCTGGAGGGTGCGCGAGCGCTGCGCTTAGGCAACCTCGACCCCAAGCGGGACTACATCCACACGGAGGATATGAGCCGTGCCATCGAGGCCCTGCTGGACCGCGCGCCGAAAGGTTGCGGCGTCTACAACATCGGGCGTGGCATCGAATACAGCGTGCGCGAAGTGGTGCAGGCCTTTGAACGGCAGCTCGGCGAAACACTTTCCATCGAGGTGGACCCGGCAAGGGTGCGGCATGTGGAACGCATGCACCTGTTGGCCGACGTGGCCAAATTGAAGCAAGCCACCGGCTGGGAGCCCCGCTGGGGCATCGATGAGGGCGTGGCCACCCTGCTGAAGGAGAACGTCGCCACTTGATCCACGGATGAAGGTCGCGATCGCCACGGACGGCGTATTCCCCGAGGCCATGGGCGGCATGCAGCGCCATTCGCGGCTGTTGGCGGAGCACCTTGCACGCACCGGGGAGGTCGAGCTCACGGTGCTGCACCCGCATCCCGTGGGCTTATTCAGCGCTGATCTTGGCATTCGCGAGGTCCATGTGCCGCCCATGGACACGGAAAAGTTCTACCTGCGGGAGCTTTGGCGGTACAGCAAGCGGATGGGTGAAGCGTTGGAAGCAGTAGTTCCGGACGTGGTGCTGTCGCAAGGATTTTGTGTCTGGCAGGGCATTGGCCGGTTCAGTGAAAAGCTGATCACGCATCCGCACGGGCTGGAGATGTTCCAAGGCCTTACCCGCAAGGAACGTGCATTGGGCGCACCCTTCCGGATGGCATTGCGTCATATCGTGCGTCGAAGCCATGCCGTGGTCTCCTTGGGCGGAAAGCTCACAGGGATCTTGGAAGGTGTTGCCCGCGGTTCCGCATGTAAGGTGGTGGTGATCCCCAATGCGGTGGACGTGCCAGAGGAAGAGGGCGCGTTGGGAAGTGCGCACGATAAGTCCAACAACGCCACGGACCATGTTCCCGGGCCACTTGTTCTGCTCTTTTTGGGGCGCTTCGCCTTCAACAAGGGCATCGACGTGCTATTGGAAGTGGCCAAAAGGCTGGTCGCCGAAGGAAAGGGGAATGAGGTCCGCTTCGACCTGGCCGGTACGGGTCCTTTGTATCAGGGGATCAAGGCGGAAGGGGTCCCACCGAACGTCAGCTTGCTGGGCCGTGTGGACGATGCCGAACTGGTCTCCCTCTATTCCACTTGCGACGCATTTGTCCTGCCCACCCGTTTCGAGGGCATGCCAACGGTGGTGCTGGAGGCCATGGCCCAGGCGAAGCCCGTCTTCGTAAGCGATGTGGGCGCCACGGCCGAGCAGGTGGACCGGCTCAACGGCTACCTGTTGCCCCCGGGCGATGTCGAAGCGCTCCATCAGGCCATTCGGTCCTTTTGTGCACTATCCCCGGAAAGCCGCGGCAAGATGGGTCGTCAGAGCTTCGACCGGGTGGGGGAGTTGTTCAGTTGGCCCGCTGCGACCATGCAATTCCTGCGCTTGTTCCGCGAAGTGGTCAGGCTAACACCTCGCTGATCAGCTTGTCCGTGATCGTGGCCAGCAGGTGTTCGCTATGATCGGCGTTCCGATCGATCTCGATCGTGCGTTCACCGCTGATGATGCGCGGCAGCTCGGTCACGAGTTCCTCCACGCGCAGTGAATCGCCGAGCTTGCGCCCCACGATGGTGCGGCTGACCACGCCGGGCTCGCCGATGTGCAGGATGGGCCGCCGCAGATGGAAGATCTCATTGAACTTTGTCACCATGATGTCTTTCTTGTTCCCGGGAAGAAAAGCGAGCACGAGATCAGATCCCGCGATGCGTTCCAGGATCTCCTTCGGAGGTAAAGGGCTGTGGAAGTGGATCTGCTTTTCCAAGCCATGGTCTTTGGCCAGTTGCTCATACGGCCTGGTCCCATCCCCGGTGATGAACAGATCGAACCGGCATTTAGCGAAAACGGCCGGGTGCTTTTCCCGCAGCGCTTTGAAGGCTTCCATCAGGGCTTGGAGATAGCGTTCCGCCTCCATGCTGCTGTAGAGGCTGCCCGCATAGATCATCTTGAACATCCCGTCATCCACAGGTGATGGTGCCACATGAAGGTCGTCAGGGTCCACGGCGTGGGGGATGGTCGCATACTGTTCAGGGGCACCACCATACGTTGAACGAAGGTGCTCCGTGATGGAGGAGGTGGACGCGATGAGCTTGTCAAAAGTTCTGGCCACCATGGCTTCCCGGTCCTGCTCATGACGCATTCGCTCGGGGGCCAGCGTACCGAAGCCATAGTCGGTCCCCCAAGTCCACGGGTCCCTGAAGTCAGCCACCAGGTGCAGTTCCGGGAACGGCGTTTTCAGTTCCGCAGCGAAGGCCATCAGGCTGAAAGGCGCGCCGGTGACGATCACGGTACGGATGTCGTGTCCGCGTATCAACCGACGGCTTTCCGCCAAGAGCCGACGTCTCCAGAATACGCCGGGGTCGTAGATGTTGCCCCGCACCAGGAAAGGAAGTAGGTTCGACCAGACCCGGTACATCACTTTTTCCACTACGGAAGTGAGCGGTCGCTTGGTCATTACGGCGGGGTAGGCGTGGGGCAACGGATGGTGGACGATCCCCTCGTGCCGGGTATCCTCGCTCCAAAGCGAATCCATGCGGCCTTTGCTGCCCGCACTGCGGATCACGTGCACCGTGTACCCGCGCCGTGCAAGCTCTTTGGCGAATTTGGCCCAGCGTCGGCCACCGATCCCCCGCACAGGGGGAAAGCCATGGCAGATCAGCAGTATCGGTCCGTATTGCGACATGGTGCGGCTCAAGGTTCGGCGAAGATCTACTTATACCAGCACCTCTTCCACCAACTGGTCGGTGAGGTTCGCCAGCAAGTTCCCACCGTGGTCCGCGTTCAGGTCGATCTCGATCGCGCGTTCCCCACTGATGATCTTCGGTAATTCGCTCACCAATTCATCGAGGCGTAGCGAATCCCCCATCCGCCGGTCCGTGATCGTCCTGCTCACCAAGCCCGGGTCCCCGATATGAAGAATGGGGCAGCCCAAGTAAAAGATCTCCGCGAATTTCGTGACCATCGTGTTCTTCTTGTCCCGGGGCAGGAAGGCCATCTCGATATCGGAGGCCGCAATCCGCTTCATGATCTCCTTGGGAGGCAAGGGTGCATGGAAGCGCACCGTCCCCTCCAGTCCTTTATCCTTCACCTGTTGCTCCAAGGCCTGGGTTCCATGGTCGGTGATGTACAGATCGAACCGGCATTTGGCGAACCGTTCCGGCTTGGCCTCCTTCAGTGACGCAAAGGCTTCGAGCAGCAGCGCGAAATAGTGCTGGGCCTCTTTTGTGCCGTACATGCTGCCCGCATAGATCATTTTGAACTGACCGTCCCGGACCTTTGTCGCGGGCCTCTCCAGATCCTCTGGGTCGATGGCATGGGCCAGTACGCCTAGGCGTTCCGCTGGAACCCCATGTGCTTGCCGCAAATGATCGATGACGGCGGGATGCGGTGAAATGAGCCTATCACTGACCCTGGCCACCAAGGCTTCCAAGTGCTGCTCATGTCGCAGGCGCTTGGCCCCGATGGTCTGATAGCCGTAGTAGTTGCCCCACGTCCACATGTCGCGGAAATCGGAGACCAGATGGATGCCCGGGAAACGTTCCTTCAGTTCCGTGGCGTAGGCCATCAGGCTGAACGGGGCACCGGTGACGATCACATTGCGGATGCCGTGCTCGCTGATGAGCTCGCCGGCGACGTCCAGCAAGGGCTTCCTCCAGAACAGCCCCCGGTCATACCAGTTGCCTTTGGTACAGAGGGGCAGTATGCGCTTCCACAACCCATAGCCCAACTTATCCCACAACGTTGTGGCCGGCCACCGGGTCATTGCGCCGGGATAGCGGTCGGGCAGCGGATGGGCGATAATATTGGGGTTCTTGACGTCATTCGTCCACAGCGAGGTCCGAACCCTGGCCGTTGTGGAATTGCGGATCACATGCACCGTATAACCCCTGTGCGCCAGCTCCTTGGCAAATTTTGCCCACCTGCGTCCCCCGATCCCGGAATTCGGAGGAAACGAATGGCAGATGATCAGGATCGGCTCTCCGGGGCGCATTTGTTCGCGAAGGTAGATGAGTGTAGAGGAAGTATGCACTACATGTTTTGGTTAGCTTGGCGGCCCGTATAAAGAGAGATGTCAAAACACGCGATCATCACCGGGGGGGCCGGTTTTATCGGCAGCCATCTGGTGGACAGACTGCTGGATGAAGGAGGCTGGAAGGTGACCGTGGTGGACAATTTTCATCCCTTCTACCCGCGTGCCGTCAAGGAGGCCAACGTACTTGCTCACCGCTCCCACCCGTCCTACACGCTTCTGGAGGGGGATATCGTGGATGAGGAGACGTTGGACAAGGCATTCGCAATGGCCTCCGGTGCGGATACGACCGTGGTGCATCTGGCGGCCTTGGCCGGGGTCCGCCCCAGTATCGCCGATCCACTGGCCTATCATCGTGTCAACGTCACCGGAACGTTGAAACTGCTCGAGAAGGCGCGTTCCAACAAGGTGGCCCATTTCGTGCTCGCCAGCAGCAGCAGTGTTTATGGGGAAGATCCCCATGTCCCCTGGAAGGAATCCTTGACCGGTCTGGCACCGATCAGTCCGTACGCCGCCACGAAATTGGCCGCGGAGCAGTACACGCGGATGTACGCCCATCTTCATGGGCTGAATACCACGGCGCTGCGGTTTTTCACCGTTTACGGGCCGCGCCAACGCCCCGACCTCGCCATCCATGCGTTCTTCAAGAAGGTGATCAAAGGCACGCCCATCCAGCAGTTCGGGGATGGCTCCACACGTAGGGACTACACTTTCGTGGACGATATCATCAGCGGGGTGCGCGGTGCCATGGACAGGTCCCTCCGGACGGAGGACGGTAGGGGCGCGTTCGAGATCTTCAACCTGGGCAATTCGGCCACCGTTCCCCTGCGCGACTTGATCGCCGCGATCGAGAAGGAGGCCGGACGGAAAGCCATTATCGAGGTCCGGCCCGAACAGCCCGGCGATGTGCCACAGACCTTTGCAAGCGTGGAAAAGGCCAAGGAGCACCTCGGCTATGTGCCCGTCACCGGTATCACACAAGGCCTCAGGCATTTCCACCGGTGGTACGATGAAATGGCGGCTGCCCGCAGCACCGTGAACAAACCGTAGATCGGAGGCATTCATGCGTACCATCGGGATCAGCCATAAGACACGGTACTGGCAGCATTACTGCTTCTCCAACCCGCCTGCTGGCTATCGCTATGAGCGGAAGCTTGATATTCCCTGGCACATGATGGGGGTCAAAGCGGAATTTCTGGCAAACACCAAGTTCTTCATGCCCTTTTCCCGCGCTGATCTGCTTCACACGTACAATGGCGTGGTCGCGAACCCCAGGCCCTGGGTGATCGAAGTGGAGGATTACATGCCGCGGTATGAGACCATGAGCCCGCGGAACCCCTTGTACAAATGGGCGCTGCGGCGGCTGGAGGGGAACGATTGCAAGGCCATGATCTTCACAAGCCGGAACGCCATGCGCCGCAATAAGGAGCACTTGCTCGCGGCGGGCGTGGACATCGGCAAGATGTCCGTGGTCTACCGAGCAGTGGAGCAGTACGCCCCCAAGCCGCGCGATGAACGTTTTTTCACCATTGTTTTTGCGGGCAATGGCTTTTACAGGAAAGGCGGCGTGGAGTTGTTGAAAGCGTTTAAGAGCTTGGGAAGGCCGGAAGCACGGCTCGTCATCATCAGCACCCTGGAGGTCGATTGGGGCGTCTTCCCCGAGCAGGAGTTGATCGCATGGGCCGAACGCACCATAGCTGAAGATCCCCGGATCACCCTGCACGCGAAGCTCCCCCACGATCAGCTTATCGACCAAATGCGCTCCGCGGACCTTTTCGTCAGTACCACGTTCCTGGACCCGTTCAACAATACAGTGCTGGAGGCCATGGGCACCGGTCTGCCGGTGATCTGTTCGGACGCCGGGGCCATACCGGAAGTGGCACGGGACGGTGTGAACGGTTGGGTGCTGCCCGTGACCGGAAGGAACAGCGATGACATCGCGGAGGAGACCGGCGCGCGCATCTTGCAGTTGATGGATGATCCGGCGCTGCGCGGGAGGATGGGGAATGCCAACGGTGCCATCATTGCGGAGCGCTTCACCTTGGAAGTGCGGAATGCGGCCCTGATCAAGTTGTATGACAAGGCGTTGGGTGGCCGCTAAGCAGGACTGCGATAGGCAGCGGTCATCACCATTGCGGTCAGACTTGATGTTCCGGGTTGTTCAATGGGCGGGGCCCCGACCGCTGAATGCCCTGCTCGCGGGGCCTGCTACATGGGCCACCGGTTACATTTGCCGCCCCCCGGGCTGAACAGCCCTTCCGTTTGGCCATGAAGCAGTTCCTCCGAGAACATTACCCGTTATTGATCTTCATCTTCATCTGGGTGATCGTGGCGGCATATGCCGGGCTCCTGCTATACGCGGTCCTGCCCATCAGTGTATTCCTCATGCGCCGGAGCGATATGTGGCAGGACATCATGTTAGGATTTCTCATATGCCTGATATTTTCCGACATGAACATCGACATCCGGGAGATGGCCGTGATGAAAACGGCCAAGTACACCTATATCCTGGCAATGGCTCTCATTATCATTCTGGATCAGGCCCGGATGCGCCCGGTGGCAAAGGTGTTCGGGGTGTTCCTGCCGTTTTTCATTTACGCCTTCTTCCCGGTGCTCAATTCCTCCGTACCCGTTGTTGCCGTTGAAAAAACAATTTCCTACGCGTTGATATTTCTGGTCGTCCCGAATTATGTGCTGTTCAACTACAGGCGGCACGGTTGGGATTTTTTCCGGAATCTGATCTGGTTCATCGTCCTTGTTCTCCTTACGCAGCATTTACTTCCGTACCTCGGGCCGGTGAAGTGGGCCTATATCGCGGACCGGTTCCGTGGGTATTTCGGCAACCCTAACGGTCTGGCCATTTTCACCTACTTGGCCTTTGTCCTTTTCACGGTCATCAATCACTTGCGGAAGGACCTTTTCTCCACCCCGGCCAAGTTCTTCATTTATGCGCTGTTGATCTATTACGTCATCACTTGCGGCGCGCGTACCTCTCTGATGTCCACGTTGATGTTCGTGCTCTTCATTCAATTCTTCCGGATCTCCACCTTTCTGGGCATCATCTCCTTTGTTGCTTTTGTTGGTATTGGTGAGCTGGTATCGAGCAACCTTCCCGCCATCATCACCGCCATGGGCCTGCAGGACTACTTGCGCGTGGATTCCCTGGCGGACGGTTCGGGGAGGTATTTCGCATGGAATTTCGCATGGCAGGAGCTCAATACCCAGGGCTTCTTCTTGTTCGGGGGCGGCTTTGACAATGAGGCTTGGGTGATGAAGGAGGCGCGCGCCTACTTGGAAAGCCTGGGGCATCAGGGCGGTGTGCATAACACGTATCTGGCATTCTGGCTCAATACCGGCATCGTGGGGTTGATCCTCTTCTTGCGGAGCTTCGTGCTGATCTTCATCAAGGCCAGCAAGAACACCCCCATCTCCATGGCGATCATGTTCTCCGTGCTCTTCTCCATCCTTTATGAAAGCTGGCTCGCCGGGTCGCTCAGCCCCTATACCACCATGTTGCTGATCATCCTCACGATCGTCTCCGAGGACGAGATCATGATCTCCGCTGACCAAGGGGACCAACCTGTGCCGCTACAGGAGGAGGTCGACCCGGCCATGGAGCCTTTGGTCCTGCCTGCACGCTAACCGTTAGCTTCACGCGCCAAATTCATTCCCAATGCCAAGAATCCTAGTGACCGGCGGTGCCGGCTTTATTCCCAGCGCGCTGGCCATACGCCTTGCAGGCCTGCCGGATACGGATGTCGTCGCCGTGGACAACCTTTCCACCGGTGACCTCAACAAATTGGAACTGCCAAAGCATCCCGGCATCCATTTCATCAAGTGCGACGCCAACCGTTTCGAGGATATCAGCGGTGTGTTCTATGCCTATCGGTTCGACTATGTTTTCCACTACGCCGCCGTGGTGGGGGTGAAGCGCACCACGGACAATCCCGTGAGCGTGCTCCACGACATCGATGGCATACGGAACGTGCTGGACCTGTGCAAGAACACCGGCGTGAAGCGCGTGTTCTTCAGCAGCAGCAGCGAGGTGTACGGCGAGCCCGTGGAGTTTCCGCAAAATGAGCACACCACCCCGCTGAACAGCAAGCTGCCCTACGCTATCGTGAAGAATATCGGGGAGGCGTTCCTGCGCAGCTATTACAAGGAATTCGGCCTGGAATACACCACCTTCCGTTTCTTCAACACCTTCGGGCCCAAGCAAAGCAAGGACTTCGTCGTCAGTAAGTTCATTCGCGCGGCCTTGAAGGGGGAGGACATCCCCGTCTACGGGGACGGAGGCCAGACCCGGACCTTCTGCTATATCGACGATAACATCGATGCCACCGTGGCGGCCTTTAGGAACAACAAGGTTATCAATGATGTGGCGAACATCGGTAATGACTTGGAGACCACCATTCTGGACCTTGCCCAACTGGTGATCGAACTTACCGGTAGCTCCTCCCGCATCGTCCACTTGCCGCCGTTGGAGGAAGGCGACATGACCCGCAGGATGCCGGACATCGCCCGGATGCGCACCTTGCTTGGCCGTGACCTGTTACCGTTGCGCCAAGGATTGGAACGGGTGCTGGCGGATACTTCATTCATCTTGGGCTGAGCGCGGACCATGTGCGGCATTGCCGGGATCGCTTCATTGGATCTTGACGGGGCGCTCCCGGGATCCGGGGAAGCCGCAGTGCGTCGTATGACCGATGCCTTGGCCCACCGTGGGCCCGATGCCCAAGGCGTTTGGCAGGGCACACAGGTAGTGCTCGGCCATCGGCGGCTCAGCATCATCGACCCTGAGCCCGCCAGCCACCAACCTTTCCACAGTGACGATGGCGGGCATGTGATCATCTTCAACGGGGAGATCTACAATTTTCGCGAGTTGCGTGAAAGCCTTGTCGGCCACGTGTTCAGGACCAAAAGCGATACGGAAGTACTGCTGGCCGCATGGAGGGAGTGGGGAGAGGAAAGCCTGAACCGGCTGGAAGGCATGTTCGCATTTGCCGTTTGGGATGTCCGTAAAGAAGAGTTGTTCATCGCCCGGGACCGCTTCGGGATCAAACCGCTCTATCACTGCTCATTGGGCGGAAGACTATTTTTCTCCAGTGAAGTGAGGTCTCTTCTAGCCTCGGAACTGGTGCCCCGAAAACTCGATGAGTCCGCGCTGTGCGATCACCTGCGCCACGGGGCCGTGCATGCGCCGGCCACGATCGTGCAGGATGTCCAAATGCTATTGCCAGGCCATTCGCTCCGCTGGTCCAAAGCCGGGACCGCGATCAAGCCATGGTGGAACATGGTGGCCAGCACGAGCGATGCTTCGCTGGACCTAGCCCCGGGGGAAGTGCTCCGGGAAGTGCGTGACCGGTTTTCGCGTGCGGTGGAGAAGCGCATGGTGGCCGATGTTCCCTTCGGGGCCTTTCTAAGTGGTGGCATTGACAGCAGTGCGGTCGTTGGGGCCATGGCCCAAGCCACACAGGCACGGGTACACACCTTCACCGTCACGTTCGACGAGGCGGAATTCAGTGAGGCACGCTTTGCGAAGCTCATCGCTAAGAAGTTCGGTACCAAGCACACGGAGATCCGCCTGCGGCCGGATGATATGCTGCGATTTCTGCCTCAGGCTTTGGCGGATATGGACCACCCCAGCGCGGACGGGCCCAATACCTGGGTGGTGAGCAAGATGACCAAGGAGGCCGGCATCACCATGGCCTTGAGCGGACTGGGAGGCGATGAGGTCTTTGCGGGTTATGAGGTCTTCAAACGCTCCGTGGCCTTGTTGCGGAAGAAGGGTATCATGGCGGTCCCGCGGCCGCTGCGGGCATTGATCGGCATGGCCGTGAAGAGCCGGAAGCCGGGCGCCGCGGGTTGGAAGGCGGCCGAATTGCTCAAGCTGTCATCATGGAATATTGAAGACACGTATCCGCTGGCACGTTTGGCCTATAGCGACATGGAGCTGCGCAAGAAGTTACTGGCCATTGAGCTTCGCCCGGATGCCGTGGCCGCGGACGTGCGCCACTTAATGAACACCATGGGCGGTTCCCGGCTTGAACCTTTGAGCCGGGTCAGCATCGCGGAACTGAGCACCTACCTGCCAGACGTGCTGCTACGGGACACCGACCAGATGTCCATGGCACATGCCTTGGAGGTCCGGGTGCCGTTCCTGGACCACGACCTCACGGACTTTGTGCTGGGCGTGCCGGACGATCTGAAATACCCGCACACGCCCAAGAAATTGCTCACGGACGCATTGGGAGACCTCTTGCCCCGCGAAGTGACGCACCGGCCCAAAATGGGCTTCACCTTGCCATGGGACCAATGGATGCGTGACCAACTGCGATCATTCTGCGAAGCGCGCATGGAGGCTTTAGCGCTAAGGCCCCAGTTCAACGCCGTCGGCGTGAGCGGGCTGTGGCAGCGCTTTCTCGCAGGTGACCCCGCGGTGACATGGAGCCGCATCTGGACGCTGGTGGTTTTGGAGGAGTGGCTGCACGCCAACCGGATCGAGTAGGGCGTATGCCCGATCACTGACGTCCGAGATAATTATTCTCCAAGCTTTTTCGCGACCCCGGCTCGGGGGCCGGGGTGACAACCATGGGAGGGTCGGGTGCTCGAATGGCCGCGCTGGGCGCGGCTATTCGAGCACCCGACCCAAGAGCAACCGTCATTCCGGGCTTGATCTGTCCCCGGTAACGCCGGGGGCGGAAGTGTTGGCTATGATCATTTCGGAAGCCAGTGATCGCGAAGCGGTATAAGGTGAATGCCCAATAAAAAAAGGGGCCGAAGCCCCTCTTTCATTAGATCTGTCCGGTGATCAGAATTTCGCACGGCTCTTACGACCGATCCGCTTCTTGCCGCGCATCCAGTTGTAGCGCTGGCGGTAGAAGTTGGACTGCCCCCGCAGGACGTAGCTGTACGTAAGGGTCATGGTCAGGTAGCTGTCGTTGTGGGTGGGGTCTCCACGCTTGGTCCCGGCGGAATACTGTCTCGGGTCAGGGATGGGGCCGCTGCCATCGTCCACATAGGTGGATTGGCTGGCGAGATCTACCGAGAGCTGGCTGGGAAGGTCGTTCGGATCGGCATAAACGGTGCTGGCATCGTCGATGTAATCGCTGAACGTGGTGCGCCAACCGAAGTCCCAGCCGATGCGATGGCGGCGTTGGAAGGTGAAGTGGAAGCCCATGCCCGCAGGGATGGCGAAGCCCAAGCTGGAATAGTTCTCCATCTCCGTGGTGAGGTCACGCAGCTTGTAGTATTCACCGGTATGGTTGATCTGGCCTTTGGGATTGCTGTAGTAGACCGCACCTCCCACGTAAACGAATAGGCGGAAGTCCGTGCGGTACCGGCCCCGGCCGCCGAGGTCATTGTCCTGGAAAACGGTGAATTCGGGACGGGCGTAAAGCTCGAACATGTCGTTGCGGAAGCTCAAATTGCGCCCTACGCGCTCAGGGTTGGTGCTCAGATAGTCCCCACCTTGGATCCTGTAGTACATGAGGCCTGCGCTGACGGAGAAACTGCGGTTGAGCTTCCTGCGCGCAAAAGCGCCCACTGCCCAGCGGGTTTGTGCCAGCTTCATGTCCCAGATGAAATCCTGGCGCGTCTTCTCCTTGCCACCGAACTCACCCAGATAATTGGCACCGCCCAGATGGGCACCGATGTCCCAATCGTACTGGGCACGGGCCTCACCCGCCAGGGCGACCGTCATAAGCACCACCAGTGCCATGTGTATTCTTCCTGCCTTCATGCGATGGGTTCTCGGATTGACTGGCAAACTTAGGAAAAACAAGCCACGTTCAACGGAATTAGTCTCGCATTGGATATCAACAATATCCATGAGGAGGGCCGTCCTACCTTCGCAGCCCACTTCAATTAGACCCCTCGGCTCCTTGTCCAACCGCGTCACATCCCTGTTCGGCGTCCGCTATCCCTTGGTGCAAGCGGGCATGATCTGGAACTCCGGCTGGCGTTTGGCCGCCGCAGTGAGCAATGCGGGCGGCTTGGGCGTCATCGGCTCCGGGTCCATGTATCCGGATGTCCTGTTGGAACATGTTCGTAAGTGCAAGGCGGCCACCTCCCTGCCGTTCGCGGTGAACATCCATGCTCTACCCCGATGTGGACAAGCACATCCATACCGTGATCGAGGAGGGCGTCCCGATCGTGTTCACCAGTGCGGGCAACCCGGGGACGTGGACGCGCAAGCTGAAGGATGCGGGCATCATCGTGGTGCATGTCACTGCAAGCGTGAAGTTCGCCCGCAAGGCCGAGGATGCCGGCGTGGACGCCGTGGTGGCCGAAGGATTTGAAGCCGGAGGCCACAATGGGCGCGAGGAAACGACCACCATGGTGCTGGTCCCGATGGTCCGGGATGCCGTGCAGGTGCCGGTGATCGCCGCAGGCGGTATCGGTGATGGCCGCGCCATGCTGGCGGCCATGGCCTTAGGCGCGGATGGCGTACAGATGGGCAGCCGCTTCGTCTGCTCGGAGGAATCCAGCGGTCATGCGGCTTTCAAGCAATATGTGCTGGACAGCAAGGAAGGGGACACCCTGCTCACATTGAAGGAACTGGCGCCCGTGCGCATGATGCGTAACCCCTTCTTCGAGGAAGTGCGGCAGGCCTATGCCCGCTGCGCCACGCCCGAGGAGCTGAAAGCCCTGCTGGGCCGGGCCCGCGCCAAACGGGGCATGTTCGAAGGCGATCTGGAACAGGGCGAGCTGGAGATCGGACAAGTGGGGGCAACCCTGAAAGATGTGCTTCCCGCCGCCACGATCGTGGAGAAGGTCATGAACGAGTTCAAGGCGGCGCAGCAGGAACTCGCATCGCTTCATTTCGGCTGACCCGTGAAAATGTCAGGTCCCCGATGAACCGATCGATGGTCCACAACGTCTATTCCCCGATACCGATCCCCATGGAACCGCGTTGGAGGAATGTGCGTGACCTGAGCTTGATCCTGCTCCTGTTTTTTCCGGTCGTCCTGCGCGCCACCGTGCTGGACCCGCCGTCCCTGCGCTGCGCCTCGGTAGGCCCGGGGGGCAGCGCCGTGCTCACATGGGTCATTCCTCCCGATCCCACGGCAGAATTCCTACACTACGAAGTGTACCACGCTGCTTCCCTTGCCGGGCCCTATGCCTTGGTGGCACCTGTGCCCGTGTATGCGCAGACCAGCTACACCCATGTGGCGGCGGGAGCGAACGCGGCGGTACAGTACTACTACCTCGTCACCGTCTCCACTTCCGGTGCGCCGAACTCGTCCGTTCCGAGCGATACGCTGGCCACCCTCTTTCTCCAGGTATCGCAGAGCGTTCCATTGGGAAGTTCCGTGGTGGACTGGAATTTTCCACATCAGCCACCGCTGAGTTCCTCCGGAAGTGAAACGCGCATCGATCGGGAATATCCCCTCGGGACCTGGGCGCTGACGGACAGTGTGGCGAATACGGTCCACCACTGGTCCCAAGAGGTTTCCATCTGCGAGGACACATTGAATTTCCGTGTCCAAATACCTGATGCGTCCGGCTGCGTGTCCACCAGCAATACCGCCGGTGCCAACTTCCAGGACATCACCCCGCCCTCGGTGCCGAACATGGTGGACGTTACCGTGGACACGACCACCAACCAGACCGTGGTACACTGGGACCCCAGCCCGGAATTGGATACGGACGGCTATATCATCGTGCTGTCCACACCCGGGGGGAATGTGATCCTCGATACGCTCTACGGACGGCTGAACACCACCTTCATCTGGCCGTTCAGCGATGCCGGCGCAGGGCCGGAATCGTACACCATCGCGGCTATCGACACCTGCTGGAAGGGAACTCCGCCAAGCCCCAACACCAGCGCCACCCGCGATCCCCACACCACGGTCCACCTCTCCACCATTTACGATCGTTGCGCAGGGACCGTCCTCGTGGCGCGCACCCCGTACGTGGGTTGGCCCGTGGACCATTATGAGCTCTATGGCCGGATCGATAATGCAGGACCAATGAACCTCTTGGCCACGCTGGACCCGGTCACGGACCAGTACCTGAGCTCCAACGTGATCGCCGGTCATACCTACTGCTATGTCCTCAAGGCCATCGGTACGGAACCCGGCCATGTCTCCCTTTCCAACATGGCATGCCGTACTACTTCGTACCCGCCGGTACCCCAATGGAACTACGTGCGCACCGCGACGTTGCTGGGGAAGGACCATGTGCAGGTAACGGACAGTGTGGACCTGAACGCATTTACCCGGCGGCTTGTGCTTCAGCGGACCAACAACGGCCTGCCATGGGAAGACGTGGCAAGCGTGCCCGGTGGGACCGGCCCGGTGATCACCTTCGACGACCAGGACGTGCTGACCTCGGAACGCAGTTATACCTACCGCGTACTGGTGGAGGACAGCTGCGGGAACACCGTGGTCACCAGCAACCTGGGAACGACCATACTACTGACGGCATCACCGGACCTGGACGGGTTCAACCGGTTGCGCTGGAACGGTTACGTGCAGTGGGCGGGGGCGGTGGCCGGTTATGCGGTCTACCGCAGCGTCGCCGACGGACCGTTCCAGCTGATCGGCAACACGGCGATGGGGGAATGGGAGTTCGATGACGACGTGCAAGGCCTGGCATCCACGCCCGGCAAGTTCTGCTACTATGTGGTGGCGAACGAAGCGGGCAATACCTCCGGCATCGATGCGATCTCCACCAGCAATATCGCTTGTGCCATCCAGCAGGAGGAGGTCTGGATCCCGAACGCATTCATCGAGGGTGGCTACAACAATACGTTCCAACCGGTGCTTTCCTATGCCGATGTGGAACGATACGAGTTCACCATTTTCAACCGTTGGGGGCAACAGATCTGGACCACCTCGGACCGCTACGAGGCTTGGGATGGCCGGGTGGAAGGACGGCTTGTGCCCCAGGGCGTCTATGCCTACTACTGTTCCTTTCTGAACGGTGCCGGGAAGACCGTGGAGCGCCGTGGGACGGTCACGTTCCTGCCGGGCCTTTGACCGGTTGTCCACGGGCTGTTCACAAATAGAGGAAGTTGCGGACATCGTGATGATCGCGCCCGGACCGTACTTTTGTGCATGGAACGATCCACCTCCGCCCTCGCTCCCGAACGGAGCGAACGCCCGGTCCCAGCGGCCAATTCCTTTTCCGATCGCTTTGCTGCACAAGGCTTCACGTATGACGACGTCCTGCTTGTGCCGGCATACTCCGAAGTGCTGCCCCGCGCTGTGGACATCCGCACCCGGTTCAGCCGCAACATCACGCTGAACCTCCCCATCGTCTCCGCCGCCATGGACACGGTGACGGGCGCCGACCTCGCTATCGCCATCGCCCAGCAGGGCGGTATCGGTGTGGTCCACAAGAACCAATCGATCGCGGAACAGGCCAACGAGGTGCGAAGGGTGAAGCGCAGCGAGAGCGGCATGATCACCGACCCGGTGAAACTGCTCGAAGGCGCCACCGTGGGCGATGCGCTCCGCCTGATGGCCGAGCACGGCATTGGCGGCATTCCCGTGGTGGACAAGGCCGATAAGCTCGTGGGCATCGTTACCAACCGGGACCTGCGCTTTGAGAAGAAAATGGCCAAGCCCGTGGCCGAAGTGATGACCAGTGATAAGGTCATCACCGCCAAGCCGGATGTCACCATGGCCCAAGCCGCCGACATCCTGCAGGAATTCAAGATCGAAAAACTTCCCGTGGTGGATGCCAAGGGCAAGCTCGTGGGCTTGGTCACGTACAAGGACATCATCAAGCTGAAGCAAAGCCCCAATGCTTGCAAGGATCATCTGGGTCGCTTGCGCGTTGCTGCCGCTATCGGCGTCACCGGCGACAGCCTGGAACGCGCCAAAGCATTGGTGGCCGCCGGTGTTGACGCGCTGGTGATCGATACCGCGCACGGCCACCACATTGGCGTGCAGGACATGCTGCGCAGCATCCGCAAAGCCTTTCCAAAGGTGGACCTCGTGGTGGGCAACGTGGCCACCGGTGCCGCCGCAAAAGCCTTGGTGGACGCCGGTGCCGACGCCGTAAAAGTGGGCATCGGTCCCGGGAGCATCTGCACCACGCGCGTCATTGCGGGCGTGGGCGTGCCACAACTGACCGCTGTGCATGATTGTGCTCAGGCCATCGCGGGTAGCGGCGTTCCCGTGATCGCCGATGGCGGCATCCGCTACACTGGCGACATGGTGAAGGCCATCGCGGGCGGTGCGGACAGCGTGATGATCGGGTCGCTCTTCGCAGGCGTGGAGGAAAGTCCCGGCGAAACCGTGATCTACGAAGGCCGTCGCTTCAAGACCTACCGCGGCATGGGCAGCATCGAGGCCATGCAGCGCGGCAGCAAGGACCGCTACTTCCAGGACATGGAAGACGACATCAAGAAACTCGTGCCGGAAGGCATCAGCGGGCGCGTACCCTTCAAAGGCCCGTTACATGAGGTGGTCCACCAGATGGAAGGTGGTCTGCGTGCAGGGATGGGTTACTGCGGAGCGGCGGATATCGCAGCCTTGCAGCACGCGACCTTCATGCGCATCACCAGCGCCGGCATGAAAGAGAGCCATCCGCACGATGTATTCATCACGCGGGAAGCGCCAAACTATAGCGTAGGATAGGTCCGGACCCCGGAGCCGGCTGAGCAGGACTCGTCCGGTGCGATCACCGGATACTCTCCATCTTTCGCTGCAGGGCGTCCACCGTGCGCTGGACTTCAGCCTGCGTGGCCGCTTTGGCCTGTTCCGTCTTCTGTGCGTCCGGTAAGGCCTCGGTGTACTTGGAGACGTCCTTCTGCCCATCGGCCTCGGCCTTCATCGCCTTGGCCATCTTCGATTCGTTCTTGGTGATCTTGCCCCGGGCCTTTGTCAGCTTGTTCAAGTCCTTCGGGTCTTGACTGAGCGTCCATTTCTGGTTCAGCAGATCGATCTCCTTCTGCAGTACCGCGTGATCCCCTTGCAATTTGCTTCTTTCCTTGCTGGCCTTGGCCACCTTGGATTGGCTTTTGTTCAATTTCCCCTGCGTCTTATCGCTGGCTTTGCTGGCGCTCTCGGCCTTATTTCCGGCCTTGTCCAACTGCTTGTTCCAGTCGTCTATCTGCTCCTGCACAACCCCTTTGTTCAGCTTGACCCCGAGGTCACGCACCGCTTCGTTCAACTTCGCGTCGTTCCCGACCAAAGGGGTTCCGGCTTGAAGGAATGCTAACTTCAACGTACTGAGGTTGGCCTTCTTGTCCCTCTCGATGCCCGCCAGCAGTTGCACCGGACTTTCCGAGGCGGCCGGGAAAATCACATCGGAAGCGCTCAGCAATTTGCCCTGCTTTTTGAAAGAGGAGCCGGGAATGACCTTCTCCAGCAGTTTCGCCACTTGGGAATCGTCGGCCTCATAGACGGGGACCGTGCGCGCGGGCACCATCACCGTGTCGTTCATCAGGGAGTCTTGGCCCACGCCGATCGTTTTGTCCCAAGTGAGGGAAGTGCCGTCCTTCAACTTGTCCTGCGCGTGCAGGGTGGCGGATAGCGCGGCAGCGGCGAAGAGCAGTGAAAGGGTCCGTTGGATGGTGTGCATGGGGCTTGGGTTGCTTTGGCGAAGATACGGCCGTGGGCATGATGGAAACCTGATCAAAGTCGTGTACGACCGGCTTCCACGCCGAGCGCGAACAGCGCGATGTCATACTTCACGGGATCCTCCGCGTCGAAGAGCCGAAGGGCTTCGGTGAGCTCCATCACGCTTTTCCAATCGTCCTGTTTCCGCCGCAATAGTCCCAGCTCGCGGGCCATGCGGCCGGTATGGACGTCCAACGGCACATGTAATGCGTGCGTTGGGATGCGCTTCCACAGGCCGAGGTCCACGCCACGGTCGTTGGGCCGCACCATCCAACGCAGGAACATGTTGATGCGCTTGGCATTGCTGCCACGAGAGGGATCGGCGACATGTTTGCGTGTCCGCGCTTCATGAGCAGGTTCGAAGAAACGTTCCCGAAAGCTGGCGATCATATCGGCCATGGCCGGAAGGGGAGCATCGGGCGTGCTGGGCAAAAAGGCCGCTTCCAGTCCGCCGAACGTGGTGTGAAGATGACGAAGGCCCAGGATGAAGTGGCGCAGGTCGGTGGCGTTGAAGGTGCGATGGACGAAGTGGTCCAGCCGGTCAAGCTCCGCTTCCGAGGCATGCATCACGAAGTCGAACGGTTCCTCATCCATCGATCGCACCAGCTTCCAAGCATTGGAGATGATCGTCTTCCGTTGGCCCCATGCGATGGTGGCGGTGATGAAGCCGATGGTCTCCGCATCCTCACGCTTGCTGAACGAGCGAGGCACTTGGATGGGATCGAGCGCGATGAACACGGGCGTGGCGAAACGCTCGTAGGCCTCGTCCAGCAGGCCATGGATCTCCTTTGATGATAGCGATTGAGACATGGTCCAAAGGTCATTCATACCGGGGATGCCTCATCATGCTCATGCGGCTCCGGGGCTGTAGCGGATTGTTTTAATTTTCAGGTACCCAACCTCGAGCCACGCTCATGCGTGTAGTGTTACAAAGGACCCACCCCGAACCCCATCTCATGAAAACCACAGGAACAGTGATCACCCTCATCATCGCGTTGGCGGTGGCGGGAGGATGTAAGAAGGAGGAATCCCAAGGTTATTCGCCCACACCCACTACGAGCGATCCGGTACGGGCGATCATTACGGATGCCCGTATGAACGCCACGCAAATCTTTACGGTGAATGCTTCATTCGGCGGGGTGTTCGTGGGCAGCCACGGCACCGTGCTCACCTTCGCTCCGCATGCGTTCCGGGATCATCAAGGAGGTGTTGTCAACGGAGTTGTGACGATCGATCTCATGGAAGTGATGTCCGTTTCCGAAATGGTGCGTACGAACATCCGGACCGTCGCAATCGCGAATGGCACGAAATACATGCTTGAGAGTGGAGGGGCGGTACGCTTGCGAGCCACGGCTAGCGGGGAACAAGTAACCGTGGCCCCCGGGGCCGCGATGGTGAATTTTCCTGCGAACGCGCTCGATCCGGCGATGCTTCAATATGCAGGGGTCGAGGATGGAAATGGAGATGTGCTTTGGCAGGACCCTGTTGCATTGGCGGCGGATTCCGCGATCTTTCTACCTGACAGTGCAGGAGGCTGGATCACCGGTAACTACTACAATGCACCATGGCCTGCTGGAAATTTCGGAAGTTCCACCTGGCCACCCTACGATTTCATCAATTGCGATCATCCGATCCCTCCGGGAGGCGATAGCACGGACGTCACGATCAACCTTCCTGTTGGATTCGCGAACAATACCATGGTCTGGGTCGTGCTCCCTGCGATCAACTGCATGGTCTATTTGGAAGCTTCCTCGGCGACCGGGATCCGCGCGGGCTTTCCGGTCCGTGTTGGCCTGCAGGGCACCATTGTGGCGCTCTCGCAACAGAATGGACAGTACTATTCCTCATTCACGCCGATCACCATTGCGATGGACCATGAGCAGGCGATCACTATGCAGCCCACCTCCTTATCACAGTACCAAGCAGACCTGGATGGACTGTAGGTGCTGATTGGTGTGGAAATGCGAAAGGACCCGACCGGGTCCTTTTGCATTTGTGGCGTTCTGTGAACACCGATATCCGCTTGTCAATTTATGCTTTCGTGCATTGGACACTTCTGATGCGTGGACGGTCGGATCTGCTCAACGGACCATTTTGCCCATCGGTCCTCAACGATCTTTTAGGGCCTTCGTCCTGTTCGGTTGATCGCATTGGTCGCTGGATAAGCGGCCAGGTTTGTTGCCTAAGCTCTTCGGCCCTTGCCCCGAGCCTTCCAGCGGGTTTTTGGCCGGAGGAAGGACAGCCTTGTGGTTCACGGGCGGCGGGTTGCCGGGGCCTTTGCTTGTCCTTGGCGTACGACCTTCAGGCTTGGTGGTGATCGGATCGGGGTCGACAGGAGGGTCCACAGTGGGAATGGGACCTCTCACGGGAGGCACATACGTGTCGCCGGGGTCGTGTTCGACCGGTGGGGTCTTCCAGCCCACCCGGGCCGCGTCGGTGGAGTCGTTCGGTACAAGTCCGTAAGGCCCATCGTCCAAGTCCTTCTTCGCAT
>Ga0073899_10001352_pt1 | contig 22489 bp, 20 predicted proteins | sample KloWWTmetaKNB5Ph_FD_88975 | JGI IMG/M metagenome (GOLD analysis project Ga0073899, IMG submission 88975) | Active sludge microbial communities from Klosterneuburg, Austria, studying microevolution and ecology of nitrifiers - Klosterneuburg... | ecosystem: Engineered > WWTP > Aerobic digester >... | reverse complement strand
GCGGCTGATTCTGCTGTTGCTGACCGTCGCAGCGGCAGCCGGCGTGCGTGCCGAGTTCGGCCACTTCTTCGGCAAGGATCCGGGCGTGGCCTTGCTGGCCGTGCTGCTGGGCCTGAAGTTGCTCGAAGTGAAGGCCGCCCGCGACATCCGCGCCACCGTGATGCTGTGCTTCTTCCTGCAGCTGGCGATCTTCTTCGAAGACCAGTCCGTGCCCATCGCAGTGCTCGCACTGTGCGCAACGCTGCTCGCACTCGTTGCGCTGGTGGCCCTCGCCGACCCGCGCGGACACGACCGCGAGCGCCTGCGCGTCGCCGCCACGCTGCTGGCGCAGGGCCTGCCCTTCATGCTGGTGCTGTTCGTGCTCTTCCCGCGGATCGAAGGCCCCCTGTGGGGGCTGCCCGCCGACGCTTTCAGCGCACGCACCGGCCTCTCCGACACGATGAGCCCGGGATCGATCAGCCAGCTCAGCGAATCGGGCGCCATCGCCTTCAGAGCCCGGTTTGCCGGCGAGCCACCGCCGCGTCCGCAGCGCTACTGGCGTGGCCCCGTGCTCACCCGATTCGACGGCCGCAACTGGCGTGCAGGCGCTGTCACCGAGGCCGCCACCCCCTTTTACACGCCTGTCGGTCCGCGTATCGACTACACGCTGACTCTGGAGCCCCACAACCAACGCTGGCTTCTGGCACTCGACTTTCCCGGCGCAACGGGCGAAGCGCTGCGCCATACGGACGACTATCAACTGCTTGATCGACGCCCGGTACAGACACGCGTACGGCACGAACTCAGTGCCTATCCCGACACCCCGGTCGGACGCGAAGAACGCGAACCGGTGCTGGCCGCAGCCCGCCAGCTCCCCGCTGGGTTCAACCCCCGCACGCTGGCACTCGCTACCGAACTGGCGTCAGGCGCCAAGTCAGCCGCCCAGATTTTGCAGCGCGCAATCGACCATCTGCGGGGCGCAGACCTGCTCTACACCCTCAACCCGCCGCTGCTCGGAAGCCACAGCGTGGACGAGTTCCTGTTCGAGACCCGGCGCGGGTTCTGCGAACACTTTGCCTCCGCCTTCACCGTCCTGATGCGTGCGGCAGGCGTACCGGCGCGTGTCGTCACCGGCTACCAGGGAGGCGAGATCAACCCGGTCGATGACCACCTCGTGGTTCGCCAGCTCGACGCCCACGCCTGGAGCGAAGTATGGCTGGCCGGACGAGGCTGGGTGCGGGTCGATCCCACCTACCTTTCGGCGCCCCGCCGCATCGACGACGGACTGGCTGCCGCCCTGCCTAACGGCGAGTCCCTGCCCTTCACCCTGCGGGCAGACAATAACTGGGCGCGCAGCCTGCGATTGCGCATGGAAGCCTTATCCAATGCATGGAACCAGCGCGTTCTTGGCTACAATCCAGATCGTCAGCGCGAATTGCTGTCGCGCTTCGGTTTCGACCGCGACAGTGCGTGGGCCCTGGCGGGTGCCTTGGCAGCCTGTGGAAGCATATTTTTCGCTGCCCTGTTCATCTGGGTAAGTCGCAAACAAACGGCCGCAGACCCGCTTGATCGGGCGTGGCAAGGACTGAGTGACAAGCTCGCAGCGCGCGGGCTTGCGCGCCAGCCCTGGGAGGGGCCGCATGACTATATGCAGCGGGTGTCCCTGGCCCTCCCCCAATTCGCAGCCGTGATGCGAGCCCTTGGTGACGACTACGCCCGCTTGCGCTACGGCCCTCACTCGAATACGGCGCAGTTGGGCGCACTGAGCCGAAAAATCAAAGCCCTTCGATTGCCATGAAATCACTCCAAAGCTCTGTCCCAGTTCTCGATCGCCCGACAACGCGCAGCCTGTGGCACGGCCTTGTCAGCTGCGGGCTGGCACTGATCGCAATGCTGCCGGCGGACCCTGCCCTGTCGTCCTATGCAGAGCGTGACGAAGCACAGAGCTTTGCCCAAGAGTTGGCGACACGTCACGGCTTCGACCCGGCCAAGGTCAGCGCAGCGCTGGCGCGCGCGCAGCACGAGCCCGCCGTCATCAGATTGATCACACCTCCTGCGCGCAAAGGCGTGCGCTCGTGGCAAAGTTACCGCGCCCGTTTCCTCGACCGCACGCGCATCGACGGCGGCGTCGCCTTCTGGGAAGAACACGCCATCGACCTCGATCGCGCCACGCGCCAGTTCGGCATCCCGCCGGAAATCATCATCGCCATCATCGGTGTCGAGACGGTGTACGGTCGTCATGCAGGCAACTTCGAAACGCTCTCGGCACTGGCCACACTCGCCTTCGACTACCCGCCGCGGGCAGCACTGTTCCGGGGCGAACTCGAGGCCTTGTTTCTACTCGCGCGCGAACAGGGGCGTGATCCGGCCGAATACATCGGTTCCTTCGCTGGCGCGCTCGGGTATCCGCAGTTCCTGCCCAGCAGCGTGCGGGCCTACGCAGTCGACTTCGATGGCAACGGCCATATCGATTTCGACACCGACCCCATCGATGCCATCGGCAGCGTGGCGAATTACCTGCATGCACACGGCTGGCAGCCCGAAGCGCCGATCGCCGATCGCGCACGCCTCGCTGCCGGAGCAGACGCAAGCGCGCTGGTGGCAGCAGGCATCGAGCCCACACTGGAGCCCGAACGACTGACACAGGCCGGGGTGACGACAGTGCACGGCACGGCCGCTGCCGACCGTGCCACGCTGGTCGACCTTGAGACCCCGGGGGCAAATACCGAGTACTGGCTCGGCTACCGCAACTTCTACGTCATCACACGCTACAACCGCAGCAGCTTTTATGCGATGTCCGTCTTCGAGCTGGCCGAGACGCTGCGTCAGCGCCGTCTCGTCGACAGCATTCGAGCCCAGCGCGAACAGACCCAGAGCGATCGGAGCGCAGCGTCCGATGCCCAATACTAGTCGCTAAGTCGTCGCCTTCCGCATCATCATCCCGATCACCTCGAGGAGACCTCGCCGATATGTCTGCTCCCGCACGCGCCGCCTTTTCACCACTGAAACCCGCCGTCCTTCGCCTGGCTGACATCAGCTCGGCGCTGTGTGCCGGCTGGCGGGCGTTCCGCGCCATGCCAGGCATCAGCATGAGTTATGCCGCGGCGTTTGCCGTGCTCGGTGCGATCCTGTTTGCGGCCCTCGAATCAATGGCGGTCGCGCCACTGAGTCTTTCCTTCGCGGGTGGCTTCATGCTCATCGGCCCCGCACTGCTGGCCGGTTTCTTCGCCCTTGCCGACCGCGAGCGCGCTGGTCAAAAGCCGGTCGCAGGCGACATCTGGCAGGGGTTCAGGCAGATGCCACGCGGTGGCTGGGTGGTTTCATTTGTCTGCGCCCTGTTATTCCTGATCTGGATCACCGACGCAAGCACACTCTACGGCTTCATGATCGGTCGCGAGCCCGCCCAGCTGGCCAGGATGCTGACGGCCGATGACGCCATCAAACGCTTCGTGTTCTTCAGCTCGATGGCGGGCGCGGTACTGGCCTTCATCCTGTTTGCCGTATCCGCCTTTTCGATTCCACTGATCTACGACGGTCGAGCCGATCTGGTGTCGGGTGTGGTTGCCAGCGTCAGGGCCGTCTTCAGCCGCTTCGGCGTCGTCATGGCGTGGGCCTGCCTGCTGGCCACGGTGATCATCATCAGCGCAATCATCCTGCCCTTGCTGCTGGTGACGCTGCCGGTAATGGCGTATGCGAGCCGCGACTTGTACTTCAGGACCTATCCGCGCGACTGAGGCCAGAGCGGGGTCCCGCCAAGCGCGGGGCACTCACAACAGTGCGTCGCGCGAAATACCGTGGCGCTTCAGAATGCGGCGCAGATGTCCAAGGGCTTCGAGCTGGATCTGGCGAACCCGCTCGCGCGTCAGCTCCAGGCGCAGCGCCAGCTCCTCAAGGGTAAGCAGTTCGCACTCTTCAATGCCGTAGCGGTGCCGAATGACGAGCCGCTGCTTGTCGTTGAGTGTCTTGATCCAGTCGCGCACCAGCCCTTCGACCTCGGACATATGGATTTGCGCCTCGGGCGTCAAGGCGTGCTCATCGGCCAGTGACTCGCCAATCGACAGGCTGGGATCGATGTCGAGCGGCGCATCTAGCGAGGCAGTGTGCTCGCTGAGCCGCAGAATGCTGCGCACCTCATCGATTGTCTTGTCCAGCCGGTGCGCGATGGCTTCCAGAGAAGACTCCCCGTTGGCCGCGGCCTCGATGCTGCGTTGGGCGCGCAAGACCTGATTGAGCTCCTTGACCACATGCACTGGTAGTCGAATCGTGCGCGACTGGTTCATGATCGCGCGCTCGATGTTCTGCCGGATCCACCACGTCGCATAGGTGGAGAAGCGGAAGCCGCGCTCGGGATCGAATTTATCCAGCGCATGCATCAACCCGAGATTCCCCTCCTCGACCAGGTCCAGCAAGGGAATGCCGCGATTCAGATAGTGCTTGGCGATATTGACGACGAGGCGCAGATTGCGCTCGATCATGGTCTGGCGGGCAGAGAAATCGCCCTCGCGCACCTTTCGCGTAAGCCGCAGTTCATCAGCGGCGTTCAACAGCGGGTTGGCACCGATTTCGTTCAGATAGAGCTGAGTAACGTCACTGAAGAAGTCATTTTCCCGCACCTGAGTCTGGGTGCTGGCAAACACTTCCACCTCGGGCGGGAGATCCGGTTCATGACTTTCAAGGTCATCGAGACTTACCGGGTCTTCCATGCTCCCCCCTTCAGCGTGCTGGCAGATACTTCATCGGATCGACCGCCTTGCCCTGCTTGCGAATCTCGAAATGCAGCTTGGCGCGGTCGGATTCAGAACTTCCCAGCTCGGCGATCTTCTGCCCCTGGATAACCTGATCGTCTTCTTTCACCAGCAGTTTGTCATTGTGCGCATAGACCGAGTTGTACTCCTGGTTATGCTTGATGACAACTAGCTTGCCGTAGCCTCGCAGCCCGCTGCCAGCGTAGACGACCTTGCCCGCCGCTGCAGCCAGCACTGGGTCGCCGACGCTGCCGCCGATGTCGAGCCCCTTGTTCGAAGCCTCATTGTAGGCAGCCAGCAAACGTCCGGCCGAGGGCCACTGCCATTCGCCCGAGCTCGCTGGCTTCGCGGCTTCATCCGGCATTGCCGACGGGGGCGTCAACACGGGCGCTGCGCCCGGATTTGCCTTGGCCCACGCCTCATCGGAATAGGGCTGGCGTCCACCAACCGGTCCCTGCTTCAGCGGGGCAGCGGCAGCTTCCGTGCTGCCGGGTGCAGGAATCGGTACGGCGACCGCCTCCTGCCCGATCGGGATCGCGCTGGCAGACTCGCCGCCTTCCAGATCGCCTGGCCCGACGCGCAAGGACTGCCCGACCTGTATCTGGTTGGGGTCGATCAGCCTGTTCCAACTCACCAGGTCCGGCAGTGTCACGCCATACTGGCGGGCTATGCCGAGCAGGGTGTCACCCTGCCTGACGACGTGCATGCCCGCCTGCGCAGGAGGCTCGGTCACGGCCGCCGATGACGCCCCGCTGCCGTCGCGCACCGGCGCGGTCGCCGTCGAGGCGCAGCCCGCAAGCAGCACCGCAGCCAACGTGGCTGTCAGCAGTCCAGCAGGAGTATGTAGTCGAATTGCGTATTTCATTCCGTACCTGCGAGAAGGGGCACGAAGCGCACTGCCTCATGCCAGCTTTCCCGGTAAACATTGCCCTGTCGCTCGACCAGCAGCAAACGCTGCTCGCCCCCCCCTACCGGCACGATCAGACGCCCGCCCGGCGCGAGTTGCGTCTTGAGTGCGGGCGGCAAACCAATGGCCGCTGCAGCGACGATGATACTGTCAAACGGCGCGGCTTCAGGAAGACCCTGACTGCCGTCCGCAACTTTTAGCCTGACGTTCGGTAGGCGCAGGGGCCGAAGATTGGCCCGCGCGCGATCCAGCAACGGTCGAATACGCTCAACCGCATAAACCTCGGTCGCCAGTTGACTGAGCACCGCAGCCTGATACCCACAGCCCGCTCCGACTTCGAGCGTGCGCCCCAGTTCGCGGCCGGCGCGCAGCAGTTCGATCATGCGTGCAACGACGAAGGGCTGCGAGATGGTCTGCTGAAAGCCGATCGGCAATGGCGTATCGTCGTAGGCGCTGTAGGCCAGCCCTTCCTCGACGAACAGATGCCTTGGCACGCCCTGCATTGCCGCCAGAACGCGCTCGTCGCGAATGCCCTGAGTACGAAGACGCTCGACCATGCGTGCGCGTGCGCGCATCGCCTGGCCGGCATCGGTGCTACGAATGTTCACCGCTTGAGCCAGTCAAAGACCGGGGAGATCAGCCCGGTATGCGTCAGATCGAGCTGCAAGGGTGTGACCGACACATGGCCATTGGCCACCGCGTGAAAATCGGTGCCCTCTCCTGCGTCGGCGGCGGCGCCCGCAGCGCCGATCCAGTAAACCGTCTCGTTGCGCGGCGTCACACTGCGCACCACCGGCTCCGCCTTGTGGCGCTTGCCCAGACGCGTGACCTTGACGCCCTGCAGGCGATCGTAGGCAACATCCGGGACGTTCACATTGAGCAGCACGGGCTGTGGAAACGGTTCGCGCATGAAGCGCTCAGCCAGGTCACGCGCGACCCGCGCTGCAGTTGTGAAGTCGGCAGCCGACTTGCTGACCAAGGAGACCGCAATCGACGGCACGCCGAGCAGGAATCCCTCTGTTGCAGCTGCGACCGTACCGGAATACACGGTATCGTCGCCCATGTTGGCACCGTGATTAACGCCCGACACCACCATGTCAGGCAGGTGATCGAGCATGCCGGTCACCGCGAGGTGCACACAGTCGGTCGGCGTTCCATTGACATAGTAGAAGCCGCTTGCCGTGCGCCGCAGCGACAGCGGACGGTCCAGTGTCAGCGAGTTGCTGGCGCCACTGCGGTCACGTTCGGGCGCCACCACCGTGACCTCGCCCAAGGTGCCGAGCGCTTCGGCGAGCGCTGCGAGTCCGGGGGCAAAATAGCCGTCGTCGTTACTGACCAGAATGCGCATTTGAAACCCAAGAGAAGAGCCGCCATCGCGGCTGTAAGACTTAAAATTTTAGCACAGCGGCCCCGCGGTCCGAGACACCCAGCCTGTGATGACAAAAAGCCGGCCGAAGCGGGTTGTTTTATCCTTTGACTGGGCGCTGAAGCAGGATTCGCATCCCGCATCTGACAGCAAGCCACGAAGGCTGGACACGAAAACGACCGTGGCGAGAATGATAATCATCATACCAAAGCCCTTGCTCAGCTCAACGCCACGGTGTCGTGGATAGGCTCTATAGAGAGTTGGAGCGATGCTGCGCGGTGAAGGCATTCGCGTCAGTCACCCTCGCCCCAAGATCGGACTCTGCTCCTGATCGACCGCATTTCAGGGGGAAGCTGGCCATCAGGCACGCCCGAGCCAAGGGGTGTTTGTGTTATCGTCCGCGCGACACGCGGAAGAGAACTCCAGCTCGGAGTCGCCGAAGGCGCAACCCCCCGGAACCGCTCAGGCAAAAGGACCGCGTGCGAAATACAAGTCTGGAGAGCGGTGCGAGCACCTGATCGTGCAGCGCACCCACCGAAGGGGCACTCGTTCGACCTCACGCCGCATATGATTCTGGTGGGCCGGCTCGACGCGAAATCTCTCAGGTACAAGGGACAGATGGGGCGAATCCGGCACGTTGGCCGCGGTCGCCCCATTCTGTTTACTACCGGAGCCTGGTTTCGATGAGTACACCTTCAAGACACACCCCGCTTCACGCAGCCCACGTCGCAGCCGGCGCCCGCATGGTTGACTTTGCGGGCTGGGACATGCCGGTCAACTATGGCTCCCAGATCGAAGAGCATCATACCGTCCGCCGCGATGCGGGAATGTTCGACGTGTCGCACATGCTCTCGCTCGACCTCGCCGGTCCCGATGCGACCCTCTTCCTGCGCGGCCTGCTCGCCAACGACGTGAACAAGCTGAGCGAGCCTGGCAAGGCGCTCTATTCGTGCATGCTCAACGAGCGTGGCGGCGTCATCGACGACCTGATCGCCTATCGCTTCAGCCCGAGCGACTATCGCCTCGTCGTCAATGCCGGCACCGCCGACGGGGATATTGCATGGATGCGCAAGCGCATCGCCGCTACGGGCGTCAACCTGACCCTCGACGCCCGGCGCGACCTGGCGATGCTTGCAATTCAGGGGCCGCGTGCCATCGAGCGCGCCATCGTCGCGATTGCCGAACTGTCCACGGTGCGCGGCATTCCCACTCCCTTCAGCGCCGTGCGCGCGGGCGACCTGTTCATCGCCCGCACTGGCTACACGGGTGAGGACGGCCTCGAAATCACCGTGCCCGCACATCGCGTCGAAGCCGTGTGGAACGCACTGCTCGCCGCTGGGGTGAAACCCTGCGGCCTGGGTGCGCGCGATACACTGCGCCTCGAGGCAGGAATGAATCTATACGGACAGGACATGGACGACGCCGTGTCACCGCTGGACTGCGGGCTGTCCTGGACCATCGACCTCAAGGATGACAGCCGCGACTTCGTCGGGCGCACTGCGCTCGAAGCCAATCCCGCCACCCGCCGCCTGCTCGGCCTGATTCTCGAAGACAAGGGCGTGCTGCGCGCACACATGAAGGTTTTTACCGCTGCAGGTGAAGGCGAAACCACCAGTGGCAGCTTTTCACCGACGCTCGAGCGTTCGATCGGCTTTGCCCGTGTTCCGCTTGCGACCCAGCCTGGTGACACCGTCGAGGTGGACATTCGTGGCAAACGACTGAAAGCTCGTACCGTCAAACTCCCGTTCGTGCGCAACGGAAAGGCCCTTGCCTGAGCCACCTGAGACCTTGCCCATGCCGGCAGCGCCTCCTCGAAACACGGTCCCCACCCATCCCATCCGGAGAATTCCATGAGCAATCTTCCCGCCAACCTGAAATACACCAAGTCCCACGAATGGATCCGCGTCGAAGACGACGGCAGCCTGACCATTGGAGTGACCGACCATGCCCAGGCCGCCCTCGGCGACGTCGTGTTTCTCGACCTGCCCGAAGCCGGTCGCAGCCTGGCTGCCGGCGAAGCCTGTGCCGTGATCGAATCGGTCAAGGCGGCATCCGATATCTATGCGCCGGTCGCGGGGGAAGTCGTTGCTGCCAATCAGGACGTTGTGGATGCACCCGAGAGCGTGAATGCTGACGCCTACGCAAACTGGCTGTTCAAGCTCAAGCCCGAGAACGCTTCCGACGTCACCGCACTGATGGACGCGGCTGCTTACGCAGCTGAAATCGCCCAGGACTGAACACCCCCCTCTGCCCGAGCTCTCGCGAACGATCATGACTGATTCCCTGCTTTGTGCTCCGCTTTCCCGGCTGGAGCAACACGATGCCTTCATCCATCGCCACCTGGGCCCGGATGCCGCCGAAGTCGCGCACATGTGCGCCGCGCTCGGCGTCGACGATCTCGACACCCTGATCGAGCAGACGGTGCCGGCCGGCATCCGCCTTGAATCCCCGCTTCCCCTCGCCGCAGCGATGCCCGAACACGAAGCGCTCGACCGGCTGAGCTCGATCGCGGCCCGCAACGTGATCAAGAAGTCCTTGATCGGCCTGGGGTACTACGGCACGCACACGCCAGCAGTCATCCTGCGCAACGTGATGGAGAGTCCGGGCTGGTACACCGCTTACACGCCCTACCAGGCCGAGATCGCCCAGGGCCGCCTCGAGGCCCTTCTGAACTATCAGCAGATGGTGATCGATCTGACCGGGCTCGAGCTGGCCAATGCATCGCTGCTCGACGAAGCGACGGCCGCAGCCGAGGCGATGACCATGGCGCGACGCGTGTCGAAGTCCAGGTCGAACGTTTTTTTCGTAGACGAAGCCTGCTTCCCGCAGACCATCGATGTTGTTCGCACACGGGCGCACTTCTTCGGTTATGAGCTGGTGTACGGCAAGGCGCAGGACGCGGGCGCGCAGGAGTGCTTCGGCGCACTGCTGCAATATCCGAACTTACGCGGTGAGGTCGTGGACCTGAGCGCGCCCATCGCCGCGCTGAAGGCACACGGTGCAGTAGTCGCGGTCGCCTCGGACCTGATGGCGCTGGTGCTGCTCAAGAGCCCCGGCAGCATGGGTGCCGACATCGCCCTTGGTTCGGCGCAGCGTTTTGGCGTGCCAATGGGATTTGGCGGGCCACACGCCGCCTTCTTCGCCACACGGGAAGCCTACGTGCGCTCGATGCCTGGTCGCATCATCGGCGTGTCGCGCGACGCACGCGGCAAAACCGCGCTGCGCATGGCGCTGCAGACACGCGAGCAGCACATCCGGCGCGAGAAGGCGAACTCCAACATCTGCACTTCTCAGGTATTGCTGGCGAACATGGCCGGCTTCTACGCCGTCTATCACGGGCCGCAAGGCCTGCGCACGATCGCCGCCCGCATTCACCGACTCACCGCCATTCTCGCCGCAGGCCTGCGCGACGCCGGCTTCGAAGCCGGCAATGGCGCCTTCTTCGACACCATCGAAGTCGAGGCCGGCGCACATGCCGCAGCGCTGTTCGAAGCCGCGGCCGCTGCAGGCTACAACCTGCGCAGCGTGTCGGGCACCCGCCTCGGCCTCTCGGTGGACGAAACGACCACGCGCGACGATATCGCCGCCCTGCTCGCCTGCTTTGGCGCCACCGGCTCGATCGCCGCCCTGGATGCGCGCCTCAGCGCAGCCGGCAGCAGCCTGCCGGACGAGCTGCTGCGTACCGACGCCATCCTGTCGCATCCGGTATTCAACACCCACCACACCGAACACGAGATGCTGCGCTATCTGAAAAAGCTGCAGAATCGCGATCTGGCCCTCGACCACTCGATGATCTCACTCGGCTCCTGCACGATGAAGCTGAACGCCACCAGCGAGATGATCCCGGTCACCTGGCCCGCGTTTGCCAACATGCACCCCTTCGCCCCGCGCGCTCAGGCTGCGGGATACCTTGAGATGATCGAGGGGCTCGCCGTCTACCTGCGTGCCGTCACCGGCTTCCCGGCGATCTGCATGCAGCCCAACTCCGGAGCCCAGGGCGAGTACGCTGGTCTGGTGGCCATCGCGCGCTACCACGCCAGCCGCGGCGAAACGCAGCGCAAGATCTGCCTGATTCCCAAGTCCGCGCACGGCACCAATCCGGCCACCGCGCAGATGTGCGGCATGCAAGTTATCGTGGTCGATTGCGACGACAACGGCAACGTCGATGTCGAGGACCTGAGGGCCAAGGCCGAAAAGCACGCGGCCCAGCTCGCCGCCCTGATGATCACCTATCCCTCGACGCACGGCGTGTTCGAGGAGTCGATTCGCGAAATGTGCGCCATCGTGCATGCCCAGGGTGGCCAGGTCTACATGGACGGCGCCAACCTCAACGCCCAGGTCGGCCTGACCTCGCCGGCGACGATCGGTGCCGACGTGACGCACATGAACCTCCACAAGACCTTCTGCATCCCGCATGGCGGCGGCGGTCCCGGCATGGGTCCGATTGGTCTCGCGGCCCACCTCGCGCCCTTCATGGCCGACCACGTGGTGCAGCCGACCGGCAGTGTCGACCGGCCCAATCTCGGCCAGGGCGCGGTCTCGGCTGCCCCCTTCGGTTCGGCCAGCATCCTGCCGATCTCGTGGACGTACATCGCGATGATGGGTGGCGAAGGGCTCAAGCGCGCGACCGAGGTGGCCATCCTCAACGCCAACTTCCTCGCCCAACGTCTCCAGGACGACTATCCGGTGCTGTACACCGGTAGCCAGGGCCGCGTCGCGCACGAGTGCATCCTCGACATTCGCCCGATCAAGGCGGCCACCGGCATCTCCGAGGTCGATATCGCCAAGCGCCTGATGGACTACGGCTTTCACGCACCGACAATGTCCTTCCCGGTGCCGGGCACAATCATGGTCGAACCCACCGAGTCCGAAGATCTCGCCGAACTCGAACGCTTTGCGGCAGCCATGATCGCAATCCGCAACGAAATCCGCGAGATCGAGAATGGCAACTGGCCGGCCGACGACAGCCCGCTGAAGAACGCGCCGCATACTCAGGCCGACATCCTCGGCGAATGGTCGCGTCCGTACTCGCGCGAGCAGGCGGTGTTCCCGCTGCCCTGGGTGGCGGACAACAAGTTCTGGCCGAGCGTCAATCGCGTCGACGACGTCCACGGCGACCGCAACCTGTTCTGCGCCTGCGTGCCAATGAGCGACTACGAGACCTGAGTCCGCTAGAATCCGTTCGCCTTGAACCGAAGCCACGCTCTCACGGCGTGGCTTCTTTTTTGTGTCGGATTCATGCCCGACACACCACGTTCAAGAACCCACAAGATGTCGAAGCCTCGTGATACATCCCGGCCACTCTGGCTCAGCCTGCTGCTCGGCCACCTGGCATTGCTGGCCGGCCTGCTCGCATGGATCGGCTGGCAGACTCGCCCGGTCGACATGCATGCACTTCAGCTCTCGGAAGGGGAAAAGCTGAAATGCGTGTCTTATGCGCCCTACCATCGCCCAGGGCAGACACCGCTCGACGAAAGCCAGCACATCTCGCCCGAGCAGATCGCCACTGACCTGGGCGCACTGGCCGGAATCACCGACTGCGTGCGCCTGTATTCGATTGATCAGGGGCTCGACCAGGTGCCAGGCATCGCGCGAACGCTCGGTATCAAGGTTCTGCTCGGCGCGTGGATCGGATTCGATCGCGACAAGAACGCAAGCGAACTGGATCGCGCCATAGCGCTCGCCAACGCCAACGCCGATGTCGTCCGCGGCCTGATCGTGGGCAACGAGGTCCTGCTGCGGCGCGAGCGCACAGAGGACGAGATGCGCGCCCTGATCCGCAGCGCGAAGGCGCGCACCACGGTGCCGGTCACCTACGCCGACGTGTGGGAATTCTGGACCCGGCACGACAGCCTGGCGAAGGAGGTCGATTTCGTTACCGTACACATCCTGCCCTTCTGGGAGGACGAACCCGTCGACATCGAACATGCGCTTGAGCACGTCATCGCGACCCGCGGTCTGGTCGGTGAACATTTCGCCGGCAAGCACATTCTGATCGGCGAAACCGGCTGGCCCAGCCAGGGACGACAGCGTCAGGCCTCGCGCCCGTCACAGGTCAACCAGGCGCGTTATGTCCGGGAATTCGTACACCAGGCCCACGAAAGGGGCTGGGACTACAATCTGATCGAGGCAATCGATCAGCCTTGGAAGCGCAAGCTCGAAGGAACGGTCGGCGGGTTCTGGGGCATGCTCGATGCCAGCACCCTGGCGCCGAAGTTTCCTCTCGCCGGGCCGGTGGCAGAGCGGACGAGCCTGCATGGACTCATTGCCGGCGCCGCCGTCGGCGCACTTGCCGGTCTGCTCCTTGGACTGAGCCGCAGTTGGGGCGGAGTGCTGCGGCGGACGGCACTCGTGGTGCTCGGCGCGACAAGCGGCCTGATCGCCGTGCTCCATGCCGAACACGCCCTTCTTGCCTACCGCGACCCCCTCGAATGGAGCGTGCTCGGAGCCATCGCCCTGTGCGCCATCCTGCTGCCCCTTGCCCTTGCGCTGTGGCGTGGCTCACCGATTCCAGCGGCCGATCACGCCTGGCGAAAACTATGCGAAAAGGGTACGAACATCGACATTGCGGCCGTGCTGGGGCTGCTACGCGGCCTGATCCTGTTTGCCGCGGCGATTGCGGCCCTGCTGCTGTTGGTTGATTCGCGCTACCGTGACTTTCCCGCCCTGCTCTATTTGGGCCCTGCTGCACTGCTTGGCATACTCGGCTGGATACAGACAAGCTACGGTCGCGCCGAGCGAATCTGCGCCGCGCTCATCGCCGCCTCGGTGATCGGCCGCAGCCTACCCGAGCCGGCGAACCCCCAGGCCATCGCTTGGCTGCTGACCGGGCTTGTCCTCGCCCTGCCCGTGCTGCTGGCGCGGTCGTGCGAGCACGAAGAGTGACAACAAGACACCCACGGCCGCCGGGTCGTAGCTATAGAACACCAGCCCGGCCAGGCCGCTCAGCCAGCCTACCCATGCCAGGCGGCGGCAGCCCAGCGCAAAAGCAAGGCCGCCACAGACGAGACTGACCCAGCCCAAGCGCTGGTGCAGGAAACTCTGCACCAGCGCTGTCTTGAACACACATAGTGCCCCCTGCGCATTGGCCAGACTGCAGTCGCGCGGCAACACGCCGTTTTCGAGCAAACCATGACGAACCGCGTAGGCCAGCCCAAGCACCAGAAGGGCCGAAAGCACGATTGATAGGACGCCCTGTTTGCCCAAACTATTTCGCCTCATTTCGTGTTTCCCTTGTAAATCAGGATCTCATTCCGCGTCTCGAACGATGTTGCAAATTGACGCTGAATGTAGCTCGTAAGCAGCTGAAATCGTGCATAAAATGCTGTATTAAACACGCTGCGACCCAACTTTTATTGTGTCACATCGACAACACCAGAAGCGTTTGCGCAATGCAATCCGCAGCACTTGCTGATAAAACTGCAGCCTGCAGCCGGATCAGCAGCCTCTCCCGTTTTTCGGCGCCACATTGGCTCGCCGCTCAGGATTTGACATGAAACAGGCCGCCTCGATCATCTACCGCATCGCGATTGCAGTCGCCATCGCCGCGGGGGTCGCGTTCTTCCAGTACTGGATCTGGCAACAGTTCAACCACGGCGCCGACTTCATCGGCACCAATCAGAGCATCAAGGGTTTCGCCTACAACGGCTTTCAGCGCGATCAAAGCCCGCTCAAGCAAAGCTATCCGACACGCGAACAGCTCGAAGCCGACCTCGACTTGCTCGGGCGCAACTCGGACGGTCTGCGCACCTATGGCGTGACCGACATGCCGGCACTGCTCGAACTCGCCGGCGAACGCGAGATGGACGTCACCGCCGGCGCCTGGCTGGACCCCGACCTCGAAACGAATGAGCGCGAGATCACCGCCTTGATCGACGCAGCGCGAACGATGCGCCACGTCGAACGCCTGATGGTGGGCAACGAGTCCATCCTGCGCGGTGATCTCAAACCCGACGAAGTCATCGCCTATCTCGATCGGGTCCGCAAGGCCGTGCGCAAGCCGGTCTCGACTGCGGAACCCTGGCACGTCTGGCTGCGCTATCCGGAGCTGGCCAAACACGTCGATTACATCACCGTCCACCTGCTGCCTTATCACGAAGGCGTGCCGGTCGAGGCCGCCGTGGACTACGCCTTCCAGCGCTACGACGAACTGGTCAAGGCCTTCCCCCGGAAGAAAATCGTGGTCGGCGAGATCGGCTGGCCGAGCAAGGGCCCGACACTGGGTGCGGCCGTCCCCTCGCTCGACAACGAAGCCCGCTTCATCCGTGAGTTTCTTGCCAATCCACGCACCGCACGCATCGACTACTTCCTCATGGAAGCAATCGATCAGCCCTGGAAGGTGGATGTGGAAGGCTGGGCAGGCCCCTACTGGGGCATGTACAACGCCGATCGCGAACAGAAGTTCGCCCTTGAAGGCATCATCGAGCGTGACCCGCACTGGTCGAAGAAGGCCATCAACGCTGCGGCGCTGGCCTTTTTGCCGATGCTGCTGGCGGCGTTTTTTCTGTCGGGCTGGAGCATCCTCGGTCGTGTATTTCTTGCCGCCCTGATCCAGGCCTGCGTATCAACGCTGATCGTCGGTCTCAACGTGCCGGTCGATTACTACCTCACGCAGCGCGATCTGATCGGTCTGGGCCTGCTCATTGGGGCCACCATGCTGACCGCTGCGGTACTGCTGTCGCACGGCTTCGAGTTCGGCGAGATGTTGTTCAAGAAGAAATGGCTGCGTCGCTTCGCGCCGCTACCGCCGCATGCGCCCGAGCATCAGCCCTTCGTCTCGGTGCACCTGGCCTGCTACAACGAACCACCGGAGATGGTCATCGCCACCATCGACAGCCTGGCGAAGTTGAACTATCAGAACTTCGAAGTGCTGATCCTCGACAACAACACCCGCGACGAAGCGCTGTGGAAACCGCTCGAGAAGCGCTGTGCCGAACTCGGCCCGCGTTTCCGCTTCTTCCACCTCGCCAACTGGCCAGGCTTCAAGGCCGGCGCATTGAACTACGGTCTCAAGGTCACCAACCCGCGCGCTGCCGTCGTGGGTGTGGTCGACGCCGACTATGTCGTCGACCCCGAGTGGCTGTCCGGCCTAATCCCGCACTTTGACAAATCCGACGTCGCCGTCGTGCAGGCCCCACAGGCCCACCGCGACTGGGAGGGCCAGCCCTTCAAGCGCATGTGCAACTGGGAGTTCGACGGTTTCTTCCGCATCGGCATGCACCACCGCAACGAACGCAACGCACTGATCCAGCACGGCACCATGACGCTGGTGCGCCGTGCGGCGCTGGAAGAAGTCGGCGGCTGGTCGGAATGGTGCATCTGCGAAGACACCGAGCTCGGCCTGCGCCTGATCGAGAAAGGCTACGACACCCGTTATGTGGATCACATCCTCGGCCGCGGCCTGACGCCTTCCGGTTTCGCCGCGATCAAGAGCCAGCGTTTCCGCTGGGCCTTCGGTGCAATGCAGATCCTAAAGGCACACTTGCCGCAGATGATCGGCCGCAGCAAGCTCAATCTGGCGCAGCGCTACCACTTCCTCACCGGCTGGTTTGCCTGGTTGGGCGACGCGCTGCAGCTCGTGTTCGCCTTTGGCAGCCTGATCTGGACGCTCGGCATCCTGCTGTTTCCGAAAGCCTTCGGCCTGCCTGTCATCGCACTCGCGCTACCCATTCTCGGCTTCATGGCCTTCAAGGCAGCGCTCGGTCCCATCCTCTATCGCCGCACCATGGACTGTCCGTGGAAAGACATCTTGGGCGCCTCGATCCTGTCGGTCGGCCTTGCCCACGCCATTGCGCGCGGCGTTTTCGCTGGTCTGGTGAAGAAGAAAGGCGTCTTCGTGGTCACACCGAAAGGTTGGCACGGCGGTGGCGCACTCGCCTTCTTCAGCCCGATCCGTGAAGAGGTCGGCATGCTGATTGCCTTGCTGATGGGCGCGATAACGCTGGTAGCCCAACGCGGCGCCGACAACCTGGAGACGCAGTTGTGGGTCGGCATCCTGTGCCTGCAGTGCATCCCCTACGTCGCCGCGATTCTGTGTCAGGTCGCCGCCTACATGCCGGAACGTCCGATGGCCGGCAGCAGCGACGTCCCCCTGCCCGCCAGCGCCTGAGTCATTCGCTCCAGCGCGGGAGTCGACGGTCAACCGACACAAGAGGGAAAGGCCCGTAGTCGGGCAAGCCCCCCACCGTCGGCTGGTCTTTCTCACCTTCGATCAGCGGACGAATGTAGTCGCAAGCCAGCGACGTTACATGCAGGCCGTCGTCACGCAAGAAGCCGGCCGGCAGCACGCGCTCGAGATTGGCGATGCGCGCGGCGTCCTCGATCGCGATGTCCCAGCGGTATGGCGCATCGGCAATCCGGCGGATCGCTGGAAAGCAGGCGCAATGCCCCGCCAGCGCCATATCTACGGCCGCACGCCCCACCGCCTGGGCCTGTTCGTGGTCAGTGGCCGAGAGCCAGTGCCCGCCGGCACGCTGCAGATAGTCGGGGATGGCCCAATGGTGCTTGTAACCCAGGCGCTCATGGATCAGGCGCGCGATCGCCCAGCCTGCGCCGCCGAGCTGGACATAGCCGCGCGGATCGCGTGACTTTTCCATGATCAGACTACCGTCGGCACGCTTGATGCCCTCGCCCACCGTGATCGCACAATAGCCAAGACGCTCGGTGACGCGCCGGACCTCGGCAAGGAAGGCTTCTTCATCAAACCTCGCCTCGGGTACCAGCACGATCTGCGGCGCCGCATCGGCGTTCCCGCCCGCGGCGAGCGCCGTCGCCGCTGCAAGCCAGCCCGTGTTGCGGCCCATGACTTCCATGACGAACACGCTGCCCCGGCTGCCGACCATCGAGGCGATGTCCAGCCCCGCCTCCAGCATCGAGGTTGCGAGATATTTGGCGGCGGAACCAAAACCAGGACAACAGTCGGTGCCGACAATGTCATTGTCGACTGTCTTCGGCACCCCCACGCAAACCAGCGGATAGCCGCGCTCGGCTGCAGCATCGCTCATGCGCGCCACCGCATCCATCGAGCCGTTACCACCGTTGTAGAGGAAGTAGCCGATCTGGTGGGCGGCAAAGACCTCGAACAAGCGATCCATCACGCGCTTGCCGTCGTTCCGCGGCAGATCGAAGCGACACGAGCCAAAAACCCCGCCCGGCCGCAGTGACAGCCGCTGCAGCGCTGCATCGTCGAGGCAGGCAGTGTCGACGAGGTCTTCCGCAAGCGCGCCGAGAATGCCATGACGCGCTGCGAACACCTTGCCGATGCGGTCCGGGCAGGCGCGAGCGGCGCCAATGACGGCCGCCGCCGTGGCATTGATGACGGCGGTAACGCCGCCAGAGTGAGCATAAAGGAGGTTGGCTTGCGTCATCGTAGGGTTCAACTTGCGATGCCTGATTGCGCACGATCCTGGACGGGCCGTCCGCTTGCAGCATACGACGGAAAGCAAAACGGCCGACCCTTTTCCAGAGCCGGCCGTGCCGCTGCGAAGGCGGTGCTTACTTCAGCGCTTCAAAGGCGCGCGCGGTGATTTCATCCACGGCCCCGAGCCCTGCGATCTTGCGCACCTTGGGTGCGCCTGCGGCGCCGGACCTGGCCCAGGCGCTGTAGTACTCGACCAGCGGCTTGGTCTGCGCGTGGTAGACGTCCAGGCGCTTCTTGACGGTTTCTTCCTTGTCGTCGTCACGCTGCACCAGGTCTTCACCGGTTACGTCGTCCTTGCCTTCGACCTTGGGCGGATTGTATTTGACGTGATAGGTGCGGCCGGACGACAGATGGGCGCGACGGCCGCTCATGCGCTCGACGATCTCACCGTCGGGGACGTCGATCTCGAGCACGAAGTCGATCGGCACACCGGCCTCCTTCATCGCGTCGGCCTGCGGGATGGTGCGCGGAAAGCCGTCGAACATATAGCCGTGCTTGCAATCGTCATGCTGCAGGCGATCCTTGACCAGACCGATGATGATGTCGTCCGAAACCAGACCGCCTGCATCCATCACCTTCTTGGCTTCGACACCAAGCGGGGTGCCGGCCTTGACCGCGGCGCGCAGCATGTCACCGGTCGAGATCTGTGGAATGCCGAACTTTTCCTTGATGAAGTTGGCCTGCGTACCCTTGCCCGCACCCGGCGGCCCCAACAGAATCAGTCGCATACACCCTCCCAATGAATGTCGGCCGTGAAATATGACCGCTCGTTTGTAGAAAATTTTGTGGAACTTAACCGACGCGCGGCCGGCGGTCAAACGCCTTCGATGCGAAATGACTGCCTGACCCGCTCCAGATCCTCCAGGGTATCGACGCCCGCAGCAGGCGCAGCGGCCAGTTCGAGCACCTGGATGCGATAGCCATGCCATAGGGCACGCAACTGCTCGAGCGCTTCCCACTGTTCGAGCGGCGATGGCGCAAGCGCGGCGTAGCGACGCAGGAAGCTGACACGATAGGCGTAAAGACCGACATGACGAAGCATCGGCAAGCCCGCGGGCAGCGCATCACGCCGCTCGGCAAAGGCATCGCGCGCCCAGGGAATCGGCGCGCGCGAGAAGTACAAGGCACGGCCGGCTGCGTCACACACGACCTTGACGACGTTCGGATTGAAGGCCTCATCCGCGTCCGCCAGCGCATGCGCAGCGGTGGCTATCGCAGCATCGGGGGCCGCCGCCAGCACGCCGGCCACAGCCGAAACGATCTTCGGGTCGATCAGGGGTTCATCCCCCTGGACATTGACCACGATGTCGTCGTCCGCCCAGGCACGCAGCATCGCAACTTCGGCCAGACGGTCGGTGCCACTAGGATGATCGGCACGCGTCATCACCACCTCGCCTCCAGCAGCAAGCACCGCCTCACGTACGCCCTCGTGATCAGTAGCGACACAGACCTCCACCGCGCCCGCAGCGCGCACGCGCTCAAGCACGCGAACGATCATCGGCTTGCCGCAGATGTCCGCCAGCGGCTTGGCGGGCAGCCGAGTCGACGCATGGCGCGCCGGAATGACGATTCGAAATGCGGTCTTCATCGCGATCAGGTACGCAGGGCGTCCACTTCCTCGGCGCTCATCGTGCGCGCCTCTTCGTCGAGCATCACCGGGATGTCGTCGCGAATCGGGAAAGCCAGGCGGTCAGCCTTGCACACGAGTTCCTGCTTGTCCTTCAGGTAGTTCAGCGGCCCCTTGCACAAGGGGCAGACGAGGATTTCAAGCAATCGTGCGTCCATTTTTCAGTTTCTCCAGGATGCGTTCGGCAGCGCCCGAACCGATCTGCGCCTGGACCGGGAACTCCCAACTGTCGTCAGGCGCGAAAGCCTTGCATTTTACCGCATCCTTCGCCGTCATCAGGATCGGAACGGACTCGGAAAACACGAGATCGCGCGCGACGAAGTCATGATGATCGGGAAACGGGTGGCGCAGCACCTCGAGCCCCGCGGCCTCAAGTTGGGCGAAAAAGCGCTCAGGACGACCGATTCCGGCAACGGCATGCACCCGTCGGCCACGCAGCGCCTCGAGCTCAAGGGTTTGCTGCGGGTTGCGCAGCGCGCGCAACCCGCCGCCCCACAACTGCATCGGAAACACCGGTACGGCACCGGCAGCCGCCTGCTGCGCGGCGCTCAGCGCGCCATAGGCAATGAGCACATCCACTTCACGCAATCGTGCCAGCGGTTCGCGCAGGGGCCCTGCCGGCAACAGGAAGCCATTGCCCAGCGTCGCGGGATCGACCACGGCGATTTCGACGTCGCGCGCCAGACGATAATGCTGCATACCGTCGTCGGCCACAATCACGTCGCATTCGGGGTGCTGCCGCAGCAGCTCACGCGCAGCGGCTGGCCGATCGCGGCCAACCACCAGTGGACAGGCACAGGAGCCTGCAAGCAGGATGGGCTCATCACCATAGCGCGCCGGATCACCATCGACAGGCACCTCCGCCACCCCGTCGACACGGCCACCATGCCCGCGGCTGACGATGCCGGGGCGAAAACCCGCTGCACGCAACTGCGCCACCAGCCACTGCACCACCGGCGTCTTGCCACTGCCACCGACGGCAATATTGCCAACCACGATGACGGGCACGGGCAAGGTTTCGACCCGGGCGCGGCGGCGGCGACGGCTTGCCAGAGCGCCAAACAGCAATGAAAGAGGAAACAGCAGGCAGGCAAGCGGGCCGCGCTTGCGCCAGAAGGCTGGCGCCTGGGCAGGCATGTCAGCGCATCACTTCGCCGGCGCCTGCGTGGCGAAGGTCACGTGGCTCAAGCCGGCACGCTGGGCCGCCTGCATCACGTCAATGACGCTCTGGTGCGCAGCCTTGGCATCGGCATTGATGACGACGACCGGCTCGCGCCCGTCACTGGGTACCGCCTTGCCCAGCGCGGCGGCCAGCGATTCAACGCTGCGGTCGGCCACCGACTGGCGATTGACCAGCACCTCGCCCGCCGCCGTCACCGCCACGACGATCTCATTGGCCACCGACTCTGCGCCGTCGGATTCGGCCGACGGCAGATTGATCTCAAGCCCGGAGACTTTGGAAAAGGTCGTGGTCAGCATGAGGAAAATGATGATGACGAGCACCACGTCGATCAGAGGAATCAGGTTGATCTCGGGCTCTTCACTGCGGCTGCCACGGCGGAAGTTCATCGCTGCATACCTCAGTCGCGGCGCTCGCCGTGCGCCACTTCCACGAGCTTGATCGCCTGCTGCTCCATGTCGATGACGAAGCTGTCGATCAGAGCGCGGAAATGGCGCCAGAAGATCATCGACGGAATGGCAATGATCAGTCCAAGCCCGGTGGTGTACAGGGCGATCGAGATGCCCTGGGCGAGCTGGGCCGGATTGGCACCATTGACGCCCTGCGACGCGAAAATATCGATCATGCCGACGATGGTGCCGAACAGCCCGAGTAGCGGGCTGATCGCGGCGATGGTGCCGAGCGTGGTCAGGAAGCGTTCAAGCTCATGCACGACCGCGCGGCCGGTTTCCTCGATCGACTCCTTCATGATCTCGCGCGGGCTGCTGACGTTGCGCAGACCCGCAGCCAGCACCCGCCCAAGGGGCGAATGGGCGCCGACGCGCTCGACCATGACCAGCGAGACCCCTTGCTGACGCAGGTCGTTGAGCACATTCTCGAGCAGGCCGGCAGGCACGATTCGCGCTCGTCGCAAGGTGATCGAACGCTCGATGATCAGCGCAAACGCCACGACCGAAGCCAGAATCAACGGCCATATTGGCCAGCCCACCGCCTGGATGATCGCGAACACGCCGTTGGTACTCCACTCTGCAAAAGCGGAACTGTAGCGCCCGCAAGCCAGCACCGACAAGCGCCATGCATGAAAGTCCGTGAGCAACGTGCCCTGCGCACGACCGCCGTCCCGGATGAAATCGCGCTGAAAGTAGGGCGCAGGGGGAGCAGGCAAGCAATCCACAGAACCTGTGGATAAGTTTGTGGGCTATTTCTGGATGTTGGCCCAGACCCCGCTGATGGCAAGCCTTCGAACACTCCGATGCAAAATTGTGC